>Ga0075154_10001036_pt1 | contig 20899 bp, 19 predicted proteins | sample JI71714BDNA_FD_70965 | JGI IMG/M metagenome (GOLD analysis project Ga0075154, IMG submission 70965) | Wastewater effluent complex algal communities from Wisconsin, to seasonally profile nutrient transformation and Carbon sequestration -... | ecosystem: Engineered > WWTP > Effluent > Algae...
GAAACCACCGAGAAAGTCCCTTGCCCGACAATCGGCATCGGCGCGTCGGCGCAATGCGACGGGCAGGTGCTGGTGACCGAGGATATGCTGGGGCTGTTCGACCGCGTGCCTAAATTCGTCAAACGCTTTGGCGCGATGGATGTTCAGGTCGAAGACGCGGTCAAGCAATATGCCGAGGACGTCCGCAGTCGTACCTTTCCCGGTGCCGAACAGCTCTATCAGCCGGAATAATCCAAACGGACTGGAAAGACGGTGCGCCTATGGCTAAGGACGCATTCGTTACAATTTCTGGCATCATGATTTCATAGATCAATTTTTGAGGAGGCCATTTTGGCGCTTACCCCGACCACTAAGCAGGCCGCGACCGACGAAGCCTTTTTGCGTGAAGTTGACGATGCCGTCCGCGCAGGCGACCTGCAATCCTTCTGGACGCGCTTTGGCCGCTGGCTGTTGCTGGCCCTGATTGCCGGTCTGGCGGCGTTTGGCGGCTGGATTTACTGGCAAAATGTCAAGGCCGCAGCTGCTGAGAAGACAGGAGACGCTTTCGTTCAGGCGGTCGAAAAACTCGATGCTGGCAATGAAAAAGCTGGCGTCGCCGAACTTACCAAAATTGCGCAATCCGATCAGGCGGGCTACCGCGCAATGGCGCAGTTGCTGCTTGCCAATATCGACGCGAAAAATGGCGCGACCGCAAAGGCCAATGCTGTTTATGCAAAGGTCGCAGCGGACGAAAAAGCGCCGCAGGTGTTTCGCGACATGGCATTGATCCGTGTTGCCACCGCCGAATTTGACTCGCTGCCTCCGCAAAAGACCATTGACCGGCTGAAGCCGCTGGCGAAGCCCGGAACGCCCTGGTTCGGCAGCGCGGGCGAGATGACTGCGATATCCTATATGAAAATGGGCAAGGATGATCTGGCAGGCCCCATTTTCGCCCAGATTGCCAAGCAGGAAGACTTGCCTCAGTCACTGCGCAGTCGTGCGCAGCAAATGGCAGGCGGTTTGGGGATAGACACCGTTCAGCTTGACGCAAAGTCAGGCAAGGCATCGACAGGGGGAAGCGCGGCTACGGCTGCGGATGGAGGAAACAGCAAGTGAAATTCGGTACGACCCTATTGATAGCCACAGCAGCTTTGGCGCTGGTCAGCTGTTCCGCGCTCGGCGGAGGCAAGAAAAAAGACACACCCACAATCGGCAACCGCGTCGACATATTGGGTACCGAAGCCGATACCAAGGCCGACACCAGCCTCACTGGGGTTGCGGTTATCTTGCCAACCCCGACCGCCAATCCGAATTGGCCACAGCCGGGCGGCAACGCTGCCAAGGCACCGGGTCACCAGATGCTGGCCGATACTCCGGCACGCCTTTGGACTGCCCAGATTGCTGGCGCCAGCAACCGTGCGCGACTTGCATCCACTCCGGTGATCCAGGACGGCAAACTGTATGTGATCGACACCGAAGCCATGGTCTCGGCCTTTGATGCGACCAGTGGCGCGAAATTGTGGGCGACCGCGCTGGATGTGGACAAGGACGGAAAGACTTCGCGCTTTGGCGGCGGGGTCAGCACCGATGGCGCCTTTGTCTATGCAACCAATGGCGTCGGCGATGTCGCTGCGCTCAATGCCAGCACTGGCGAGCTGGCCTGGAAAAAGCGTCCCGCCGGGCCGCTGCGTGGTGCACCGACGCTCGCCAGTGGCAATGTTTATGTGATGACACAAGACAACCAGATCTACGCGCTGCGCGCAAGCGACGGTGCGCCGCAATGGAATGAAGCTGGACCGGTTGGCGCATCTGGGATTTTCGGCGTTGCCGCCCCTGCCGCCGCGCAGAGCACCGTTATTGCCGGATATTCAACCGGTGAACTTGCCGCCTATCGTTATGAAAATGGACGCGTCGTCTGGAATGACATGCTGTCGCGGACAGCCATGTCAACCTCGGTTTCGACGCTAACCGATATCGATGCTGACCCTGTCATCGACCGTGGTCGCGTCTTTGCTTTGGGTCAGGGTGGCCGCATGGCAGCCTATGAACTGACCACCGGTCAGCGCATCTGGGAAATCAATGTCGCAGGTATTTCGACCCCTATCGTGGTTGGAGAGTGGGTGTTCGTTCTAACCAGTGAGGCCAAATTGCTCTGCGTCCAGCGCAGCAACGGCAAGATCCGCTGGATGTCGCAACTCCCTCGCTATCGCGACGAGGAAGACAAAAAGGGCCTCATCACCTGGCGCGGTCCGGTGCTTGCCAATAATCGTCTCGTTGTTGCCAATTCTGACGGTCAGCTTTGGACCGTTTCAACTGGGGAAGGCTCGTCGAGCCTGATGACCGATGTCAAAAATCCGGTATCGGTTTCCCCGGTTTTGGCCAATGGCATATTATATGTGCTCGACGACAGCGGCCGGATAAACGCCTTCCGCTGATGCAGCCGGGGCGGTTTCATCCGTCCAAAGGTTTCAATTGGGCATAAAATCGCTATGGCAGCCGACATGTTACCAGTCGTTGCCATTGTCGGTCGCCCCAATGTGGGCAAATCCACGCTGTTTAACCGGCTGATCGGGAAGCGGCTGGCGCTGGTCGATGACCAGCCCGGTGTCACGCGCGACCGTCGCGAAGGCGATGCCAAGCTCTTCGATCTCGACTTTCGTATAGTCGATACGGCAGGCTATGAAGATGACGATGTCGCAACTCTACCCGGGCGCATGCGCCAGCAGACCGAAGCTGCGGTCGAGGGTGCCAATGTCGCGTTGTTTGTGGTCGATGGTCGGGCAGGCGTAACGCCGCTCGATGAAGAGATCGCCCGCTGGCTACGCACTACCACGGTGCCTGTGGTGTTTGCGATCAACAAGGCTGAAGGCAAACAGGCCGAAAATACCGTATTGGAAGCCTATGCGCTTGGGTTTGGAGAAGGGATCACGATCAGCGCCGAGCATGGCGAAGGCATGGCCGATCTGTTTCAGGCGTTGATGCCGCATATCGACGCTGCCGACCATGGCGACGAAGGGGACGAGAGACCTGACGCGCCATTAAAGCTCGCCATTGTCGGTCGCCCCAATGCCGGAAAATCGACATTGATCAATACATTGCTGGGCGAGGATCGTCTGGTCACTGGGCCAGAGGCAGGAATTACCCGCGACAGCATCGAAATCGAATGGGTCTGGCATGACCCCAACACTGCAGAACCAGAACTGGCGGTGCGACCGGTCCGACTGATCGACACTGCGGGCATGCGCAAGCGCGCACGCGTGCAGGAAAAACTGGAAAAGCTTTCGGTTGCGGACGCCCGCCGCGCCATCGATTTTGCCGAGGTCGTTGTGCTTTTGCTCGACGCCTCAAAGGGGCTGGAACTGCAAGACCTGAAAATTGCCGACCATGTCGTGCAGGAAGGCCGGGCGCTGATCATCGCGATCAACAAATGGGACATTGCCGAAAACGCATCGAGCCTGTTCAACGGGATTCGCGGTGCGCTGGATGAAGGGCTTGCTCAATTAAAGGGTGTGCCACTGATCGCGGTGTCTGCAATGACCGGCAAAGGCCTCGATCAGATGCTCAGCGCCGCCTTTGCCGCGCGTGACGCGTGGAACAGCCGCGTATCGACCTCGGTGCTGAACCGCTGGTTCGAAGCCGCAGTCGATGCCAATCCTCCACCGGCCCCGGGAGGAAAGCGCATCAAGTTGCGCTATATTACGCAGGCCAAAAGCCGACCGCCGACCTTTGTCATTTTTGGCAGTCGTGTGGACCAGCTTCCCGAAAGCTATCGGCGCTATTTGTTGAACGGAATTCGCCGCGATCTAGATTTTGGCGCAGTGCCGGTACGGTTGAACTTGCGGGCGACGTCGAATCCCTTCGCAGCGGAAAAGAACTGACGGGAACTATTTGAGTTCTATCCCAATATTAGACTGTAAACCGTCTGTTTACTTCTCTCTATTATCGCGATGACTGGATGTGGATCCAAACCCTTGGATCAGGAGTATTCCGGCATGAATTCCGTTGCCGCAGATATTATCAATTGGGCGACCTTTGCGGAGGCACGATCAGTGCTGGGTGAAGCATTTGTCCGGGTGCTCGGCTATTTCCGCGAGGACGGAACCAAATCGGTCGCCGCCATCGAAGAAGCCATGCGTCAAAAAGATGCCGCCGCACTGGTGATGCCCGCGCACACGCTGAAAGGCGAAGCGCTGCAATTTGGTGCCGACAGTTTGGGCGATCTGGCCGAAGAAATCGAATTTGCCGCGCGCCACTATGTCGAAATTCGGCAAGGGCCCGAAGAATTGCTCGAGAAAGTGGTTCAATTGCGGCCGCTGTTCGAGGCAACCTTGGTCGCGCTGGAAACCGAAATCAGCCCGCTGGTCGAAAGGCGTGCAGCCTTTGGCAGCCGCACAATAGGCCAAGTGAATTACAGTCGCGCCCGCGCATAGGCTAAAGATGCTGGGTCGAAACCCTATGCTTCGGTTGGTTTTGACTGCAACTGGATGAAATTGGGTAGTCCCATCTGTGCAATCATTTCCAGATGCGTTTCGAGCACATCGACATGTTCTTCTTCATTTGCGAGAATGTCAGCAAACAAATCGCGGCTGACATAGTCGCGCACGCTTTCGCAATGGGCGATCGCCCCTTTCAGCTGCGGGATCGCTTCCTTTTCAAGCTCGAGGTCGGCTTTCAATATCTCCTCGACATTTTCGCCAACGCGCAGTCGCCCGAGCATCTGGAAATTGGGCAGCCCTTCGAGAAAGAGGATGCGTTCGGCCAACCGGTCGGCGTGTTTCATCTCGTCAATCGATTCATGCCGCTCATATTCGGCAAGCTTTTTGACGCCCAAATTGTCGAGCAGACGGTAGTGCAGCCAATATTGGTTGACGGCGGTCAGCTCGTTTTTGAGCGCCTCGTTCAGATATTCGATGACTTGTGCGTCGCCCTTCATGGCCTTGCTCCTGCCGAAAATGATGCGGTTATACTATAGGATTTTTGCGGTTCTGAACAGGGTCAGGCGGTGGTAGCTTTCATGCTGATCACATCGCGGGCGAAGGAGAGGCATTGGCCGCATTTGGGTTTGCGTCCCAGCCGTGCATAGACATCGGTCGGGCGCTCACGATGGCAGGATGCCGCTTCACGCAGTTCCTTTTCACGAATGGCATTGCAGACACAGACTATCATCGATTCGGCAAATAGCGTTAATGCGAATGTGTTGCAATAGCGAAATTCCAACCTATCGCCGCATCGGCTGTAACGCGCCACGCGCCAGACTGCGCCAAAGCCATTCGAGCGGACCATAGCGGAAACGGTCAAGCCAAGGCTTTGACCACCAAAGCATCACCACGCATGCGCCGAGCACGAAGGGCCAAAGCCAGGCGCGATTGACCGATCCGTAAAGCCCCAGGCCATAGCCGTAGAAAATCGTGGTCATCACGATACTGGTGCCCAGATAGTTGGTGAACGCCGCTTTGCCCGTCGCCGCGACACGCGCAATCAACGGGCTGGACGCATATTTGTCGATCAGCAACAGCAAGCCTGCGGCATAGCCAAGCGTGACCAACAAACGCGGGAGCAATGACCAGGCCAGGAATCCGGCCAGCGCGGTAATTTTGTCAAATCCCGACAGCGCCACCCATAACCCGACCAATGCATTCAGCACCAGTCCCGTCACCGCCAATCGCAGCGCCCAGCGACGATAGTCTGCCGCCGTCCATGATCCAATCAGAAAGCCATTTTTGAACAAGGCCATGCCGAGCATCATTAGCGGCAGCGTTTCGGTCAGCGCCTGCAAGGCTGCGGTGAAAGGCTGGGTCCAGTCTGTCAGCTTATCTGCCACAATTTCCGTATAGCCGCCGCGATGAACCGTCAGCTCCTGCGTCACATTGAATTGCAATTCCGGGCTATTCACAACCTCGCGAAATTGCCGGGCCAGATCGGCATCGGCGCCGGGTTGCGTGGCTGCCCATTGCAGAAATTGCAGCCCGCCAAATTGCAATGCCCACATCACAAAGCCCAACGCATAGACGATCAGCGCCCATTTGATCAGCCGTTCAGGTTCCCATTGCCTGAACTGCACCGCTAGCAGCGCGATCAGCGCATAGGTGACCAATATGTCGCCGAACCAGATAAAATAGAAATGGATCAGGCCGAATATCAACAGCCAGAACATCCGCGCGTAATGGGTCCGCATTCCGCTGCGCCCCGCTGCCTCGGCCCGCTCGATAACCAGCAGCATGCTTGCTCCGAACAACAGGCTGAACAGCCCACGCATCTTGCCATCGATGAAAATGAAAGAGAACAGCCAGCTAATCTGGTCGGCAACGCCGTCTCCGCCATAGGCCAAGGGTGTGATATAGGCCCATTCGGGCATGGCAAAGGCAATGATGTTCATCGCCAAAATGCCCATCACCGCAAAACCACGCAGCGCGTCGAGGCTAAGATAGCGGGTAACGTTGTCTTGCGTGCTCGTGTGCATATCTGCCATTCTGCATCCCATTCCAATTCGGGATTTGATAGGTCAGCGATGCACGGCCGTCCATCGCCACTTGCAACGGCAGATGAGAATGATTATTAACACTCTTGTAGATAAGATGCTGGTTCTGATTCGGAGTTCCCTATGACAAATCTCCCCTTTGTCCATCCTGACCGCCAGATGGCACGTTTTCAGCCGATGAAGGCACTGCGCCATTTTCGCAACCTGATCGCCGATAAGGAAGACACCGAACAGGTGTTCCACATCATCCGCGCGCTATCGGACAACCGTTTTGTCGATCGCGCCCGCGAATTCTGGATCAGCAACGCCGGCCGCAAGGTGCTTGCCGAGCCCGAAACGCTGATCGATATTCTCGACGACCATGCGGCATTGCGCAAATTGCCGATGGGAACAGTCGCCCATGCCTATTGCGACTTCATGGAAAAAGAAGGTCTGACCGCACAGGGATTGGCCGACGAATATGAGAAATTCGCCGACAAGACCGAGCGGCATGACGACCTGCTTGAACTATACGGCAATCGTCAGCGCGACACGCACGATCTCTATCATGTGCTGACTGGCTATGGCCGTGATGCGCTGGGCGAACAATGCGTGCTCGCCTTTACCTACAGCCAGAACCCCAATTGGGGAATCCTGTTCATTGCCTGGGCTGGCGGCCGCGAAATCAAAAAGGGGTTGAAGCACGTCCCCATTTATTCGGCGATCCGCGAAGCGCAAAAGGCTGGCAAGGTAGCCCAGAAAATCGCGCATCAGGATGTCCGCGCAATGCTCGCCGAGCCGTTGGCCGATGCCCGCAAACGTTTGGGTATCGGTGAACCGGTGGTCTACAATAAGGCGCATGAAATGATGCGCGCAGGCGGGATCGATCCCTACGACCTGCTGGGTCAAAACACCGCGGCTGCCTAACGCAATTCCTTGCGGATCATCAGTTTGAGGCCGGACCAGACGGTATCGACGGCGCACACCTTCACATCGACCCACCCCATAGGCAATGCGAGTTCGCGGATGGTGTTTTCGGTGATATCGGTCGGTACTTTGGACGCTTTTTTGGGCCAGCTTATCCACAGTTGCCCGGTGGGTTTGATCGTGTGGCGGAGTGCTGTGAGGCGATCTGCCAACGCGGACTTATCGCTCACGAAAATATGTGCGGCGTCGATGCCCTTGGCGGGCATGGGTTCCTCAACCAACTGCAAACCATAGCAGTCAATCTCGGCGCGGACACTATCAGGCATGCCATCAAACCAGACGCGCATGCCATCCTTCAGGCTCAGCTTTTTGGCAAGTGGCGTTCCGGAATAGCCTGTAGCCGTGGGCATCAGCCCTCCATCCAGTCCTTGAAAAAGCTTTCATGCGCGGTCCGCAGCTCGGTCAGCGAAAGCTCGGGATAGATCGCGTCTTCCCCCTTGCAGATTGAAATGGTGTCACCGCCGGTCCACCCAATGAAGCAGCAGGAAATGCCAGCATCGCTTGCCAGTTTTTCGATTGCCTCGGAATCAAAACGTTCCGTGACGATATAGCGCCCCTGATTTTCGGCAAAAAGCGACCAGGCATGCTGCTGCTTTTCGCTGTCCACCCGGTTTTCAAACGCCTTTGTTTCCAGCCGCGCACCAATATCCCCAGCAAGCGCCATTTCCGCAACAGCAACCAATATGCCGCCGTCGGAGACATCATGCACTGCCGTCGCGATTCCATCAGCGACAAGTTTGCGGACAAATTCGCCGTGCCGTTTTTCCGCCGCCAGATCGACTTTGGGTGGCTGCCCTGCCGAACGACCGTGGCAGATTTCGAGCCATTTCGACTGGCCGAGTTCAGGACGTGCCTTGTGATCCGCACCGATCAGCACGATTTTGTGCGCACCGTCCTTGAAGGCAATCGTCGCCATTTTCGCGACATCATCCAGCAATCCGACTCCGCCAATTGCCGGCGTGGGCAGGATCGCACTACCACCACCGGTTGCCTTGCTTTCGTTGTACAGGCTGACATTGCCCGAGACGATCGGGAAGTCCAAGGCGCGGCAGGCATCACCCATGCCCGACAGGCAGCCTGTGAACTGCGCCATGATTTCGGGGCGCTGCGGATTGGCAAAGTTGAGGCAATTGGTCACGGCAAGCGGACGGGCCCCCACCGATGACAGGTTGCGATAGGCCTCTGCAATTGCCTGTTTACCACCTTCATAGGGATCGGCATAGCAATAGCGCGGGGTGCAGTCGGTGGTGATCGCCAGCGCCTTATCCGAACCGTGCACGCGCACAACAGCGGCATCGCCGCCCGATTTCTGCGCGGTGTCAGCACCAACCTGTGCATCATATTGCTGCCAGATCCATGCCCGTGACGCGAAATCGGGGGAGGCCATCATCTTAAGCAAATCCCTGCCGATATCGCTGCCCAATGGCAAATCGCCCAGCGGTGGAACTTTGGCCCATGCCTTATATTCCTCGCGACTCATCGCGGGTCGGTCATATTGCGGGGCATCATCGGCAAGCGGGCCGAGCGGGATGTCGCAGACCACATCGCCATTCCATTCGAGCACCATATGGCCAGTATCGGTAACTTCACCGATCACTGCGAAATCCAGTTCCCATTTTTCGAAAATCGCCTGAGCCATTGGCTCCTTGCCGGGCTTCAACACCATCAGCATGCGTTCCTGCGATTCGGAGAGCATCATTTCATAGGGCGTCATGCCGGTTTCGCGCTGCGGCACCGCGTTCATGTTGAGACGGATGCCGCAGCCGCCCTTCGACGCCATTTCGACGCTGGAACTGGTCAGCCCTGCCGCGCCCATATCCTGAATCGCTACAATCGCGTCGGTCGCCATCAGTTCGAGGCAGGCCTCAATCAGCAGCTTTTCGGTAAAAGGATCACCCACCTGCACCGTCGGGCGTTTTTCATCGGTGTCATCGGCGAAATCGGCACTCGCCATCGTCGCGCCGTGGATGCCATCGCGTCCGGTCTTGCTGCCGACATAGACAATCGGATTGCCGATACCGGTGGCCGCAGAATAGAAAATCTTGTCCTGATCGGCGACACCCACGGTCATCGCGTTGACCAGGATATTGCCATCATAGGCCGAATGGAAATTGGTTTCACCGCCGACGGTCGGCACGCCGACGCAATTGCCATAGCCGCCAATGCCCGCGACAACGCCCTGCACCAAATGCTTCATCTTGGGGTGGTCGGGGTTGCCAAAGCGCAGCGCGTTCATATTCGCCACCGGCCGCGCGCCCATGGTGAAGACATCGCGCAAGATGCCGCCGACGCCGGTCGCCGCACCCTGATAGGGTTCGATATAGGAGGGGTGGTTGTGCGACTCCATCTTGAAGATCGCGGCTTGCCCGTCGCCAATGTCGATCACCCCGGCATTTTCTCCCGGGCCGCAGATCACCCAGGGGGCCTCAGTCGGCAGCTTTTTCAAATGGATACGCGAGCTTTTATAGCTGCAATGCTCCGACCACATGACCGAAAATATGCCGAGCTCGACCAGATTGGGCTCCCGCCCCATCGCGTTCAGGATGCGCGCATATTCTTCTTGCGAAAGGCCGTGATCGGCGACGACTTGCGGGGTGATCTGTGAAGCGGTCTGGGTCATGCGCGGCGCTTTAGCGGGCCGCTTTGCTTCCGGCTAGCCCCGATTGTTCGGCCCACCACGCGGCAAGCGTGATCAGGCCGAATGCAGCAAAGGCCAGCATGCTGGTCCCGGTCGTCACCTCTGTCTCTTTAGGACCAAACCAGTTAATAGCCTGAAACACCGCCATGATCCCGGCAAAGGCCCAAAGTGGCACGACCTTTGCGCTGCTTTTGCGGGCATAAATCCACAGCGCACCAAATGTCAGCAGCAGTTCCAGCGGCATTTCAATAGCGGGATAATTCCATAGACCTCGCCCCAACTTGGGCGGTTGTCCGGCAATCGTCAGGTCAGGAACATGCACCAACAGGTCAAGAAACCAGTGTGACAACACCACCAAAGCTGTCAGAATCGCGCCTGCCCGGTTTCGCGTCGCCAGCCAAACCAATGTGCCAAATCCCGCCGCAAAGATCGCACCTCCCAACAGGCTGTGCGTATAGGGCATGTGGTAAAGGTCCATCGGGTTCATCACCGAAATGCCCGGCGTTATCCGCATCTTTTCGACGCCTATGAGCAGCAGCGCGAAAAACGCCCAATCGACCAATTGACCGGCGATCATCAACACCGGCAGACGCGGCGCGTCCTTGTGGGTTGCAGCGATAAGCGCAGGCGCGAAATGGCCGATGAACATGAAATCCCTCCCCGTGACGGAGGATAGCCTAACCGAGCTGGCTCAGAAGTAAATGTCGATATAGTCGGTCAGATAGTCGCACCATTCAAACTGCCGCAGCCGCCAATATTTGCGGTTCTGCGTCACGGCGAAGCGCCATTCGCCACTTTTTTCACAGCGGCGACCGGCGTCAGGCGTGTCCTCGATGATGATGGTACCGTTGAGGATAAATTCGTCGGCGGAGATTCGCACAACATGACCGTTGACCGAAACGCGGCCTGTTCCATCGGTGCCGCGTTGCTCGCCCTTCAAGAACAAGGCGCGGTCTTGCCACGACAGGTCTACTTGGCCGCGCTCGCTGCTGGTCCAGCTTAGCCATTGCAACGTCATGCCACTCGCGCCGAGCAGCCTTTCAAGCGCGGGGCGATCCTGCACCTGTGTCGGTGCAGCTGGGGGTTCGGGCGAACTCGCCGCCGCGCCTGTGGCGAAAAGCGCCATAATCAGCGCGGCGGCGACCCGTTTCATGGTCAGTTGCTTTTGCAGGTCTGCGCGCCTTTGTCGGCGAGCTTGACGTTGATCTGCTTGCCGTTGCCAGCAAGCGTTGTGGTGCCGTCAGCCGACTTCATCGGACCGGTAGGCGCTGCTTCAGCATCGGCGGCAGGTGCGGCGCCTTCTGCAGGCGCTTCAACCTTAGGCGCTGTTACGCGCACAGCGGTTGCCGACTTTTCGCCAACGCGAATGTCCGCTGCTTCATTCTTGCCGAGGAAATCGACGTGCAGGATAGTGTTGTCAGCGCAACGATAGGTTGCCGATGCCGTAATCGACGGCGGCAATTCGACCGGAGCGGCGGGCGCTTCGGCAGTCTGTGCAGCATCGCCTTCGGCGGCGGGGGTTTCGGTTTTGTTGCATGCCGCTAACGCAAGCATGGACAACGGGGCGATCAGGAGAAGTTTGCTTTTCATGAGGCCTGACGCTTTGCAGCAAACGCAGCCAATCGAAAAGGAAAATTGCAAGGCCGTAACGCGCTTGCGAAACGCTTGACCCGGCAACCGCTGCGCGCCAAAGCTATCCGCATGGCAACCGACCCGAACCAACCCAGTTTTGAAGAGGCGCTGAAGGCGCTTGAGGAAATCGTCCACAAGCTGGAAAGCGGCGAGGCGCCGCTGGATGAATCGATTGGTCTCTATGAAAAAGGCCAGCAATTGCGGGCGCTTTGTCAGGCGAGGCTTGATGCAGCGCAAGCGCGGATCGAGTCGATCGTGCTCGCCCCCGATGGATCGCCACAGGGCACCCGCCCCTTTGAGTCCGAATGATGTCGCCCACCGACATGGCTGACCGTGTGGATCTCGACAAGGCAATCCAGACCGTCGCCGACGGGATTGACGCCCAGTTCGATCAATTGCTGCAACTACCCGGCGACGCACGCGATCCGCTTTATGCGGCGATGCGCCATGCAGCGATTGGTGGCGGCAAAAGGCTGCGCCCCTTGCTGGTTTGCGCAACTGCCGAATTGTTCAACGTCGACCGCGAAGCCGCGCTTCGCGTTGGTGCGGCGATAGAGGCGATTCATGTCTATTCGCTGATCCACGACGATCTGCCGTGCATGGACGATGATGATTTGCGTCGTGGCAAGCCCACTGTCCACCGCGCCTTTGATGAGGCGACGGCAGTGCTGGCGGGCGATTCGTTGCATGCGCTGGCGTTCGAGATATTGGCCAATTCGGGAACCCATGCCGACCCGTTCATCCGCGCCGAGCTGATGGCCGCCCTTGCCAAAGCAAGCGGCCCCGAAGGCATGGCCGGCGGGCAAATGATGGATCTGGAAGCCGAAAAGAGCGAATTCGACCTGCCCACTGTTACCCGTCTGCAGGCGCTGAAGACCGGCGCGCTGATTGCCGCGAGTGTCGAAATGGGAGCGATCCTTGGCCATGTCGCGCACGAAGGCCGCATTCATTTGCGCGGCTATGCCCGTGATGTCGGCCTCGCCTTCCAGATTGTCGATGACATCATGGATGTGGAAGGCGACGCAGCACTGGCGGGCAAGGCCCTGCAAAAAGATGCAGCCGCCGGCAAGGCGACTTTCGTCTCGCTGATGGGGCTGGATCGCGCCAAACAACAGGCGGCAATGCTGGTCGAACAGGCCAAGAACCATTTGGCAAGCTATGGTGCCGAGGCAGACCTGCTGCGTGCCATTGCCGACTATGTGCTCGAACGCGACCGTTGACGAGGCGCTGACAGGGGAAGACGATGACCAAGAGGATAGGCGTTTATCCGGGGACTTTCGATCCCATCACGCTGGGCCATATGGACATAATCGAACGCGGGGCGAAGCTGGTTGATGAGCTGATCATCGGCGTCACCACCAATATCGCCAAATCACCGATGTTCAACGACGACGAACGCATCGCGATGGTCGAACGCGAAGTCGCGTCGGTCGGCAATATCAAGGTGCGCGTGGTCGGTTTCAACTCGTTGCTGATGGACTTTGCCGAGGCACAGGGCGCGTCAGTGGTGATCCGCGGCATCCGCGGCGTGACCGACTTCGAATATGAGTATCAGTTGACCGGCATGAACCGACAGTTGAACGACCGGATCGAAACCGTTTTCCTGATGGCCGACGTCGCGCTGCAACCCATTGCCAGCCGCCTGGTCAAGGAAATCGCGCTTTATGGCGGCGAGATCGGGAAATTCGTAACGCCAAAGGTGCGCGAAGAAGTGATGGCGAGGGTGGCGGAGGAAAAGGCTTCGGGCGGTTAAGCCCTCGCCTCCACCAACTCCCGCAACTCCGTCTTCAACAACTTCCCGATATGGCTCCTCGGCATCTCTTCAATCGCGTAAAGCGCCGATAGCCGTTGGGTCTTGCCGAGCTGCTCATTCGCCGCCGACAGCAAAGCATCGGTGTCGAGTACCGCGCCTTTCGCGCCGGTCACAAAACCAACCGGCGTTTCGCCCCAGCGGTCGCTGGGCACGCCGATGACCGCGGCTTCCTCTACGCCGGGAAGGCCGAGCAACACGCCCTCGAGGTCAACCGGATAGATGTTGAAGCCGCCCGAAATGATCATGTCCTTCGACCGGCCGAGCAGTTCGACAAAACCGTCGGCATCGACCCGGCCAATGTCGCCCATGCGTTGCCAGCGGCTGCCGTCGGTGTCGAACCAGCTGGCTTCGCGGGTCTTGTCGGGCTGGTTCTGATAGCCCGACATCATGGTTGCCGAACGCCCGACCAACTCGCCCACTTCGCCGGGGGGCAGACGGTTACCTGCCTCATCGATGGTGAAAACCTCGCTGCCTTTCCACGGAATGCCAACGGTGTGCAATTTGTCGGGATGTTCGTGCGCCTGCAACAGGCAGACCACGCCGCCTTCGGTCATCGAATAAATCTCGACCAAGCCGCCGGGCCATCGTTTCAGCACATCGGCCTTCAACGCAGGGGCGAAGGGGGCGCTGGTGCAATATTTCAGCCAATAGCTCGACAGGTCATAGTCATCGAAGCGTTCATATTCCATTAGCCGTTTATACTGGACCGGCACCAGCATGGTGTGGGTGATGCGATGTTTTTGCGCGCGCTCCAGATAGCCGACGACGTCGAATTTGGGCATCAGATGCAGCGTGCCGCCATAGGCCAATGTCGGGATAACCAGCGCCAATGTGGTGTTCGAATAAAGCGGGGTCGAGGCGAGCGATGCGGCTTGCGGCGCTCCATAGCCGGTCGCTTCGCCCACGGTCGCGTGCAACCAGCGCATCTGGCGCGAATGGATGATCCCTTTGGGCGTACCAGTGGTACCGCTGGAATAGATGATGTTAAACGGGTCAGCGGGACCGCAATTGTGCGGCGCTGCCTCACTGCCTTCTGCGGCCATCCACTGATAGATGTCGGGATGGTCGCCCAATGGTGCATCGAGCATGATGGTTTTAAGCGGCGGCAGGTCACGACCCGACAGATCCGCCAGCTTTGGCGCGTCGACAAACAGATGCGCGGCACCCGAATCCTTCAGCATCGCCTCGAGCTGTGCCGGCGTTGCCGATGTGGTCAGCGGCGCAGCACAGCCGCCTGCACGCACTGCCCCCAGATAGGCCAGCGCATAGCGCACCGAGGTCGTTCCAAGGATGGCAACCGCCTGCCCCTTTTTCAGCCCATCGGCCTGCAACTGCGCAGCAATCCGCTCGACCAGCGCTGCAACCTGCGCCCAGGTCAAGCTCTCACCGCCGTCATCCAGCGCGACCCGCCCAGGCCGCTCCCTCCCCCATGCGGAGATGAGGGCGCTGTAATCGCCGAAGGGTTTTTCGAGTTCGGTGTTTGGATCGAATGTCATTTTGTTCCTCTGGAACTGTTGGTGTCTTCCAAATCGTGCCACATTTTTCCTCAGAAGGAAGAAGGAAATAAGGAAGAAGGAGTCAAGATTGCGATTGGCGGTTGTTGTGAATGCGGCGGACACCCTGACCAAATGTCTCGGTTCCAAAATTCAAAATCAGCCCGCTGGGCTGATTGAGCAACTTCACATAGGTTTGGGCTTGGCGAATATGGACACCAGCAAGCTTTTCCAGCGCCTTAATCTCAACAACACGCCAGCCATTAACGAACAGATCGACGCGGTACGCGTCATAAAATTCCACACCATCTATCGTGATGTTCACCGGCATTTGCCGGGCGACTTGAAAGCCAATGCGTTTCAAACGGCTCGCCAAAATCGTTTCGTACACAGATTCCAGCAGCCCCGGCCCCAGTTCCTTGTGCAAGTGAAATCCCGCATCAATGACTTGGGATATATGTTGCTCTTGCGCCTGATTTTTCGTCAATTCACAATCTCCTTCTTCCTTATTTCCTTCTTCCTTCTGAGGAAAAATTGGCACATTCGCGCAAAGCAGCCAAACCCGGCAATTGCCTAGGCAAATAGATGTGGAAAACGGCCCCTAAAGCTTGGGTTTCTGCTGGCCATCCCCTATGGTCGCACGATGAGCGACAGCAACGAAGAACGCACCGGCGACAGCGCCGCCAATCCCAACCAGAATGAATATGGTGCCGACAGCATCAAGGTGCTGAAGGGCCTCGATGCCGTGCGTAAGCGGCCGGGCATGTATATCGGCGACACCGACGATGGATCGGGCCTGCATCACATGGTGTTCGAGGTGTCGGACAACGCGATTGACGAGGCGCTCGCGGGGCATTGCGATCTTGTACTGATCGAGCTCAACCCGGACGGATCGGTTTCGGTCGAGGATAATGGCCGCGGCATTCCGACAGGCATGCACAAGGAAGAAGGCGTCTCTGCCGCTGAAGTGATCATGACCCAGCTGCATGCCGGCGGGAAGTTCGAGAATACCAGCGATGATAATGCGTATAAGGTCTCGGGCGGTCTTCACGGCGTGGGTGTTTCGGTGGTTAACGCACTGTCCGAATTCCTCGAACTCACCATCTGGCGCGAAGGCAAAGAGCATTGGATGCGCTTTGAGCATGGCGATGCCGTCGCGCCGCTGATCGTCAAATGTGATGCGCCGGTGGTCGATGGTAAGCCCAAAAAGGGCACGCGCGTCACCTTCATGGCATCGACCGATACGTTCAAGAACGTCACTGAATTTGATTTCGACAAGCTCGAACATCGTTATCGCGAGCTTGCCTTCCTGAATTCAGGCGTGCGCATCCTGTTGCGTGACAAGCGCCATGCCGATGTCAAGGAGCACGATCTTTACTATGAAGGCGGCATCGCGGCTTTCGTAAAATATCTGGATCGCAACAAAGCAGCGATCATTCCCGAACCAATTGCGATTTCGTCTGAACGCGACGGTATCGGCATCGACGTGTCGCTCGAATGGAATGACAGCTATTACGAAAACGTCCTATGCTTCACCAACAACATCCCGCAGCGTGATGGCGGCACGCACCTCGCTGCCTTCCGTGCGGCGCTGACCCGCACGATCAACAATTATGGCGAGAAGTCGGGTATCCTGAAAAAGGAGCGCGTTTCGCTGACCGGTGAGGATATGCGCGAAGGCTTGACCGCGATTGTGTCGGTCAAACTGCCCGATCCCAAATTTTCGTCACAGACCAAGGATAAGCTGGTTTCGTCCGAAGTGCGCCAGCCGCTTGAAAGCCTGATGGCGGACAAAATGGTCGAATGGCTTGAGGAAAATCCGGGCCATGCCAAGACACTGATCTCCAAGATCATCGACGCAGCCGCCGCGCGGGAAGCGGCGCGAAAGGCGCGCGAAGCGAGCCGAAAATCGGTGATGGGCATCGCCTCGCTCCCCGGCAAACTCGCTGATTGTCAGGAAAAAGACCCGAGTAAATCAGAACTCTTCCTGGTTGAAGGCGATTCGGCAGGCGGCTCGGCCAAACAGGGCCGCGACCGCCATTATCAGGCAATCCTGCCATTGAAGGGCAAGATCCTGAACGTCGAGCGCGCGCGTTTTGACCGGGTGATTGGCTCGAAGGAAGTCGGCACGTTGATCCAGGCAATGGGCACTGGCATCCGCGACGATTTCAACCTTGAAAAGCTGCGCTATCACAAGATTGTGATCATGACCGACGCTGATGTCGACGGCAGCCATATCCGCACGCTTTTGCTCACCTTCTTCTACCGGCAGATGAAGCCGATCATCGAGGCTGGGCATCTCTACATCGCGCAGCCGCCGCTGTATAAAGTCGCAAAAGGCCGCAACGAACTCTATCTGAAAGACGATACCGCGCTCGACAATTATCTTGTCGACGCCGGAATTGGCGGAATGATGTTGGAAGGTGCCGCTGGACAGCGCAGCGGCAATGATCTGACGGCGCTGGTTGAACATTCACGGCGGATGCGCAGCCTGATGGCTTATGTCCCGCGCCGCTATGATCCGACGATCATCGAAGGATTGGCGCTGAACGGCGCTTTGGCTCCAGAACTGGACGGGGCGGAACGCGAGGCTGCTGTTGCAAAAGCCGTTGCATGGATGGACGCACAAGACAGCGAAAGCGTGTGGACAGGCCGCGTTGCTGAAGAAGGTGGCTATCATTTTGAGAAACGCTGGCGCGGGGTTTCAGACCACCACATCATCGAACGCAGTTTCCTGATCAGTGCAGAGGCGCGCAAATTGCACCGGCTGGCGATGGAGGAGGCCGAAAGCTATCTGACGCCGGCTCGGTTGGTCAAATCGGCAGCAGCACCCGTTGAGCCCGAACCGGAAACCGAAACCGCCGAGGGTGAAGAGGTGCAAAGCCCGGCTGCGCGCAAAGCGAGTGCGGACAAGTCGATCACCCGCCCGTCCGAACTGCTCGATGCAATATTGGCGGCTGGCCGCAAGGGTCTGTCGATTTCGCGTTATAAGGGTCTTGGCGAAATGAACGCCGAACAGCTTTGGGAAACGACCCTCGACCCCAACCACCGCTCGTTGCTACAAGTAACAATTGAGGATACGCAGGAAGAAGGCGAGATTTTCGAGAAGCTTATGGGCGATGTCGTCGAACCACGGCGCGACTTCATTCAGGAAAATGCTTTGAACGTGGCCAATCTCGACGTCTGACCAGTTGCCGCAGGTGCGATAAACGCAAGTGTCGAAAATGCAGCGTTGACAGCTTGGTGATAAGGACAGACCATCCCGCATAAATGCCATCAGGCACAGGTGCGGGAAGGACATATATGGCTCGGTTGAAGACAGCTTTATTGGCGGCAGCCTTTGCCGTGAGCGGCATCGTGCCGTTGGCGGCACCGCTTTCAGCAAAAGGCGAGACGGTAGCCGCGCCCTATGTGCGCCCCGATGTACAGAATTTCCTGAAAATGATGCAAAGCCGAGCGCGTCCGCCGATGACCGACGAAGGCGTCAAGCAGATGCGCAAAATCCCGCCCGAAATGATGGCGCAGATGATGTCCGTCATCGAAGCACCTTTGGGAGCGCTTGCGGTAGACAAGACGCTGACCATGCCCGGGCCGGGTGGACCGATCGAATTGCGTCTGTTCGACGCGCGTGCCGAAAGGCCTGCTGGCCCCGTGTTGGTCTTTTATCATGGCGGCGGTTTCATTTCCGGCGGCATTGTCACCCACGCACCGCTGGCGGCGGAAATGGCGCGGCAGATTGATATTCCAGTGGTATCGGTCGAATATCGGCTGTCGCCGGAAAATAAATTTCCTGCTGCTCCTGACGATGCCGAGGCCGCTGCGCGCTGGATTGCCAGCAATGGCGCAGCGATGGGACGCGAATTTGATGGGCTGATCCTGTCTGGCGACAGCGCTGGCGGTACGTTGACACTGGTAACCGCGCTGGCGCTGCGCGACAAACCGGCAAGCGTGCCGTTGCGGATGATGATTCCCCTCTATCCGATGACCGATGCAACCAAAGCCTATCCGTCTTCCATCGCTTTTTCCGATGGTTATGGGCTATCGACCAAGGATATGGTCTATTATGGCAAGGCCTATGCTGCCGACTTGAAAAACCCGCGGCACACAACGCTATATCGCGATCTAACAGGATTACCGCCGACGGTATTGGTAACCGCCGCACTCGATCCACTGCGCGATGGCGGGCGGGCATTCGCTGCGAAATTGATCCAGACGGGTACCCCCGTCGCCTATTATGAGGCGCAAGGCAATATCCACGGCTTTGCCACCTACCGGCGCGGCATCCCCTCATCACAGGGCGATCTCGACAAGGTGCTGGCGATGGCCAAGGCAATGCTGGAAAAGGTTAGTGCCAAACCCTGATATGGGATGCTGAAGTCAAAACAACATCATCGGTTCGCTGAATTGTCCTCAGCCGAACAAAAAAGGGGCCGGAAAAACCGGCCCCTTCTTTTTCTTCGTGACGAAACTCAGAACTTGCCGCGTAGCGTGACACCGTAGGTGCGAGGTTCGGCAAGGAATTGCGAGAAGATCTCGCGACCGCCGGGATATTGCGGATCGACAAAAGGAGCACCTGCGCCACCCGCTTGGAAGGGGGTGTTGAAGGCGACCTGCGAATAGGCCTTGTTGAAGATATTCTGTCCCCAGAATTCCACAGCCCATTTGTCGTCGGCACCGCGTACACCGATACGCGCGTTGAACACGGCGAAACCATCCTGTTCCTTTTGCGGGAACAGGTCAGAGCCGGTGTTATAATCGCCGGTCATACGGCCATCGAGGTAGAACAGCCCGGTCATGCCATTGCCGCCAATCGGCGGGGTCCAGGTGATCGAGCCTGTTGCCACGACTTCGGGTGCGTTCGACATATTGTCACCGGGCAGCTTGCGCAGCGCGGGGTCGAGCGGCGCACCCGCTTTGTTGCCGACCAGATTGGCATTATATTTGGTTTCAGCCCAGGTTAGACCTGCCGACATGCGGAAATAGGAGGACGGCGACAAGACGGCCTCCAGTTCGACACCCTTGGAACGCACACCATAAGTGACATCGTTGGCGGCACAGGCACCGGTCGTGGCGCTGGTGTCACGATCCGCTCCAGCGAGGCTGGCCGAGCAACCATTGACCGTCTGCACCAAGAAGACCGTGCCGTTGAAGGTGTTCAGCTGGAAATTCTGGAAATCCTGCTGGAACGCCGCAACGCTCAGGCTGAATGGGCCAGTCGCATATTTGGCGCCCAATTCCATCGAATCGACGATTTCGGAATCGAACCGCAGATTGCCGACAAGCGCTTGCGCTCCACCGGTGGTGGCCGCAAACGGAAGTGTGGGAGCCTTCAGCGCCGAACGGTCGAGGTTGAAGCCGCCAGCCTTATAACCGCGCGAATAGCTGGCATAGAGCATCAGGTCATCATTAGGCTTGTACGACAGGATGCCGGTTCCGCTGAATTCATCTTCGCTCTTGCGGTCGTTGATCGACACGCCGTTGAGCTCTGCGGTCGAATTGCCCTGACACGACAGGCCGATTATGCCGCCAACAGTTGCCGCCAAAGAGGTCGAAAGCAACGGTGTCAACGCGGCCTGGTTTGCGGTGCAGACGGTGTTGTCGTTGCCGAAGGTCGCGTTGAACCGCTTGCGTTCGTTGGTGTAACGCAGACCCAAGGTCAGATCGAGCTTGTCAGTGATATGGACAATATTGTGGGTGAACAATGCCCAGTTGCGGCTGCTCTGGTTATATTGGTCGATCGTAGAGCCAACATTGTTCATGCCGTCGAGGCGCATGATCGCAGCCCAGACGGTTGGCGAAGCTGCACCGAAAGCCGCAGGCTGCGCAGCCGCACAGCCCGGCGTCGTTGGCGAATAAAGCCCAGCAAGGCCACCGCCTGAAATGATACGGCACGTTGCAAA
>Ga0075154_10001037_pt1 | contig 20881 bp, 13 predicted proteins | sample JI71714BDNA_FD_70965 | JGI IMG/M metagenome (GOLD analysis project Ga0075154, IMG submission 70965) | Wastewater effluent complex algal communities from Wisconsin, to seasonally profile nutrient transformation and Carbon sequestration -... | ecosystem: Engineered > WWTP > Effluent > Algae...
AGCCCAAAAGACGCGGCTTTATACATCACGGTTTGGACAGTAATTACCATTAATCTGTGGCACTTTTGGGGACGCGATCGCGCCAGGAAGATCATGTCGAAAAACCTCGCGAAGACTGCCCCAAAAAACCAGTCAAAAACTAATAAAAAAGCCCAGAAACCTCAAAAGCCACGGCCACCTGTATCCCCTGTTGATTCTATTGAAGTTGAGCTCAATGAAATGAGTGCTGATTTCGGAATGACTTTAATGAAGCCAGTAAGAAAAACCCCAAACCCCGATGAAACAAAATGGTATGTTTTTCGCCGCGGAGAATCGGAAGGGCCCTACACCAGAAACCAATTGTGGTTAGCACGAAGAATTACGGCTGGCTCCAAAGTGCGTAGAGAGAATGAAACAGAATGGACAATCGCGGGTAAAATACCCGAATTAAAAGACTTTCTTAAACCTCAAAAATAACAGAGAATCAGATATCACGGTTTTCCCTTAAATGGAATAAAAAATTATAACAGACTTACTTCTTCCTTCTTCCTTCTTCCTTTGTGCCTTTGTGTCTTTGTGTCTTTGTGTCTTTGTGGTTTATTACCTCTTCCTTCTTCCCTCTTCCTTCTTCCCTCTTCCTTCTTCCCTCTTCCTTCTTCCCTCTTCCCTCTTCACTTCTTCCTTGCCTAATCACCATCCATATCTTGACAAAGTTCTTGTAGATTTTGATGCTGAAGACGACGCGAAGAGCGTCGATATTTTTTACTCTCTAATTTGGGTTCATACTCTCGCCGCCCGTCTGACTTGCTTTTGAGCTTCAAACTAGACTCCACATTGCCTAACTGTTGTAACGCGTCAGCACGAACGATCGCGTCTTCTAACCATTCCAAATAATGTTGATAACGTTCCCAGTCCCCTCGTACAATACAATTAGGTTCATCCCGATGCAGACAATTACTAAATTGACAAAGCCCTAAGTCTAAACGCGATCGCGCTTCCCAGAAATAATGGACTAATTCTTCAGGCGCACATTCGAGGGAAGGTTGATTAAAACCCGGAGTATCCGCCAAAAGTCCCCCCATTGGTAATTCAAACAATTCCACATGGCGAGTCGTATGACGGCCACGACTGAGTTTACCCGAAACCGCTCCCACCCGTAAATTAATCGAGGGAATAAGAGCATTAATTAAACTCGATTTTCCCACACCAGAGGGCCCGCATAAAACCGTAATTTGATCCTTTAGTTGTTGATATAATTCTGAGTTTTCCTTTTCTAATCCGATGTTTTTTTCCACACTAATAAAAATTGGTGTATAACCCCAAAGAGAAAGACGATCGCGCCATAATTGTTGTTCTTGATCAGAGACAAGATCGCACTTATTTAAACATAACGCGACATTTAAACCCGTCGATTCAGCCTTAACTAAAAAACGACTCAACGCGACAGGCTCTAACTCCGGTTCAGCTAACGCAAAGACTAAAAGAATTTGATTCGCGTTCGCAATGGGAGGACGAGATAATAGCGTTTTACGGGGGAAAACCTCCGCGATCGCGCCCCGTCCCCCCATCCAGTCCGGTTCTTCAATAATCACGCGATCGCCCACCATCACCTGTTGACCAATTTTCTTCAAGCGAGTGCGTCGAGTACAAAGAAGAATCCCAGAGGCAAGAGATATCCCAGTCTCCTCTCCATCAACAAAAAAATCCCCTTCTTCCTTATTCCCTCTTCCTTCTTCCTTATTCCCTCTTCCTTCTTCCTTATTCCCTCTTCCTTCTTCCTTATTCCCCTCTAAACGAACCTGATAAAAATTAGCTTGAACCGCGATCACAGTTCCTATAAACTGTGATGCGGATAGCTGTGTCTCTGTTTGTGAGATCGTTTCACCTCTCATAAATATTTAACGTCTGACTTGGAGAGCAAAAAAATCACAACGATCCTCAATAGACGCGATCGTGTAACCCGCCATAATCAGACTATCGGGGACCTGTTCAATCGGTTCCCCCGGATCTAACCAGACTTCCAATAAACTACCCGGAGTCTTCTGCTCCAAACGTAACTTCGTTCGGACAAAATTAAGAGGACAAGGCGTACCTCGTAAATCCAAAATCTCCCGCGTTAAAGTGGATGACTGACTCATTTTTGAAATAAACTCCCTAAGAAAGTTTCAAAACCCCCCTTTCCGGTGCGATCGCCACGAATTTTCGCCAACTGCACTAATAAGTCTCGTTCCTCATTACTAACGCGAGTGGGAATATCAATGGTAATGGTAATTAAATGATCCCCACGACTAACAGGATTTCCCAAACGAGGAACCCCCTTTTTCTCCAACGTCAACACCGTATTCGGTTGAGTCCCTGTGGGAATCAATAATTCACTAGGTCCATCCACCGTATCAACCTCAATGCGACAACCCAAAATCGCTTGTAAATAACTAATCTTCACTTCCGAGTGAATATTAATCCCATCGCGCTTAAATACTGGGTCATCATCTACGGCCAAGAACACATATAAATCCCCAGGAGGACCACCCATTTTACCCGCGTCCCCCTCATTAGAGACACGCAAACGAGTACCATTATCGACACCCGCGGGGATGGTAATTTTCAACTTTTTGGTCACTTCCTTTTGACCGCGACCCCCACAAGTATCACACTTATCTTCAATCATCTGTCCCGTACCATTACAACTAGGACAGACAGACACCTGAGTAAAACTACCAAAAGGAGTGCGGGTTGCGCGACGGACTTGGCCTGTACCACTACAAGTGGAACAAGTTTGGGGACGAGTCCCCGGTTTTGCCCCGGTACTATTACAAGCTTCGCAAGTTTCTAAATGCTTAATGCGTAATTCCTTCTCGCCACCAAACACCGCGTCACGGAAGTCTAAACGCAAATCCAAACGCAAATCATCACCCCGGACCGGACCTGAGCGACGGCGTTGTTGCCCCCCCATTCCTCCCGCGAAACCACTGAAAAAACTTTCAAAGATATCTGAGAAACTATCGGAGATATCTTGATAACCCGCACCACCAGCGCCACTGAGTCCCGCTTCTCCAAAGCGATCGTAACGCGCACGGACTTCGGGTTCAGACAAAACTTCATAGGCGCGATTGATTTCTTTAAACCGATCTTCTGCACCCGGTTCCTTATTTACGTCTGGGTGATATTTGCGAGCCAAGCGTCGGTAGGAGCGCTTAATTTCCTCTTTATCTGCATCACGAGAAACACCGAGTATTTCATAATAATCGCGGGCCATAGCTGCTTGCCTAGAGGTCAATAATAAGAAAATAATACACAAAAAAGGACTTCAAATGGAGTCCCACAGGGAAAAATGAAAAATTATAACCCTTGCGAGATAATTTTTCATTTTTCTATTTTAACTCTCTTGAGAGTCTTTTTCGGTTTCTTCTGATGACTGTGGTGGAGTCTCTTCCTGATTATGGGAAGTCAGGAGGCCTTCGGGTTGCTCCGCGGAGGACTTGTCCTCGAGCACGGTTGGTTGTTCTCCACGCAGTGCCTGTTCATAGACCGCGGTTCCCACGGCATACAGAACACCCTGGAAGGTTTCTAGCTGCTCTTTCATCTCTTCGGGTGAGATATTGGGGTTTTGGATCGCCCCGCGTAGGAGTTCTGCCACCTTACCAGATTCTTCGTGCAAAGTATCGGAAATCAATTGTCCATGATCTTTGAGAGTTGTCTGATAATTATATAACAGAGTATCCGCTTGATTCTTCAGTTCTGCCACTTCTTTGCGTTGATTATCTTCTTCGGCAAAGATTTCCGCGTCTAAACGCATTTGCTCAATTTCCTCTTGGTTCAACCCTCCTGTATTCCGAATTTGGATACTTTGTTCTTTACCTGTTCCCCGATCTTGGGCGGAAACATTCAATATTCCATTCGCGTCAATGTCAAAGCTCACTTCAATTTGAGGAACCCCTCGCGGCAAGGGGGGAATTCCTGTTAATAGAAACCGCCCTAAACTCTTATTATCTTTAGCTAAAGCTCGTTCCCCTTGTAACACATGAATTTCCACTGATGTTTGTCCATCTGTTGCCGTTGAATACATTTGTGAGCGACTGGTTGGTACGGTTGTGTTACGTTCAATTACTTTGGTAAACACACCACCCAAAGTTTCTAATCCGAGGGAGAGGGGAGCCACATCTAATAATAAGATATCCTTCATTTCTCCACCGAGGACTGCTGCTTGAATTGCGGCACCAACGGCCACCGCTTCATCGGGGTTAACGGAGCGATCGGGAGCTTTACCACCAAAGTAATTACTAATGGCTTTTTGCACCGCGGGAATACGAGTCGAACCTCCGACCAAAATAATCCGATCAATATCCTGGGTAGTCAAAGCGCCATCTTTAAGGGCTTGAGTGACAGGATCAATCGTCATTTGGATTAGATGACTCACCAATTGTTCAAATTGAGCGCGAGTTAATTCCATCTCCAGATGTTTTGGTCCTTTTTCATTCGCGGTAATAAAGGGTAAATTAATATTCGTTGTGTCTCTATTTGACAATTCTATTTTCGCTTTTTCTGCGGCTTCTCGTAACCGTTGTAAAGCCATTTTATCTTGAGATAGGTCACTTCCTTCCCGTTCTTTAAAAGTTGCCACCATCCAACGGACTAAACAATTATCAAAATCATCGCCTCCTAAGTGATTATTTCCGGCGGTAGCATTGACTTCAAAAATACCGTCTCCTAATTGCAAAATTGAGACATCAAAAGTCCCACCACCTAAGTCAAAAACCAATATTTTTTGATCTTGATCTTGTTTATCTAAACCGTAAGAAAGTGCCGCGGCCGTCGGTTCATTAATAATCCGTAATACTTCCAAACCCGCGATCGTTCCCGCGTCTTTAGTGGCTTGACGTTGGGCATCGGTAAAGTAAGCCGGAACAGTAATTACCGCTTGGGTGACTTCTTCTCCCAAATAAACTTCCGCGTCTTGCTTCAGTTTTTGTAACACCATTGCCGAGATTTGTTGGGGAGTAAAAGTTTTCCCCCGAATTTGCACATATACGGTTTCATCTTTGCCGATGATACAGGTATAAGGAACACGGGATCTTTCTTCCTCTGTATCATCCCAACGACGACCGATAAATCTTTTAATACTATAGATGGTATTAGCCGCGTTAGTAACAGCTTGACGCTTGGCTAATTGACCAATCAAACGATCGCCCCCCTTTCCAAATCCTACAATAGAAGGAGTCGTCCGTCCCCCTTCTGAATTGGAAATAACGACCGGTTTTCCCCCTTCTAAAACGGCTACACAACTATTAGTTGTACCCAAATCAATGCCAATGACTTTTCCCATAGATATTTTTGTGGTATGAAGAATTAAAAATGAAAAAAGGTAACTTTTTTCATTTTTAATTGGTGGATTAATTTTTCTTTTGAATAAGTTAACTGACTTCCGCAGGAGTTTCTGTATCAGATTCCGCCGGTTCCGGTGCCGTAGCAACTTTTACCAGGGAGTGACGCAGAACGCGATCGCCCAAGATATAACCCCGTTGGAATTCTTCAATAACAGAACCTTCCTCATATTGATCCGTTGCTTCACGCATCACAGCTTCATGGAGATTAGGATCAAAAGGTTGACCTTCAGGGCGCATGGGAGAAACCCCAATTCGTTTCAAACAATCTACCATTTGCTTATAAACACTTTGGTAGCTCTTGTGAATATTCAGTTCCCCATCATTTTGAGGTTTTATGTGGGATCTTGCCCGTTCAAAATTATCAATCACGGGCAACAATTCAATGATTGTAGAACATTTGGACTGTAAATCTAACTCTTCTTTTTCCTTCTGAGTCCGTTTACGGAAATTATCAAAATCCGCGGCCAGTCTCAAATTTTGACTTTTCAAATCTTCTATTTGAGCGTCAAGGGCTTTTAACTGAGCCTTTAAAGACTGATTCTCCTGAGTCGCGTTCGTCAATTCCCCCTTTAAAAACTCCATAGCTTCGGCCAAACCCGGACTAGCTGCAAAAGAGTCTCCTCCACTTGCAGAGGCAGTAAGAACTTCGGAAACGTCCGCATCACGGTAAGCTTGAGCCACTTGTAACTCCCAGTCAACCTCTGGACTGGTAGTGGCTTCAGGAGCCGAGGTTTCACCGGAAACTTGACCCACTTCTGGGGAAGACTCTCCAGAGGGAGATTCATGCTCTTGTTGTTTTTCTTCGTCGATCATAGATATGTGCGCGAAATAACCCCCATTATTCTAGCAGGCACTCGTCATCAACCGGTTTAGGAGAGAATATCTGCTCTGGTGAAGGAACTTCTCAAGGAATGAATCACTATAGTTTGACGCAATTAAAACCAGTGCTTGATAGAATAAAAAAGGAATTAATTCTTCCCTGTCGTTGGTCTTTTCATATTGACTGAGCTCCCCACGCTCTGTGGCCAACCAAGGAGACACCCATGCCAAATATTTATTATAGAAAAATCCTGCGGAAGAGATTTGTAAAAGGCTATCATCGGATTAGAGGCTCCAGCAATGATAGCAAACGACTTGGGACTTAATATTATATCAGGAGTACGACTAGAGCAATTATGACAAACACTCGCCCCCCCCGTCCCCTCAGCACGGCCATTGTCCAAAGTGGTAATTTCTCACCCTTTGGCAATAAACTGATTCAGTCTGGTTATGTCAACCCTGATCAGCTTCTGCAAGCCCAAATTGAAAGTCGCAAGTCAGGGAGACCTTTAACTGAAGTTTTGCAGGCGACGACAGGGCAACCCCTGTCTCCAGAATTGCTACGCCATTACAAAAACCAACAGATGTTTGAACTGAAGGTGATCTATGGTGTAGAAGCTTTTGATCCAGAACTCAATCCACTGTCAACGGAACACTTAGGGCAACTATTGGAGCGACTCAAAATATCTATTGATATGTGTCGTCAGAGTCGGTTTTTACCGGTGTCACAGATAGATGATCCGCCTTATGTTCTGATCGCGATGGTCGATCCTGATGATCTGACAGCTCAAGATAATTTGCGCCGTATCCTCCAACCTCATAATTTAACCTTTCATAGACGTGTCATTACTCCAGATGACTATCAAGCCATTTTCTCGGCGTATCAAGATGAACAAGCGAAGATTGCTTTAGCTCAGGCGGAGCGAGAGAAGAAGAAACAGTTAGAAATGGGGGGGGATGCATTTGCTGAGGTTGGAGAACTAGAGGAAGCGAATGCCGATGATTATGAAGATCTCGCGACTGGTCTTGATAAGGCTGCTAATGAAGCTCCCGTCGTGCGGGCGGTGAATGTGATCTTGGCAAAAGCGTTATCAGAAAAAGTCTCTGACATTCACGTTGAACCCCAAGAGGAATTTATTCGGATACGTTTGCGTAAGGATGGGGTGTTACAAGAGTATTTCCGGTTTCCCAAACAGATCATTCCCGCGATTACCTCTCGCTTTAAAATTATTGCTAACCTTGATATTGCAGAACGCCGTCAAGCTCAAGACGGACGGATTCGGCGGGTGTTTGAGGGACGCACGGTTGACTTCCGGGTAAATAGTTTACCGTCGCGTTATGGTGAAAAAATTTGTTTGCGGATTTTGGATAGTTCCAGTACGCAACTGGGTTTAGATAAGTTAATTAGTGACCCAACTACCTTGGCGATGGTTCGAGAAACGGCTTCTCGTCCCTTTGGTTTGATTTTGGTGACGGGACCCACGGGTTCTGGTAAGTCAACGTCTCTTTATTCTATTTTGGCGGAACTCAATGATCCTGGTATTAATATTAGTACCGCGGAGGACCCCATTGAATATGCCCTACCTGGGATTACTCAGTGTCAGGTGATTCGGGAAAAAGGTCTGACGTTTGCCAATATTCTGCGGGCGTTTTTGCGACAGGACCCCGATGTGTTGTTGGTGGGGGAAACGCGGGATAAAGAAACGGCAAAAACGGCTCTGGAAGCCGCGTTAACCGGACACATGGTATTAACCACTCTCCATACCAATGATGCCGCCGGCGCGATCGCCCGTCTTGATGAAATGGAGGTAGAACCGTTCATGGTGAGTGCCGCGTTGTTAGGGGTATTAGCCCAACGTCTGATGCGACGAGTCTGTAGTGAATGTCGCATTCCTTACCAACCGACATCTTCGGAGTTAGAACGTTATGGTTTATCACCTTCTAAGGAACAGGATGTCACGTTCTACAAAGCGAAGACTGTCCCGATGGAAGTACGCAAAGAATTGGCAGAAAAAGGTGAAAGTTGTCCTAAGTGTGGTGGTGTTGGTTACAAAGGACGGGTGGGGGTATATGAATTTATGAAGATGACGGAACGTTTGCAAAATCTCATCACCCAACGGGCTCCGACGGAAGTGCTCAAAGAAGCCGCGGTGGAGGAAGGGATGAAAACCCTCTTATCCTATAGTATCGAATTGGTGCGCGAAGGTCAGACGACTTTTGAGGAAGTCGATCGCGTGACGTTTACGGACTCGGGTTTGGAAGCGGAATTGAAACGACGGGCAAAAGAAGATTTAGTCTGTAAAACCTGTGACGCGGAATTAAAACCAGAGTGGCGAGATTGTCCCTATTGTCTCACCCCTCGTTTCCAAGATTAATGGGGATTGGGGATTGGGAATTGGGGAGAAATTGGCGAGGGATTTTTTACTTATGTAATAGATATCTCCAAAAATTCTTGTAGGGTAGGCATCCTGCCTGCCAAAGACCATATTTTTGAAAGATGTCTAATTGATCGATGGAAAAAGGTTAAGGATTTGCCCATCCCAAATCTTAAATCCCCAATCAAGAGTCCCTCTAAGGCCAAAGTAAAAATTTCGGTCTGTGGAAGGCGGACTGCTGCCTGGGTTCAGCCCAAGAGCTGATAAAAGTCGTAAGACTAGAGACGCGGTGTCAGACTCGGATCGTCTTGAGTGAGGAACTCAAGGCCACAGGAGTACCCAACAGAGCGATCGCGGATGAGACAGGAAACCTTCACTAGATTGCTTCGGCATCGAGTGACGGGTACTTCACATTATTTTATTAAAATAAGACAAATGTAATTGGGGAACCAAAGCTATGGGTTTGATGATTGAGGATGTATTAGAATCCCTTGTCGAACAAGGAGGATCTGATTTGCATATCCAAGCCAGTGCGCCTGTCTTCTTCCGCATTAGTGGGAAACTCACGCCTCAACCACAATTTGGCGAAACTCTGGCCGCCGAAGAAGTACAGACGCTCATCTTCCAAATGCTGAATAATATGCAGCGCAAGCAGTTGGAAATGGAATGGGATCTAGACTGCGCCTATGGTGTCAAAGGTTTAGCACGATTTCGGGTCAATGTTTATCGAGAACGAGGTTCCTGGGCTGCTTGTCTGCGCGCCTTGGCTTCTAAAATTCCGAACGCGGATGCTTTGGGAGTACCCCAAATTTTGCGGGAATTGACGGAAAGACCGCGGGGCATGATGTTAGTAACAGGTCAAACGGGTTCTGGCAAGACGACGACGATGGCTGCGTTATTGGATCTAATCAACCGAACCAGGGCTGAACATATTTTGACTGTGGAAGATCCCATTGAATATGTTTTCCCTAATATCAAATGTTTGTTTCATCAACGTCAAAAGGGGGAAGATACTAAGAGTTTTTCTAATGCTCTCAAAGCGGCTCTACGGGAAGACCCAGATATTATTCTGGTGGGAGAAATGCGTGATCTCGAAACCATTGGTTTGGCTATTTCGGCTGCGGAAACAGGTCACATGGTGTTCGGAACTCTGCACACTAACTCGGCATCGGCAACGATTGACCGGATGTTGGACGTTTTCCCTCCCATTCAACAACCCCAAGTCCGTGCCCAAATGTCAAACTCTTTGGTCGCGGTTTGCAGTCAAAACTTGGTTCCCAAAAAAGGGGGAGGCCGTTGTTGTGCTCATGAAATTATGATTAATAGTCCGGCCCTTGCTAACCTGATCCGAGAAGGCAAAACGGCTCAAATTTACTCCCAAATTCAGATGGGGGCTAAACTGGGAATGCAAACGATGGAAATGTGTTTAGCTGCTTTATATAGAGCGGATAAAGTTACTTGGGAAGGCGCGATGAGTAAGGCGGTAAAGGCTGATGAATTAGAACGTCTCATTGGTCCGGCTCCCGCGGGAACTCCCGTGAAAGGGGGTCATTAATTCTGATCAATAATATGTAATTACAGATGAAAATTTTTTCATCTGTAATTACCCCATCTAATATCTAAAATACAATTGTTAGAGGTGAGTTATGGCTGATGCCGCAGTTAAAAAAAAAGGTGGATTTGACTTTAGTCAAATAGAAGAAAAAATTAGTATCGCGATGGCCAGTATCACGGTTAAGGATCTGGCTGTCTTTGCCCGTCAATTTGCCGCGATGTTTAACGCGGGGGTCGCGATGATTCGCTGTCTTTCTGTGTTAGGGGAACAGTGCTCGAATCCCAAAATGAAAAACGCGCTTAAGGGTATTAATCTGGAAGTGCAGCAGGGAACTGAACTTTCTGTCGCGATGAGTCGATATCCGGATGTGTTTGATCAATTATTTCTGAGTATGGTTGCCGCGGGGGAAGTGGGTGGTGTTTTAGATGAAGTGTTGGAACGTCTCGCGGTGTTGTTGGAAAAGAACGCGAAGACGCAAAGTGAAATTAATTCCGCGATGTCTTACCCCAAGACTGTGTTAATGATCGCGATTATCATTTTCTTTGCGATGACGATTTTTCTTTTGCCCACATTTGCGGGTATTTTTAAACAAATTGGTGCCGATTTACCCGCGTTTACCATAATGATGTTAAGCATTAGTTCGTTTTGTACTACCTGGCCACCTATTCCGCAAGCGATGGTTATTGGTGCGATTATTGGCGCGTCAATAGGTTATAAGGCTTATTATAAAACGCCAGCCGGGCATTATCAAATGGATGGTATTTTTCTGAAACTTCCTATCTTTGGGAATTTACTGAAAACCACCGCGGTTGCACGTTTTTGTATTATTTTTGGTACATTAACTCGTTCTGGTGTACCGATTTTAAACTCTTTAGAAATTGTGCGAGATGTCGCGGGTAATGAAATCATTGCTGAAGCCATTGAATATGGTCGCAATTCAATTCAAGGTGGAGGAATGTTGAGTATTGCGTTACAAGAAAAAGAGGTTTTTCCGGCTCTAGCTATTCAAATGATGGCTATTGGTGAGGAAACGGGGGAATTAGATAAAATGTTGATGAAGGTGGGGGTTTTCTATGAATCAGAAGTGGAAGAAGCGGTTAAGGGTTTGACAAGTATGATGGAACCTTTGATGATTGTGGTTATCGGTGGTATTGTGGCTTCGATTTTGTTGTCTATGTATTTACCGATGTTCGCGGTTTTCCAAAAAATGTAATAAACAAAGATTTGGGGTTTTAGGTTTGAGGTTTTAGGGGAAAATGGTTGAGATTTTTTCCTAGTGCTTACCACCTAACAGCTACTACCTAATACCTACCACCTAACACCTAACACCTAACACCTAATACCTAACTTATGGCTGTTAAACAATGTGATTATGAGGCACTTTTGGCTGAATATAGTGACGCGAGGAGCGCGATCGCGCTCCTCAAACAGTATCGGCAATATATGGAAATGATCCCAAGTATGCGCCGTGCTAATGAATGTGTCATTACTCTACCTTTACCAATTGTACGTTTGCGAGATGGGGTTTCTTATTCGGGTTATCACGGAGTTAGTATTAAACCGGGTGACGCGGTATCTCTCCCCTGTGATTTGGCAATTTTAATGTGTGATCCTGAATGGAAAGTGAAAACGGGGGTAGAAATTTTAGTTTTTATTCATCGTCCCCAAGAAGATTTCTCCACCCTTTTAGGGCGTTGGAGGCAGTCTCAGGTATGGTTGGATAAGGGTTATGAGTGGATTATGCCTCACCATCATCAACATATTTATGGCGATCGTAGTGAAGTAATTTATCCTCTTTTTGTGTTATTTGAAGAAACACCCGGACGTTTGCAACGGGGTTTACAAGGAGCCTGTTTGCCATTTGTTGTTGTCCCTACACTTAATAGTTTTGGGGAATATTCTACGGTGGAATCTTTATCTAATGATGGGCCATTGATTCTGAGTGATTAATTTTTTATGCACCACAGAAGCAATGATAAAACCGAGGGGAAATCAGAAAAAGTACATTTCAACCGGCTGTCTTTTCCGACATCCGGTTGATTTTTCTGTACAATTAAGCCCTATCTGAGGGATGAATTTCACTTACAATTTCATAAATATCAGTGTTAGGCAATTGGGCGAATAAAGGAGCCATTTCTTTCAAAATATTCTCATAATCTTCGCTCTGATTCGCCGTCATATCTTCGGCATTTTCCCACAAAATCACCGCGATTCCCCTATCTGTACCAGGGGCTTGCAATAAATAAGCTCCTTTGAATCCTTGGGTATAGGTACTAACGGCTTTTTCGTAGAGTTGTTTGGCTTCTTCAAATTTTCCGGGTTTGAATTCTCCAATGGCAACATACGCGTATTGATGTCTGAGAAAATCCAGAAATTCTGACATATTTTTCTCCTTTTTTTATTGAAATAAATGCCATTTTCAATCAAATATTTTAGCATATTATTGAAATTTTTGAGACAAAATAAAAAAATTCAGTTTTGCTCTTGTCTTTTTATCAAACATAATACTCCTCAGTAAGGAGCAATTGATGTAGTGATACTATTCACAAAACTCCTGATAGTTATACCACTTTGGAAATTTGATGCTTCTGATCAAATCTAGGCTCTATTTTATCATATTATCATGGTACTATTGTAGTTTTTTTTATGAACCACAAAGGCACAGAGGACACAGAGGAGAGAGAAGGGAAAGGGCTCTTTCACCAGTATCTTCAAAATAGAGCCTGAATACAGGTGAAGTCGCCCTACTAGGGGTATTTAGGGGGCTCTAATACCGAAAATTAGTGGCTATATTTTTCTTCAAAAAGAACTATAGCCACGGTACATTATACTAAAACACGAGGCGGTTTATAGGATTGAATTCCCTTCATATATTGCGCCCGTTCAAAGGCCGATTCATCGGGACAATTAATTTGAGACATCGAACCTTGCATTTGTTTCACAGATTCATATTCGTTTTCTTCCATCCAATGCAGGATTTCTTCTTCTATCACCCGTAAATGATCAATTCCATGTCTCATTAATGCCGAACAAACCATTGTCACATTTGCCCCTACCATGAGCATTTTAATGGCATCTTTACCGTGTTGAATGCCGCTAGTTGCGGCAAAATCTACGGGAATACGACCATATAAAATCGCGATCCAGCGCATCGGTAAACGCATGGCTTGAGGGGTACTTAAGAGAACATTTGGTCTGACTTCTAACATCTCTAAATCAATGTCTGGCTGATAAAAACGATTAAATAAAACAAGGGCATCCGCACCCGCGTCTCCTAATCGTTTTGCCATATTTGCCATGTTGCTAAAAAATGGACTTAATTTAATGGCAACAGGAATTTTGATCTCCGATTTGACGGCGCGTAGAATATCAATATAATTCTGTTCTACTTGCGCTCCTGTCATTTCTATATCCGTTGGCACATAATAGACGTTTAATTCTAACGCGTCGGCTCCGGCTTGTTCTATTTGTTGGGCATAGTCCACCCATCCCCCTACACTAGAACCATTTAAACTGGCAATAATGGGTATATCAACCATTTTTTTTGCTTTGCGAATATGGTTGAGATATTCTTCGGTTCCTACATGGAAAAGACTGGGTTCAGGAAAGTAGGTTAATGCTTCGGCAAAACTGTCTGTCCCAAAGACACTATGATGATGTAATTCTAATCTTTCTTGGCTTATTTGTTCCTCAAATAAGGAATGTAATACTACTGCTCCCGCACCCGCGTCTTCTAGTCGTTTAATATTATCTATTTCTTCGGTAAGGGGGGCTGCCGCGGAGGGAATTAAGGGCGATTTTAATGTCAATCCCATGTAAGTCGTTGTTAAGTCCATTCTTTTTTCTCCTTTGACACAATATTAACTTTGGCGGTAATGGGTAATGGGTAATCGGTAATGGGTAATCGGTAATGGGTTATATCAAGTCTGGTTGATTCGTAATAATATCGAGTCGGGGCGGGTTTACGGGCTCTCTGGTTTCTAGTTAAGATATTGGCGAACCCGCCCCTAGGCTGATTTGGCCTATTTAACCGGACTTGATATTATGGGTAATAGGAGAGATTAAGAAAAAGGTCGATCGCGCTCCCCCCGATTTCTGATTACCAATTACCAATTACCTAATCACACTTTACTGGGTTTTTCCGTCCCTTTTTCCTCGGGTTTGGGTGCGGGATGATGTCCATGTCCATTACCATCGTGAGAGAGGGAACGTGCGGCTAAATATTGATACATTGCCCAACGGGAATCGACATCGTGTTGTGCTTCTTTTAATAAGCGTCGTGCTTCTTCCGGTTTGCTACCTTTGAGCATCTTAAAGCGGTTTTCCGCGTACATATATTGCTCCATTGGGATTTTGGGCGAGTGCATATCTAATTGGAGCGGATTTTCGCCGGCTTCAACGCGATCGGGATTATACCGATATAACAGTTTTGCCCCTGACTCAACCGCGGCTTTTTGCTGTTGCATTCCCTTGGTCATATCAATACCATGAGCAATACAATGGCTATAGGCAATAATTAAGGATGGTCCATCATAGGCTTCCGCTTCCATAAAGGCGCGTAAAGTATGTTCATCACGCGCTCCCATTGCCACACTCGCGACATAAACACTACCGTAAGTCATCGCGATTAAACCTAAATCTTTCTTACAAGCTGGTTTACCTGCGGCGGCAAATTTAGCCACGGCTCCACGAGGAGTTGATTTCGACATTTGACCGCCAGTATTAGAATAAACTTCAGTATCTAATACCAAAATATTGACATTACGACCACTCGCGATCACATGATCTAAACCACCGTAACCAATATCATAGGCCCAACCGTCTCCGCCAATAATCCAAACACTCTTTTTCACCAAATAGTCTGCGACATTTAATAAGCGTTTGGCAATGGGGGAGTTAAGGGATTCTAATTTTTGTTTGAGTTGGGTAACTCGTTCCCGTTGTTCCCAAATATCTGCTTCTGTTTTTTGAGTACAGTTGATAATTTCCCCTACTAAATTATCGCCTATTTCGCCCCCTAATTGTTGCACTAATTCTGCGGCAAATTCGGCTTGTTTGTCGATGGAAACTCGGTAGCCTAAACCAAACTCCGCGTTATCTTCAAAGAGTGAATTAGACCAAGCTGGGCCACGTCCTTCGGGGTTTTTCGCCCAAGGGGTTGTGGGTAAATTACCGCCATAAATGGAGGAACATCCTGTCGCGTTCGCGACAATCATGCGATCGCCAAATAATTGACTAACCAGTTTTAAGTAAGGTGTTTCACCACATCCGGCACAGGCTCCGGAGAACTCAAATAAGGGTTGTTGCATCTGTTGATGACTAATCTTATTTAATTTCAGATGCAGGCGATCGGGGTTAGGCAAATTGAAGAAGTAATTCCAGTTTTCGCGTTCCCCTTCCAGTAAGGGTGATTCTGGTGCCATATTAATGGCTTTGAGTTTAGGTTGAGACTTATTCTTCGCGGGACAAATATCGACACAAAGCCCACATCCGGTACAGTCTTCCGGTGAGACTTGAATGGTTAATTTTAAGCCCTTCCAATCATGATCCTTAGCATCTTTACTCTTGAAGGTAGAAGGTGCATTTTCTAATAGGGCGGGTTCGTAAACTTTACTCCGAATCACCGCGTGAGGACATACCATGACACATTTGCCACACTGCACACAAACATCGGGGTCCCAAACTGGAATTTCTTGACCGATATCGCGTTTTTCCCATTGAGAGGTCGCAGTGGGATAGGTTCCGTCAACGGGTAGGGCACTTACGGGTAAATTATCGCCACATTTGGCTATCATTGCCCCTAATACGTCTCGGACAAATTCTGGTGCGGCATCGGGTACGGGAGACCGTAATTTAATTGTGCTAGACGCGGTTTCTGGAACTTTTACCTCATAAAGAGAGGCAAGGGATTTATCAACGGCTTCTAGGTTCATTTTGACGACTTCTGGACCTTTTTTGCCGTAGCTCTTTTGGATGGATTTTTTGATCTGCGCGATCGCGTCTTCTCTGGGCAATACTCCCGATAACGCGAAGAAACACACTTGCATGATGGTGTTAATACGTCCTGGCATTCCGGCGGCACGGGCAACTGTATTGGCATCACTAACGTAAAGTTTGACTTTTTTGTTAATAATGGTTTCTTGGACGGAACGCGGCAGTTTATCCCAAACTTCATCGGCACTGTAGGGACTATTTAAGAGGAAAACGCCTCCGGGTATAATGGTATCTAACATCTCGAATTGTTCGAGAAATCCCCATAGATGACACGCGACAAAATTCGCTTGGTTAATTAAGTAAATAGAGCGGATGGGTTCGGGACCGAAACGGAGGTGGGAAACGGTAACAGAACCGGATTTTTTGGAGTCGTAAACGAAATAACCTTGGGCATAATTATCGGTTTCTTCACCAATAATTTTGATCGAGTTTTTGTTGGCTCCTACGGTTCCATCGGAACCTAAACCGTAGAAAATTGCCCGGACTACTTTGTCGGATTCGATGGCAAATAAGGGATCATAATCGAGACTACTATGGCTAACGTCATCGTTAATACCGATAGTAAAGTGGTTCTTGGGTTTGGCTGATCCCAGATTATCAAAGATGGCTTTTATCATCGTGGGAGTAAATTCTTTCGATGATAAACCATAGCGTCCGCCAATGGGTTTAATGTGGTTTTTGTCTTCTTCTACTAACGCGGTAATTACATCTAAGTAAAGGGGGTCTCCAGGACCTCCGGGCTCTTTACAACGATCTAAGATCGCGATCGTTTTGGTACTGGCGGGTAAAGCATCGACAAAGCGCTTGGCATCAAAGGGCCGATATAATCTTACTTTTAATACCCCAACTTTTTCCCCATTCTTATTGAGATAATCAACGGTTTCATGGACGGATTCTGCACCCGAACCCATGATAACAATGACTCGTTCTGCCTGGGGATCGCCGTGATATTCAAATAATTGATATTGACGTCCAGTTAACTTCGCGAAATCATCCATGATTTTTTGGGTGATTTCGACACAATTGTTATAATAAGGATTGACGGTTTCCCGTGCTTGGAAATAAACATCGGGGTTTTGCGCGGTTCCTCGTAAAACAGGTTTATCGGGTGTTAATGCGCGTGCCCGATGGGCAAATATCTGCTCTTCGGAAATGAGCGATCGCATATCGTCATCCGTCAATATTTCTACTTTTTGAACTTCATGGGAAGTGCGGAAGCCATCAAAGAAATGAAGGAATGGAATGCGAGACTCTAAAGTAGCCGCGGTGGAAATTAAGGCAAAATCATGGGCTTCTTGGACTGACGCGGAACATAACATCGCGAATCCCGTCGATCGCGCCGACATGACATCACTATGATCCCCAAAAATGGATAAACCTTGGGCAGCCAGTGATCGCGCCGCGATATGAAAGACAGTAGGCGTTAATTCCCCCGCGATTTTATACATATTGGGGAGCATCAATAACAAGCCTTGGGACGCGGTAAAAGTAGTAGTTAAGGAACCCGTTTGTAAGGCTCCATGAACCGCGCCCGCGACTCCTCCTTCACTTTGCATTTCCACTACAGAAGGGATCGTACCCCAAAGATTAGGCTTTCCCTCCGAGGTCCAGGCATCGGACCATTCTGCCATTGGGGAAGAGGGCGTAATGGGATAAATGGCAATTACTTCATTAAGACGATAGGCAACATAGGCGACTGCTTCGTTACCGTCAAGGGTGGCATAAGTTTTTGTAGTCATACTTTCTTTCAAGCCTTTAATTCTTTTGAGGATGGCCAGATTTAAACAAGTTGATTTTGTGGTGATTCCTCCGCGTATTTAAACAACTTCACTGTTGTTTTTCTGGACGGTTTTTGAACAGTCCATGAGCCAGTCCAGTATCAGGGACGTTTTGATGGTGTAATGTTTTGGGGCTTTTTATCGTCGGTACATGGTCTCCCCAATCACCTATTCGTATTATCTAATCTGTGGGTAACATAGAGGATTTTCTTTGTCTTTTTTTAACACTTGGTCTTTTTTTTTAAGATATCAATCATAATCTCTATTTTTGTTAAATAACGTAAAGATTTATGTCATATTCTCAGAATGATGCGATCAGATAGCAAGTCTCAATCATTGGGGTGTCTCTCAAATCCCAGAAACCGGGTTTCTGGAAAAGCCTCTGCACAAAGTTCGGATTTTGTTAAGAAACCCGGTTTCTCGCCAAACCCAAGAAACCCAAGAAACCAGGGTTTCTCTGAGATGCTTTCCACAAAAATCGGATTTTGTAGTGCGAGCCTCTGGCTCGCTATAGATAGATCCCTAGGGAGCCAGAGGCTCGCACTACCGAATAATGTTTTTTTGCTTATTCCGTTTCACCAATCAGAGTAAATGCGGCCCAATTTCCGGGTTTAGGATATTGTTTGATTGTGCTTAACATAGCTTGTCTCAAGGCTTGGGCTTTATCCATTTTTCCCTCTTGCCAATTTCGATAAAATTGAGTCATCAAAAATGCTGTAGAAGCATCATTAACTGCCCATAATGAAACAATAATACTGGGAACACCTGCACTTAAAAAAGCTCGTGATAAACCGATTACTCCATCCCCTGTCAGTTTTCCCCTGCCCGTATTACAAGCACTTAAAACCACTAAGGAGGCATTTAATTTTAAATCAAATATCTCGGATGACGTTAATAAACCATTATCATTACCAGAAGGGGCAAAGGCTAAAGCACCCGGTATGCCCGTTCCCAAATCATCCAATAATCCATGAGTGGCTAAATGAATAATTTTCGCATCGGAGATTTGCGCTAAAATCGTTTTTTTCGTGGCTTGATTACCTATTAAAGGTTCAGTTTTTAATATTTGGGCAATTGTTTTTGCTTCTTCTTCAGCACCTTTTAAAGTGTCTAATTGTTGGGATGTGCCATCACGATAAGTAACTGTAGGCATGGGGGATGGATTACCCAATATCACAGATTTTCTGGGAATACCAACCACGATCGCGCTCTGGGGATTGCTTTGTTGATTTTTCATCAATTGTTGATGACTTAAATCTAATTGTTGAATCGAAGTCGCGGTAAGAATGGTATGTTTTTGGATGAGATATGTACCCTGGGCATCTTGTAAGGCTGGAAAAGGAATTAAAAATAAGGATTGATGGGGAATAAAAATGACATGAGCATCGGGGTTAGTTGGTAATAAATCATCTATGGGTTGAATCAGCAGTTGATACAATTGTTGTAAATTACGAATAGTCGGTTGAGAGTTTGGCACTGATGTACTGAGAGTCTCGCGAGTCCCCCGTACTAATTCGGAAATCTTCGTGTTTTCTGCTTCTGATGATCTGGCTCTTCCCTGGGCGGCCGCGACTCGTCCTTTTTCGGCAATTTCCGCTAAATTCTTGGATTTTAAATCCACTTGACGTAAGGTAATTTTTCCCGTGGGTTCAATTACCCAAATTAACAGTTTATCCTCAACTATTGAATATTCGACGAGAGTGGCATTTTCCTTTTTAGCAATATCTTTGATTTGGGGAAGTGTTGGGGGTTTAATGGAAGTATTACCCAAACGAGAGGAGAGCAATTCCATAAATGCTCTCCCGCGACTTCTTTCCGATACTTCTAAAGCGGGCTCGGTTTTATTTTGGGCTGCTAAAACGGATTGCAGGTTATAGTAACTCGATGTTTGAGTTTCAAAAATCGAGACTTTATCTTGATCTTTTAATCCCGAACGTAAAGAGTCTAAAATGTCAATAGCTGCGAAGAGATATTTTTCCGATTCTAAATAGTTTTTCAATTGGGCGTAAGCTATTCCGATGCTACTAAGATTGAACGCTTCCCCAGCGCGATCGCCTATTTCTTTGGCAATAGTCAGAGATTGCTGATAGTATTCTAAGGCTTTTTGGTACTCTCCTAAACTTCTGTAAACAAGCCCAATGCTAAGGAAAGACATACTTACGCCAGCCCGATCGCGTATCTCCCTGTAAATCTTTAAAGCCTCTTCCCAAGACTTTAACGCGGCTGAATATTGACTTGATTCATAGAGCTTTTTCGCTTCTTGAAATAGCTTATCTGCTTCGGATTTCCGAGGGTTGACTGTCTGAGCTAATACCTCAGTTGTTAGGGAAAATGGGATGATGAAATTAACGGCACTCGACCAAATAATCCCACTCAGAAGACTGACAGCCACACTCCGGTTTAAATTAGGATTAAGCCTAAATTTCTTATCCTTCTCTCTTTCACCCAATCTAGCCGATTCCCACCCGCTTTTACCTCAAAGTTACAAAACTTTATCAAACCTAAATTTGATTAACTTTGGTTTATCCTAATTTGACAACGATCGCAACTAGAGCATTTGTCTGTGGGGTGGGGGCGGGTTTTGATCAGTTATCTGTGGATATTAAAGATATGAATGAACCCGCCCCTACATCGATGGTAAAATGTGGGATAAAATTAATCGTAAAATATTGAAGAAAACCGGTAGGGGCGGGTTCACCGATCAGTTTTGCCACCCACAGATAACCTTAATAAACCCGCCCCCACCCAACCCATAACCCCGATAAACCATCCCCAGCCCACCGTGAAATTCTATTAATAATTAATATCGGCATGGGGGCGGTTTTTTCTAGCAATACGCATTTAGATTAAGACACTTTTGGTACGATAGTCTGTGGGGTGGGGGCGGGTTTTGATCAGTTATCTGTGGGTATTAAAGATATGAATGAACGCGCCCTAAATTGATGGTAAAATGTCAGATATAATTGAGCGTAAAATATTAAAGAAAACCGGTAGGGG
>Ga0075154_10001040_pt1 | contig 20801 bp, 10 predicted proteins | sample JI71714BDNA_FD_70965 | JGI IMG/M metagenome (GOLD analysis project Ga0075154, IMG submission 70965) | Wastewater effluent complex algal communities from Wisconsin, to seasonally profile nutrient transformation and Carbon sequestration -... | ecosystem: Engineered > WWTP > Effluent > Algae...
ATAATTTGTCACGGAAAGTTATGTAGGATGCTTTACTATAACTGAGACATTTCTAAGTCAGTACATGTGTTGTGTACTTACATGTATACCTAAATCCACAAGAATTTCTTGTGTGGGGAAAAATGCTACTTTTACTTGGCCCTTCTTGATTTGGTCACAAAATAATATCTTACATTTAGGTGACACATTCTTTTGCTGCTAAAAGTCTTACCATTTTCTGCCAGTAGAATAGTGCCCTTATTGTCTTGGTATATGGTGGTCATGGGCACATATTCACCCTGTGCAGCTAGAAATTGATATGTCCATAATATCTGCCACATGATGTCATTGATAGCTACTAACTCTGCCTCTGTAGAGCTCTTTGTATTTAGCTTCTGTTTACAAGAGCAGCTGCATCCTTACCTAGCGTCATTTATATCCCACTGTGACTGTGCATGTCTGGATGCATGGCATATGAACTGTCCACGCACCAGTTTGGGTGTTCATATGGCTCTATGGTCAATGTAAGCTCTTGCTATCCTCTCAAATATTGCATGACATCCGTCAACTTCTTGTAGTCATCTGTATCAGGATTTTTTACCTGCATAAGCAGAAACGCCATGGCCATTTGAATATCCTGCCTTGTATGTTTACATAGGTACAATAATTTTGCTACTAAATGATGAAACATCTGTGCAGTTCTTTCTGGCAGCTTTTTGCACTCCAGATTGGTCGTGAACAGATGATTCGCTGCCAGTGTATTTGCTATGCCCCCCATGTCATTGCCTCCCATTAATAATATTGTTGGCTACACACTGATTGTATGGGTTGATCATTAATCCCAACTTATCAGTGTGTCTAGTGTATGATATGTACGGTCTGCATTTCTGGATTGCCCTTGCCCACTCCTGTGATGTGGAGTGCGTCCTCATTTTATGCTCCTGTGGTGTTGTCAGTCTCATTTGTATCGCCATTTGTGGGAGTATTGTAGGCATCCACTCCTGTAATTGTCATCTTCTGGGATGTCATTGTTGATAAAATTGCCATTTTTATCCATAAATACTATGCCTTTGTGTTTCTTGCATATTGCTGCTAGTATATGGACAGTTTGTATCACTTCGTTAGGCATTGGCAATACAGTCCAGCTAAGGTGTTTGACATGTCACCCTGAGTTTATGTTGAGGAAATAATGCAACCCCTGGGTATTGCCTGTGCTCTGAGAGCAATAGCTCTGGTGGTGTGGACATTAGTGAATTGTAGTGCTCCTTGTGTATATGTACATAGGTGCCAAATTCAAATTTACAGTGTTAATTGTGATCATTTTTTAAGCCTGTTAGGATGGTCCTTGGGCTTATGACGTCATGTATTCTGTCCTTGTGTGGGAAACAGGTTAACCAGAATGTCACATTGTAAACCATCTCAACAATAAGCCTATGAGGGTATGTGTCAAAAAGGCAGTTGGTTTGTGATTGCCCATACACTCTCCTTTATAGTTCTAATATGGTACTCTATTGCCTGGACATGTTCATTTCTACCATTCTTGTTGATGTTGATGTCTGCAGCGAAGAAGAATTTTTTAATGTGCTCAAATTGCAGCTTGCCATGTATGTGTTGTACTTTGAAGGCTCATCTGTAGTACACTTGTATTACTTGTTTTATTGCCATTGCAATTACCAATTTTTCATTTTTAATAAGCTTGGTATTGCTTGCAACACCTTGATGACACATGGTATCTCATTGATGTACATGATGTCGACCTTTAGGGTCAAATTTCTGTGTCGCTCCACCATTCCTGTTGGTAGATCCTCAATTATAGCAACTACTTGCACTGTTTTCGCATGTACAGCATCAGAATACTCCTTAAGGGCTATATATATATTTATCAATAAAGACATGTGTGATGTTATTTTAACATCAGAGAAGAACAGCCCATTTTGAGGGTCTAAATACCTGGGTAGTACTGTCTGCCTTATGTACTAGTAAATCCTGATTGAGAATACTGTTGTATGTCACTTTATGCTCTCTGTGGACATTGTTTAAGGACAAAATGTTCATCTCCCTTCCATATAACCACACAGTATTCCTTCAGATTGCCCTTCTTGGTATCAATTGCCTTCAAGAGCATTGCAGTTCAGGACCAGGTTCCTCTTTTAACACAGATATTTTCAGTAGCTTTTCATTGGAGAACTTGTCTACCATGGACTGGCTGTCCAGTAGTATCCACCCTTTTGGAATGACTGACTCATCTTGGATAGAACACATGGCGTCATGCTTCAGAAACTCAAATTGTCATCATCTTCAGACTATTCTTGATCTTCTATGTCACTATACTGCCCTCGTTCTTTCTCTTGTTTTTTCCCTTGTGGTGGCAAAGGCAATTCCATCATTGGCATCAGAAAAATGCTTGTACTTACTACCATGCTTCCTTTCAACCCTCAAGCTCCTACAGGTGATTAAACAGTTTATGTACTCAAATGGGAGCGAGGAGCTACACTCAGTTCATAACCAAATATTGTCTACAATCAACCTGTTTCAGATGCAACAAGAGAGGAGGTGCGATGAGACAAGTGTGCAACCAACTAGAGCTATGCATAGGTCAGACAGCGCACGGCACCAAGGCAGTTCTAAAAAGAGAAGGTGTGGCAAATTCATCAGGTGAGCAATTGAGTGAGACAAGGAAGAAAGCCACAGAAGAGTATTGCACTATATTGCTCCTATATATGGCTGATAATTACCAATACAGCAAGTTTATTGAAGACATGGAGAAAGTAGTACTACAGAAGAAAGATTGGTTCCCTAAAAATGTGAGTGATGGATGTAGAATTCTCAATGGGTGGCGCAATGTTCTGTGCATTCTGAATCCAACAGCGGAGTAGCTTTTGCAACTGTGTCCAAAGACAGAGAAGAGTCCAAGAACTCCAACAAGAAACAAGGTGTGATGTGCTTCAGATACAAAAAATCAGGCAGAACTCAAATGAGTGTAAAGAGTAACTGCCTTCGAAGACATCCAAGAAGGGATCTAACATGTTAGTTACTACGAGGACAGCTCAGTAGAACTAAATTAAGGTGCAGTTAAACAGGACTCAGACATTGGGCAGTACAAGATAACTGAAGACCAGGAAGAAGAAACAAAAGAAGACATGACTGGTAGTAACCAAGATGACGAGTCAAATGACATGAAGAAACTGAAGGCAAGGAATAAGAAAATGAAAGATGACATGACTGGCAGAAAACCATGTTGATGCGTCAATCAACATGGGCACTGAAGAAGAGGAAGAGGAAGACGTCAAGCAATTAGATGACAAGGATTATGAGGGAGCAGTTTTCACCCAGAAAGATGTTCTGTTCAACTTACAAGATAAGGGAGGGATCCCATCAAGCTGGATTTTGCTCAACAACCAGATGACAGTAGATGTGTTCTGTAACTCAAAAATGATATAATACATAAGGGAGGCAAGAAACATTTAGTTCTGCACTGTAATGCAGGGACAAAGTCTGTAACCAAGAAAGGTGACCAAAAGGGCTATGGTACCTTAGGGTACCACCCCACTGAAATTGCGAACATTGGGTCCCTAAATTTGACAGTGACATGGAAGATCAAGGTTTTGTAGTACATAAGGGGTCAAAGTGGATATCTAGACATTCAAAGAAGGGGCTTTACTACTAAGATGTAGCACATGACATTGGGGCCATATTGGTCAACACCATAGATTGCAATAAAACTAAATATTCTTTAAGTCAGTATTCTAATGATAAAATTTGCGTGCTCTGCAAGATACTATAGGGAGGCCAAGTACTGAAGAATTTTATAAAATACGTTGAAGGCAACATGATACCCAACTGCAGCATGTGGGCAGAAGACATATTTGGGCCAAATCTCAGATTAATAAAGGGCAAGACCACAAGACGTCCAACGGCATGTACATACAGGGCTGTGTGCTTATGCAAGTGAAACAGAACGCAATAACGCTGAAGAGGCAAATGAAGACAACAAGAGCAATAGCCCAAGAATACAAGCGAGAAATGAAGATACTGAAATAGATGTAGTGGAGCAAGACATGGAAGGTTAAAGGACAACACAGAAGGCAGTAATTGATCTCGAGGAAGACATTTCAGAAGAGAAAGTCACTATTGATGACATAGATGAAGACATCTAAAATGCCAATACAACTACAAGAGGAAAATGTAGTAGACAGTCCACATATGCATTGCTACAATCTCAGAAAGCATCTAACCAAAAGAAAGAGTGGATATCACTAGCACAAGCAAACACAATCACAGGAGTGGGCAATGGCAAACATTCAACCCAAAACCACATGCCCCTGTGATGCTAACACAAATGAACGTCAAGGAGGGGCTGACGGTCTTCAGAGCAAAAGGCAACAAGGCAATTATGAAAGAGCTAAGACAGTTACATGACAAAAAGGCACTATTGTCCATAAAGAAAGAAGAAATGCCTTCGACATACGCTAAAAAGCACTATGCTTCACAAGTTTATAAAAAAAGTAATGGATCAATCAAGGAATGTGGTTGTGCTGACAGAGGACCTCAACGGGTTACACATGGATATGGATGACATTGTACAAATGCTGCTGGAAGGAACAATCGTTGAACTAATCATCAATCTAGATCCCAGTCTATATAGAAACACATTTGGCATAATCAGAGAGGAAAACCCATGACATACATACAGCTAAAAACACTATATGGGACACTGCAGGCAGTTCTGTTGGAAAGTTATGATTTTCCATGCTAGAATACATTAGCAAACTATTAGATGAATTGCCTCGTGACATGGATAGTGTTGCCAAGAAACCAGCCGCCAAACATCTATTCAATGTAAATGACAATGCATAATGGCAAAATTACTATACCTATGCAGGAGAACTAGAAATGACATACAAACAGCCATGGCATTCCTATGCACTAGGGTGAAAAGTCTGGATGAGGATGACTACAATAAATCAACAAGGGTCATACAGTATCTAAGAGACACACAACATGTTACACTAAGTATCGAGCCAAGTGACAAGTTAGTGAAGTGCACAGGAGTGTGTTGGAGAAATCGAAAAAATGATGGGATTAAAAAGTAAATCAACGACTGAGGAAAGAAGGGAAAAAAGGCCAATGACATGAAAAATAAATGGACGAAAACAAAACCAAGAAATAGGAGAAACATTAAATAAATAAAGGAAAATCGAGGAGAAAACGGGCTAGCTCATAATTTTTGTTTTATTAGTGTGAGTTATTTCGCACGTATCTGTACGTTCAACACTACGGTAGAATCTATTTTTATTCTAATTTGCTTAGATTGTACATAGTTTTTATCTTAGCAATCATGACTCAAAATCAGAAACAAAATTCTGGGTTCTTGACTAGAGTAACTTGTGTTCTCACGGATGGACTAATTATGTCATTCCCCAGAGCCGAGTACAACAAAGGCATGAGCAAAAATGAAAACTACGCGAGTTATCTACCATATCGAAATTGAAATCGCCGCCATCCAAATTTGAATAATTTTAGTCCATCGACACACAAGCGATGGAGAGCAAAAGCCCTTTAACTCTGCCAAATCTTGCGCTTGTCGAGACTATCCTTCAAAAGATACAACATGAAACTAATACGATCGCAAGTGAAAATGCAGAAGCAGAATGGAAGCGTTGCTGTCTCAAGGTGTTGTGTTATGGTACAGATTACCATGTACCGACACTCCGCCCTTCAACCAATGTCAAAGATGACGTAGATTCGAATTTCAGGAGAGCAAATACAACACCAGTTCTGAAATTAAAGATTCGTTCTTGTAAAGCACTTTCTTTTTTGTTGGAACTGATGGCTAAATTTGATGCTGCGGCGGGATGTCAACGTTCAAAAATTTGCGAAGAGCTTGCTGAGGAAACAGATGCGTGCATAGCATTGGAAAAAATTGATAAGGTTAGACTTATCTTAGCAGATTCTCTATGGGTTGTGGGCCAATGCTTGAGCCCCCCAGATCTAAATCACTCCAAACATCAGGACGAAATCATTCAACTAACAGAAGCCGAGGAGGAACTGCGTGAAGAATCTTTGACAGCCTATTTGTATATCGTACAAGGTCTCTCAGGCATGAAGGTCGATCCACCACCAACAGCTCTACACAGAAATACATCATCCACGTTGCCAACTCCTTTGCTGCAAATGCTTTTGGACTCATACACCCTCGATAGATCTGGAACAGCACCCAGTTACGAAAATTTTACTCGCCGATACGTTAAGTTCCAAACTAATGTGCTTTATCGACAGAAGCGCTTCAACCTTTTGGCGGAAGAAAGTGAAGGCTGGGCTAAGGTGATAACTTTGTTGTGCTCATTTCCTCAGAAGCCACCACATTCAAATACCAGCATAAATTCCAGTAGTAGTGTGGACTGTGATACAACACTTCAGGAGCTTCGAGCGTACATTGGTACATTCGACTTAGATCCGAATCGAGTTTTGGCTGTGATACTGGATGTGCTCGAAGTTGAATTGGAATGGACTATTTCTGAATTTAGTTCCCCGCAATCAACTTTATCGGATGGCAACTGGACGTTAGATCTCTTATTGCAATTATTATCTCAATTCAAGGTCTCGGCTTTGCCTCACTTGCTTGGTTTTTTGCTTGAAAATCACATTAAAGCATCGACACTCTGCCGCGAGCAAGAAACACATGACCTGAGCAATTTTATTGTTCCCAGAAGTTTTTTCAATCTGGTTGCGTTCCTTTTGATTCATAAGTTGGTTGATTCTAGTGCCATTTTCCCTTACTTTTCACGTACACACCAAAACGCAAACAATTTTTATTCTACTGACGTTGAAGGTCCAGAAAAGCCGACAAAAGTTGCAGAACTTTTACCTCAGTTGCTCGAAAAGTGGACAAAGATTCGCCAGAAAGAAATATCCGAGGAAATCAATAACTGGGGAGTTGTGAGGCTAAACGCAGCAGCTTCTGAAATTGGTCCGGCTTCCACTGAAGATCAATTCCTGATTACACCTAAAAACGAAGATATAGTAGAGGATAAGTGTGCTAAGTGCCCACTCCTGCATTTGATGGAGGCAGTCTTGTTTTTTGGGGCTTGGAATACGTTTATGGATCTTTTTACTTTTTGTCGGTTGCCACCAAAATTTGAGAACTTTGACTCAATATCGAACGGAGAGTCAGGTACCTGTAAGCTTCGTCCATTTGAGATAGACTTTATCTTGCTCTTCCCCGCCATCGGTCGGGCAGTTTGTGATTTGCTTCATCATGTCATAGATGCGCACTATGACAAGGGGGCATCACATAATTCTGCTCTCGTTCGCGGGAATATATCTAGTCTTGTGCCCAAATCGGCTTGTCTTGCAGTCCCAACCTCAGTTACGCCCTCCAAGAAGTATAGCCTGCTATTAGACTCTATTTTTGATCCAATAATGATGCTTGCGACAAGCCACAAAGCTATCAATGATGTTTCGCTCTGTTGCAAGGTCTGTGGCCTGATCGACTCTTCGATAAAACAGGACTACCATGTCGACAAAAAGCTTCAAGCACCCAGACTTTCTTCTGTAGGGAAAATGGTTTTCAAGTGGTACTTGCTACCTTCGCTTTCCCTGTATAGTTTTGACTCGCCTTTGTGTCAGCTCTTATGGCAAACGCTCAAATGCCTTCCTTATGCAGATCGCTATGAACTCTACGATGCTTGGGCATTTGGACCGCAAATCATGCAAGCCAAAACCGTAGTGCTAAACAGAGGATCTCCAGTTCTTGAACGCGGAGCGATTTCCAGGTCCGCGATGAAAGGATCCGGTTGCAGTAACTCAGACAAGAGACTATGGTCAGTTATGACTGAGGTTGTAAGCGGGAAAGAAACGAGAGCTATTTTAAAGCGGCTCAGCAAAGAAACAATCCAGGAACAAGGAGAAAGATTCGCCAGAGTCTCAAGCACTTCTCCAATAGTTGCATATAGCATTCTGATACAGCAAATGCAGGCATATGACAACATGATAGAGCTTATGGTAGACAGTTTTCGTCAATGTACTGATTTATCCCGTGATGTCTTAGTATGGTGTATAATTAGAAATTTGGATGATTCAAGCATCAGTGAGCCAACAGGTGAGTATTATACTATACCTCAACATTGGGATTGTTCTTCCTTCTTATTAATAATTCTCGAACTTAATTTGGCATCAGCCTCCTCGCAAATTGCAAGCGCAATGGAGACGTTTGTTGGAGAGCTAATAAAAGTTTTCCCTCACTTAGAGATCGGTAGCATCCTTGATTTGATCTTGGCTCGATTACTTGACCATAAAAGTTCTGTTCCCGTGACTATCTCTGGTTTGGGTATCATCCGATCCTTGTTGTCGATTACAGGGGGACTGGAGGCAATAGGTGGCGAATCTGGTTCCATTTCAAAGCAACAGCTAGAGGGACGCGCAGGATCTCTTCTACTTCGTCGAGAGACAGTAAGTTTTGGGGTTTTTGACAAAGTGAGTTCAAGTGCGAGTACGACTTTGCGTGCTTGCCTCTTGTCTATAGGTGAAGAACCTAGACAACACCGGAACGCTGGGTTGGCATTACTTTTGCGCTTGTGTCAACTGAGAATGCAAGTCTTATTTGACCAAAATACTACATTCAAGGACGTTGCTAAAGTGTCTAAAGTGTTGGACACAATACAGTCCACAATAATTCTGCTTCTGGATTTCTTGTCCTGTCCACGAGACTGGGACGACAAGGAAGGATGTACGTTGGTCGTACAAACGTATGTGAGCAGCTTACCATCCTTTTCCGTCCTTGTGGATACGTATCAAGGTTTCGGAATCAATAAATCACTAGCTTGGCTTCTATGTCGTCCTTGTATCCGTGCAGCCATGATTGCGGAGGAAGAAGAATTGGAGAAACTCGAACTACAGGAAGCAGAACAAATATATGACGGAATAGAGCATGAGAGTCAAGTCTCAGAAATTAAGAACTGCAAAGGTAAGAAAAGTTTTAACCCACTTCTAATGCTATTATAGTAATCTACCACTTACTTGATTTCACCAACCTCCTAGAAATAAAAATTCCGGTGGTTTTAAGACAATGGCTCCCTAATGACGACGGAAAATCAGGCTTTTTTATTCCAGATGATATGATACCATTATCTATTGCCAAGCCACTTTTCACTACATTTTGGTCCTTGGATTTGTATGATATTTTTGTACCTAAATCGCGTTATGCCATAGAGATCAATCGACTTGCGAAAGAAGAAGAAAGATTATTTACGTTGAAATCACGTAAAGTTGCCCCGAGCGAACATCACCCCTTTGATTCTAAGGCTGAATCAGAGTTGAGGCGGGTGACAGCTTCAATCCGACGTTTGAAGTCTGACCAGACAAAGCAAGCTGAACATTTTAAATATGTCAAGAACAAGATGTTTGAAAGCCTTATGAAAGAATTTTTTCCTGGGACTGATAGCGATGCTTCGTCATCCATTAGGATGAAAGAGTTCTATACTAGTTGCATCCTTCCACGTTGCGTATTTTCTCCGGATGATGCACTCTTTTGCGCAAAATTTCTGCTGAGGTTACACTCTTTAAACTGTCCAAACTTCCATACACTAGCTCTGTTTGAGCTTATATTCTCATCCATTGGTGGTACGCTTATGGCGATGACCGAGGAGGAAGCACAAAATCTAGCAATCCTTGTGGATGAAATATGGAGCGTTGTTGTTGAATGGAGGTTTAGCGGAGATTTCGAGAAGGAAATTCAGCCTAAGGTAGGGTTCATGCTGTATTTTTTTTGCGCCCTTTTTATTTTCTAAGTTTCCTTTCCCAATACTCCTTATGTCAAATTAGTTAGGAGGACTTCCTCATGACCCAAGCAGAGCAATAAATTTTGAAGACTTTAAGGAATTATACACCAGTTGGCAAAAGGCAATGGCGCACGGACTCATTGGCTGCCTTCATGCAAAGGCTAAGAACTCTAGAGATTCGGCAGCTGCCCTTCGGCAGCGTTCTGCATTCATAATTCTCAACAGACTAGTTCGCAGTTTTCCAACGAGTCCTGACATAGGAGATCAAATATTCAAAGAACTCAAGCCGTTCCAAGATGAAGATCAAAGACTTGATATAAAGCCTATCGTTAACGCTTACTATGCTCAATTGACTAAGGCGGTGAATGAAGGATGTTGGAAGGAGCAGACCGCTACCCAAAGGCGCGAACGCGAACAAGAAGAGAAGGCTCGGGTTAATGAGCGCAAAAGAAGAGCTGAACAGATACAGGTGGAGATGGATAAAGAGATCTCGCAAGCAGACATGGAACTAGGTATTGGGAATCGAGGGCGTACAGGAGATCGACGCGAAAATAGACTCGGTCGATCCGGCGGCAACCCAGAGCCTCGTAGGGTAGAAGTAAGTGTTTCAAGTTTGATTAAGTGTCTGGATATAAATATGGTCTTACTTTGTTAACTGAATCACGAATTCTAGGTTGGATCTGGAGGCGGAAGAGGGGCGGATCGGGAATATGGCGATCGAGACAGTAGAAATAGGATGAGAGATGCACTGGAATTTGACCGACACAGGCCAAGATTGGAAGAACGTTCAGTTCTGCCACCGTATGACACCCCTCACGGAAAGCCAGCTTCTTCTTGGCTAGCGCCTACACAGGCAAATTCAGCAGATCGCGATCGAAATAACGCTCGTACTACAGGCAACGATATCGGAGCCAACTTGTCAGGAAGATGGCAAGTTAGTCAGGACCGTGCGTATCTTGTCAAAGCCCCAGTTTTGTCTGATGAGCGAGAAAGTAAACGTGCAAGGTCGGTCAGTGCTGAACGTTCAGAAACAAAAAAAGCAAAGCCAGACGAAAGAAGATCGGATACAAGAGGGCACTTTGCTGAAAACAGACGTAGCGGCGACCGTGATAGATCAAGCCGGGGAAGAAGGAATAGGTGAAACTTGAACAATCAGTTTTACATGAGTCTAGGTTGTGTTTAGCCATGAGCGTATTCTTTATAACCATTTTTTACCTTTTCGAGAAGCTTTTTGAAAAGACGAAGTAAAAGGAGGAGGAGGCAGAGCTTCTTTTGGAGTGACTTCACCTCGCAATGACACTTCCATAAGCGAACCAATCTCTTGAAATGTGAGATCTCCTCGCCCAAACAAATATGCCAGCTTGCAAGAAATCGCTTCTAGTGTCATGTCATTTGCTGACACTACTCCTGCATCCATCAAAGCTCTTCCAGTAGCATAATGACCCATCATAACAGCCCCAGTGTGGCACTGCGTACTTGCAACAACCAGCACACCGGCCTCAGTTGCTTCTGCTAAACAGTTCACAAAATCATTTTTCACCGAAGGGATGTTTCCAGTGCCGTATAGTTGCAAAACCAATCCTTTCAGGTTTGTTTGTGTCGCTGCTTGAATAATGTGTTTCATCATAGCATCATCAAACCCCGGAACAAGTCTCAGAGTTAGCAATCTTGTATCCATGCTACTGTGTACGCGCAGCGCTCCTCTTGGGTGTGGTCGAAATAAATGTTCATTTTCGTCTATACTGATTCCAATTTTGGCCAATGGTTCTTGATTCGGGCTATCGAATGCAAGAAGTTTTGTGGTGTTTACTTTAGTAGATCTGCACGCTCTAAGTAGGCGATCATGGAAGAAAATGCTGACTTCATTCAAAGTATCTCGACAAGCAAAAATTAGTGCCATGATGAGATTTCGTCTTGCGTCATTGTATGGTTCACCAAACGGAATTTGACTTCCAGTAAAAACAACTGGTTTTCCTAAATTTTCAAGCATAAAAGACAGCGCTGTTGCAGTATAGGCCATTGTATCTGTACCCATTAAGATGACAAATCCATCAAAATGATAGTAATTGGTTTTAATATCCCTGGCTAACAATGCCCAGTCTGAAGGCCCCAAATCGCTTGAATCTACCAACGGAGTGTATTCGTGCGCTACCACTTGAGGCATATTAGGGTCTTGAAGCTCTTGCATTGAAAGCAGATAGTCAGTAAGAGCCCCTTGCACGGGCGCGAGGCTTCCTCCTCGCGATTTGTCAGGAGCCATTGTCAATGTACCTCCTGTGCACAGGACCAATACTCTTTTTCTTCGATTGGCGCCATCTTCATCCGTTAGCGGGATTTGCGGGATAAAACTAGAATGGATTTTAGGGTCAAGAGTGTCGTGTGCAAAGGTTACCGCATCGTCAGGCGCATCCTGGAACAGTTTGCCTGCAAGTTTCTGTATCGGATTTGGCGGATGCCATTTCTCGCGCATTCCACCCGTGCATTCGCTTTTAGGCGTTTCACGATTTTCCTTATTGTTTTGTTTTGATGCATGTAGTTCATATATATGGCTAGCATCTTCTTGAGTTGCTGTGTTTTCTAAGCTCTGATCTGGACCTTCGCACATGCAGGCATCTTTTGTGTCTGCAACATCAACTTTTGTTCGCCTGTTGTTTTTCAAATACTGCAACTCAGAGGAGCGAACTGTTTTATGTATCAAGACAGCCATGAATCTCTTGGATTGGAATTTGTTCACACTTGAAAAATTGTTTTGTGTGATGGTTAGTGACTTGTAAGCACTGGCTAAGTGGTTTCGTGTGATGGGTGAAGAATTGTAATTACTTTCAGAATTTGTTTTTTCGCTCTCAACAACTTCAAACTGTTTGTAAAATTCTGAAGTTGTTAATACTCGGATCATTCTCTGCGATCCCTTGGACTGCAAGCAAACTCTTGATTCGGTGATGATGCCAAGTGCCAACATGTTTAAATTATGTTTTGATTACAAATAAATATTGTACGGAATTTCGATCGAGCCTCTGGCAACGAGGCTAAAAATCAAGACCAACCAGAACAATTCATGCTCGTTAAATAGTTAGATGTAATTGAGAGAGTGCGTTCGTTATATTCTACCCGTAGTAAAATTAGGACGTCTAGCGTACCCGTTCATTTAGTCTGATCTTTCGCTCTGGTTGTGTTGTCATGTACTATTTTCTATTTATAATGGGATATCTTTTTATATTTGTTGTCTTTTTGCGAAAAATGCCTTACCAATAGCAGGACGAAATAAATTCAATAATTAGATTTCCAGTATTTACAGAGTTCCGCCCACCTAATAGAATCACATCTATACAGTACTGTGAGAACAATTCTAAAGCTTGACAAAATTACATATCCAACTTTCTAAATTGAATAAAACTACCTTATTCAAGCTCAAAACCATAAAATTAGAGAATTAGATGTGATTCAGGCTGAGTTTTGACTGTTTTGAGGTTATACGAAATGGTTCGAGTTTATGTAAATAAAATATTTAAAAAATCAAGATTGATCGGATATCACGCACGTTTCTCTTAAATCTGTGACCTTGTTAGCTCTACTGGGTTTATGAAGCTTAGGATCAGCGTTTGAGGAGTTCTTAGGAAGGTAAATTATAGCGTGAATCTCTCGTAGATGAGTTAGTTAATTTACCCAGAAAGAAATTTGGTTGTCTACACACAGACATAAACATGCCGGCCAAGAGCTCTCCAATATCGGTGATAAATCGTCTATGCGTAACAAGTAACAAGCATTTTTAAATATAGAGTAGCTACCAGACTAGAAATTAGCTAAACCGAAATCCTCTTCCTTTCGGAATTCGAAAATTATCGGGCGTCTATGGCCGGATTGGTCTCATCCTACCGTAATTTAATTTTTTTTATCGTAGTTACTACTGAGGTGTTAGACCAAAGTGGAGGAGCTCAATTAGAAAGGATATTCAGTTCATGCCCAAGAAGGACAAGAAATAGTTTTGAAGTTGAGAGTTGAAAAAATGTAAGAAGAAAACAGTCGTTAAACGCAAAAGAATCGAGTCTTCACGACAAACTATATTCAAAGGTTCTCTGGGTCTGGCGAAAATGATCTGGGCTGCATCGAATTGCCATCTTGCGGACGATATTTACAAATGCGTATCATAGGAGATGGGTCACCCGCATAATGATCGCTGTTCTCTATCGGCTGTTTGTTGTCGGACCTTCGAATGGACATTTGATACGATTGATTTTTCAATGAATTTTGCACAATTTGGCTTGGTTTGGTTCTCAAGTTTCTTTCTAACGTCTCTCTTATCTCATTTGCTTCCGTACGTCCTTTTGGCATTTAAACCGCTTCTAAATTTGGTTTGTCAGCTATCGCGATGCGTTGGCCTAGAACCAATACAGTGAAAATGCAATCTTCTGCAAGAGAGGCAATGGGCAGTGACCAAACTGCAACCGCAGCCTCGCCATCGGTGGATGACGATACCTTGACACCTCCTTTTTCATCAACCAGTGCCTCCCTAACATTGGATGGCGACGATACATCGGACCCCAGTAGTTCCTGGCCCGCTCATCCCACCGGCACCAAACGGACCAGAGCAGATCGCGATGCGCGTGATCGTCCCTTGCGCGGCCAAGCACCCTTAAGTGATGGGGGAAGTGCTGATGACGGTAACTCTGCTGTATTGATTGAGGACGAGCATTATGACGATGGTTATGATATCGGAGGGGAAGAGGACGACGACGATGATGAGGACGACGATGATGAGGATGATGAGGGTTATGACCCCTATGATTATGATCCAGGCTCCGGTTCCGATCACGCGCTTCCCGATCCACCCATCCCTCCGGTAGACAGAGACTTTATTGGTGACGTCAATGAGGAGGGGTTGTCCACTCCGCTTGCCCCCCTGAGTTCTGCAGAATCACTGGTCAACATAACATCTCTACCAGAGGATCAAGCAACTGATATCCCCTGGCGACCGCAGAATACCGCAAGCACCTGTGAATTCACGCATACAATTACAAACTATTCTCAAAAGCGCGAAAGTGGCTGTAAGAAGGCAGAATACTCGGCAACAACTGTTGATGCATATGGCAATCGTTGGAGGTTGATTGTTTATGTTAATGGAAACGGAAGGGCAAGCAATCATCATCTAAGTTTATTCTTGCAGGTATGAATCATATACTCCCTCGCTGTGTGCAAAAACTGCAAAATTTTACTCACGCCTTATTTCCAATATTCTTTCATTAAGGTTGCTGATGCGGACGATTTGCCCTTTGGATGGAAAAAAGCTGTAAGCTATGTTCTAACATTGGAGCATCCCAGCGGAAGCAGCTTGGGATATGCAAAGCGCAACCCTGACAAAACCTTCAAACTTTGTCCAAAAGCTATAGATTGGGGATGGTCGCAGTTCATAACTTCTGATCGCATTCAACAGGAGGGCTACATCAACAATGATTCACTCACTGTGAGAGCATCTGTGACGGTCAAATCATCATCAGTCAGCATTGACACCTTGGATGCTGAACTATATTTGAAGTGTGCAGTTGAGGAAGGAAATGCAGAAGCTGTCAAGGCATGCTTGGCGCAGGGTGCCAGTGTTAATTGCCAATTCAAAGATGATTTGTATACACCGCTTCATACTGCATGCTCTTCCAGTGCAAGTAGCGGCTCTCTGCAAGTGCTCACTCTGTTGCTTGACAAAGGAGCAGACGGCAACGCCTGCAACAAATGGAGGGAGACTCCTCTTTTGATCGCGGCAAACAATGGAAACAAAGCCGCTGTAGAGGCTCTCTTGGATCATGGTGCGGATCCCAGTTTGTGTAGTGAAGCAGGATGGAGTGCTTTGACTTTTGCCGCTCACAAGGTAAGTAATGTGCTTCTCTTCCATTTAGCACACACAACTTTCATGATCTTAAGCCAAACATACTTTGATCAATTTCAGGGTTATGAAGACATTGTCGCATTATTGATATCTGCTGGTGCACCTGTTAACTGCCGTGTAACTGAAGATCTTAGTACACCTCTGCACAAAGCCTGTGCTGGTGGAAAAACTGGCCACCTTTCGGCTGTTAAGCAATTGCTTGATGCAGGAGCTGATGTACATGCTCTCAACAAGTGGAGGGAGACTCCCCTGCTCACTGCTGCGAATCATGGGCAAGCAGCCTCTGTTGAAGCTTTGTTACGAACAGGGGCAGATCCATGCAAGTGTACCGATACTGGTTGGTCACCTCTGAGCATTGCTGCATACAAAGGTCATGATGATGTCGTTCGAATTCTTCTGGAAGAGGGTGCGCCTACGGAGGAGGCAGATCCTACGTTAAGTGCCTTGCTTCAGGCGGCCACCAAGGGGCTTCCTGAAACAGTTGATTTACTTCTGAGACATGGGGCTGATCATACTGTCACCACCAAGAAAGGTGACACTGCATTGTCGATTTTAGTGGAACAAAATTTGATTGATGCTGCTGTAGAAATGGTCACTGAATACAAAGCTAGTGTTCCTCGCTGTTCGAGAGACCGGAAGAAGGTCCAGCGTGCCCGTCTCCTCATAAATCTGCGTTTGAAGCAGCAAGAGCGTGATGGCAAGGTGAACGACACCATTGAGGACGAATCGGATGACAGTGAAAATGATGACGACAACACTGAAACAGCATCACCTCCCCTTCATGATAGCGATGACGAAACTCCCCGTAACAATTCAGCAAAAAAGAAAAAGAACAAACTAAAGCAGCGCCCAAGTGCTGAAGAGAGAGCGCTAGCCGCTGAAGCAGCGTTGTTGCAAGAACTGGAGCAAGAAGAAGTTCAGAAGGAGCAGGAACAGGCAGCTTCTTCCAAGAAAGCAGCCAAGAAAAAGAAAAAGAAGGAGAAAGAACGTATGCTAAAGCTTAAGGAAGAAAAGGAGAAGGAAGAAAAAGAAAAGGCGCAAAGAGAAATCAAAGAGCTCGAACGCATGCAAAAAATCAAGGAAGAGAAAGCTAAGAAAGAAAAGGAAAGACTAGAAAAAGAGGCCAAAGAGCGTGTCGAGCGAGAGCAACAAGCAGTTCGCGAAAAACTCAAGCGTGCCAAGGAGGAGGCATTACGCAAGCAAAAAGAGCAAGAACAGAAAACACGCGAGCGGAAGGACAAATTGGAAAGAAAGATTCAACTGTCCAAGGCGACAATTCGCGATGAAGCTGCGGTTTCTCCTATTAGAGATTCTGGACCCAAAGAGGAGGTTAGAGCAAGAACACAGAGAAAGCCTAAAACTTTACCAGAAAATGATTCACGTAAAAGTGTCTCTTCTCCCCCCACCAAACCTTCTCCTGCACGACGCCGCGGTTGGGAAACCAGAAGCAGCGATACTTCGATCGCTAGCCAAGTTACAAGGTCAATCCATCCACATTCCCCCAGGTCTCTGGTTCCAAACCTTCGCTCACCTGTGAGCCAAGCACTTCCACCCCGACAGTCTCTTGTTGGCACTCCCACTGAGATCAAAGATGATTCTATTGCAGGAAAGAGCCTGTACCAAACAGTCCGTCTCGTGCCGCGAAACAATCAGAATGGATCATTTTCGCTTCATGAGTCTACTAGTCTTTTGAACAGGAATACACCAACACCTTTGTCTTCACTCACGCGTACTCAATCTACAGTACCGATCGTCACTGAAACTTTTTCCGTAGATGACCATATGGAGTCCATGGCGACATGCATGGTTGAGTCTTTTCTGGACTCAGATTCTCCCCTTCTAGTATCGAAAGCGCTCAATGATAGGCCATCTAGCTGCAACAACATGCCTCCTCATCATACTGGTTCTATACATTCTTCGGCAATAGGGTCGTCGAGATCTTATGTCCCTGGTATCGAACATCCTTACGTGGCTGTTTTCCGCCAAGAAAAACTTGATGCTTTGTTAAGATCATGCTCTCAGATTTGTGCGTCTTCTACCATCAGCGATGAGGGAATAAGAACAATTTTTTTTCGCTGGACTTTAAGAGCATCACATGGATTGTCTCCAGTGCTTGATCCTGTCATTCCTAGCTGGACTCGTTCTGAAGAGCTCATCACGTTCCTACAACGACAATTCATAGCCGAGAGTCGCAGATACCTGGACAGCGGAGCAGTTCTCAATATAGAGTTTCTTCGCGAAATTGGAACAAAAGTCGCAGATCTCTGTATTGATGCATCGAAGGAAGTGGCTCGCTGTAGAGAAAAGATACTAGTGCAACTCTATGGTGATTGGTCTGATCAGAGTATTGGAGTACACGGGGCATCAATTCCAGGACGTCATGGTGAAGCATCAATTGTCATAGATTGGCAAGGTCGCTCAAGTGTGCAATTGCCCGCCCATGTTTTTGCTAGTTTGGAACGTTCATACCGTGGTCCAGCTCAGCGCATAATGACAGCGATATTGAGCTTGGCCAAACGATATGAAACTAGAAGAATGCTTACCGATGGAACATACCTTGACAAGCGTCTCACGAGCACGACTCTAACCTGTTTGGCTAAGGAGATAAATGTCCTTGTCGAGGGTTATTCAGACCCACTAACTGTGTTTGGTAACAATTCGTTTTGCGGAATTTATGGAGATCTTGATTTTCTCTTTGGAGGCTTCTCTCCTCTTGGTGATGATAGAGGCCGTAGTTTCCCGTTTGAAAATGGTTGTTCACTTGTTCTCATGATGCCAAGCGACAACACCGTTTCCAGTATGTATTGCCATTTCATAGTGGATATGTTGGAGAAAATGGACAGTATGGTTCCACTCTCGTTTGCCGTCATCATTCCGCACGAAAGCTTTCATGATCTAAAGGCACCTCCTACCTATTCAGACTTGCCATCCTTAGATCCACGTCTTGGGGGCAGACAAGGCGTTTATGTCAAAAAACTTGAAGAACTCCCATCTGGAAAGCACTGTTTCGTTCACGGTGACCTTGGTGGCACACCAATCCCTAGTCAAACTGGAAGTTTGTTTGTGTTGTTGCAAAACGAGGGTGGTTCTAAGGGCTATCCTGTAAATGATGTATCAGTTCTTAACATTTTGGGATCCATGCGGCCTGTATATGAACCCATGCTTTCGCAGGTCTCACATCCTTTTGGAATTCCCAACGCAGCCGTTTCGATGTCTAACTCTGGAGCGACAACCATGTCTATTGGATCTGCAGTACAGGCGCCTCTTGCAAGCTTCCAGGGGTTTGATGCTTCCATATCACCAACCCCTCCCTCTCCTTTTGCATCTGCTTCAAGTCCGTTTGGGCCTTTTGGAGGAGGTGTTTCCGGCACATCCATCAACAGTCGTCGTACAAGGCTTTTTGATCTTGTGGACGACGACGGCGAAGAGAATGATCATAGTGTGGACGTAGTTTCTGGTATGCTCAGCAACCTCGGGGTGAACATGTTTGAAAACGCATCTGGCCAGGATGTAGATATCGAAGCCCTCAGTCTTTATGGACTTGGAAAAAAAGAAACTGGCAGCAAAAGAAGTCAAGGAAAAGCTTGTCTGGACCCTTTCAGCAACTAAAAATTTCTATGCAAGAAGTTTGCATGATTCCTTCATTTTATCATCCTAAAAGTAAAATTAGTTCATTTCTTCCCTCACAATATTACGTTTCTATGAATTCTAAGAGTATAATAACTGCGTTTCTTTCTAAAAGAATCATGGTGCAAAATGTCTATTGCAGATTATTCTTTACCTCCTGAATGTATTATGTTCCTCGCTGATAGTGTGTTGTAGGCGTGGTATAAACGATCATAGATATTTAATATATTTATTTGCATTTGCATGGAATTGTTATGATGTTTTATTGTTTAATTTATGATGTGCAAATGATGATATTTCAAATCTTACCCAAAGTGGATAAAGGTCGAAAGTAATCTTAACATTCAATAGGATTGCATGTTTCTGGCATGTGATGCAACGTGGACTTCTCTTTCAATTAACAAAGCCATAAACTTCAAGAAGTAATCCCGGTGCTGCTTCTTGTCTGCAGCACTTATGGGTCCTCTACGAACTTGTTTAGGCGAGAAGGAAACCATTGACGTAGAACGTGCTCGAGTAAGTGAAACCGAGAAAGCGGAGTAACTTTGGCTTCTTTTGATATTATGATTATTTTGCTTAGACGGTAACGATTCCCGCTCATTAGGCACAAAGGTAGTTGGAAGTTGGTGATCAAAGAGGGATACTTCATGAAAGTTGTTGACACAAGGAATCGTGTCATTATTTTCATGTTGTTCTGCATCAAGCGTTGTATCTTTCATCGATAAGAGTGAACAGTTTTTTGAAGAAGTAAAAGATTCAGTGCATGAAACGTTCGAACCATTGCTTGCGGTGCCAGGCCGAGTGGTCCAAAAGCCATGGGATGCGGTTGAGCTCTCGTCTGTGGTACTAGATGCAAGAGATCCTGAACGAGTGCGAATGAACTCAAAGTTGTTAGCGTCCGGGCTTACGTCGGCGACCACGGCAGCAGCCCATCCTGCACAGTCGTTATCTTCTCCTTCGCAAGATCCTACAGAGCTGCCACCACTATCTTCAGAGTACGACGTGTTTGCGGATGGCGGTGGAGAACCATTTCGACTCACACTTGTTCGCTTTTCAACGTAGCTGACGTTGATGATGGATGAATTCGATGCGGCCCTGAACATACGTTCTCTAACTTGTGAAGCAGAAGCTGAAATGGAATTGATTGTCGTGAGCTTATTTTCTAATGCTCGTGATGCTGCAGAATGATGCCATCTACCATTCTCAAGTGCAGAATATGCAAAATCGGATGCTTGATTGAGCAACATCTCGAGCGTTGAAGGTGAATCACCATCAAAGTCATGTCGACAGACCATGTTGGCAATATCGTAGATAGTGAGCCCAGCCTTTATACCCTCCTGTAGAATCATGTTGGCCGCCCTGAAGTAGTCAAGGGCCTTTTGACTAAAGTGAAACACATCTTTCAGAAGTGATACGTCACGCGCGATGTCTAAGCTCATAATGTAATCTTTAGTAGCTTTTGATACAGGCTCTTTGGTTTGCTTCCACTCAAGCCAACACCAATCAAAGCTTGCGACATCACAAACGGAGCGAAGACAGTA
>Ga0075154_10001041_pt1 | contig 20798 bp, 13 predicted proteins | sample JI71714BDNA_FD_70965 | JGI IMG/M metagenome (GOLD analysis project Ga0075154, IMG submission 70965) | Wastewater effluent complex algal communities from Wisconsin, to seasonally profile nutrient transformation and Carbon sequestration -... | ecosystem: Engineered > WWTP > Effluent > Algae...
AGGATCAGGTAGGCGGCGTAGGCCCCGGCATTGGCGTCGCCACGTTCAAGCCCCTTGTCGAACCATTCAACCGCCTGACCCAGGTCGGCTTTCTTTCCAAGCGCACCCGAGGCGATGAGCTGACCGATATTTCCGGGCGCATTGGGGTGGCCGCCGGCAGCGGCCTTGGTGAACCAGTCAAGCGCAAGCTTCGCGTCCTTCTTCTGGCCGCCGAGCCCGTTCATGTAGACCAGTCCAAGATTGTTGAAGCCGTAGATGTCACCCCGATCTGCGCTTTCATTCAGGTAGCGCAGGCCACGCGCCGGGTCGTAGTATTCGCTGTCTTCATCAAGGTAGAAGTAGCCGAGTTCGTTCATCGCATAGGTGTGGCCGACCTCAAGCGCGCGCATCAACAGGTCATACCCTCGCAGGCGGTCCTGCCCGGTCTGGCCAAAGCGCACCAACTGGCGGCCAAGCGCGTAAAAGGCGTAGGGGTCCCCCAGGTCCACCCCCTCGCGGAAATAGGCGAGGGCTTCCTCCGGAGCAGCCTCGACCGCCGAGCCGCCGGTTTCACGTGCCTTGTTGAGGATCGCGTTGCCGATGGCATAGGAGGCGCGGGAATGGCCAAGCTGGCGAGCCATGTCCCACTCTGCACGGGCATCGTCCAACTGGCGCAGCGCCGTATACACGCGGCCTAGCTGGTAATGGAAACGGGCATTCTGCGGCTCGCGCTCGACCGCGGCCTTGCAGGCCTGCAAAGCGGCCTCGGGTTCGATCTCGTTGGCGAAACGGGCAATCCCTACGCCTTCGGGGTCAAGGTGATCGGCAGCAGCAAGATCGCACGGGTCAGGGGTCAAGTCGATCTGCACCAGGCGGGGCGTTCCATTCAGATCAAGCTTGAACTGCACCTTGAGCACCGGGCTCTGGCCGAAGGCGACTGTCGGACCGCTGACATAGGCAAAGGCAAGCTGGCCGAGATCCTTGGCATTCAGCGGGAAGACCGGGGCGGATTGAAGGCCCTTGTCATCAAGCAGGACGAGACGGCCGCCGCGTGGCGGTTCGGCAAGTCCGACGACATCGGTCGGCACAAGCTTCAGGTCTTTCGCCAATGTCGCGCCGATGGGCACGGCCGGGGCCAGGGGCGCGGCGATGCTGATCTCGGGCGTTGGCAGTACAGAATCCACGGGCAGAACCTCGGCCGAACTTGCGGCGAAGAGGGTCAGACCGCGGGCAATCGAGGCGCCTCCTTCCGTTGCGGGGCGCGTCGCGTCTGGGGCGGCACTGACCGAGGCTATGGATGTCTCTTCCACCATCGTCGAGCTGTCCCAGGGGACCTGCACGCCCTTGGTCTCGACAAAGACCTTGCGGCGGACGTCTTCGAAAACGTCGGTCACGGGTACTTTCCCCACCGCCGCCGCTTGCAGGAAGGCGCTGGCGAACGGGCTGTTCTCGCCCGCGCCGTCCAGCGCAACCTCGCCAGGAGAAGTCGAGAAAACCACGTAGGAATTGACCGGCGCGGCGAGAGAAGCGAAGCCGGTCTCGACCTCACGCACATCGGGCCCAAGGGAATCTTGCAGCTTCACCCCGGCGAAGGGGTTATTTCGGCAGCTGTCCAGGATAACGATCTGCAACCGCGCCCGCGCGCCGACGATAGACACCAGGCTCCCCACAGAGACCGTCTCGAACGGCAGATCGTCCACCTCATCGAGGAGGGCATCAGTCGGGATAAGGTAGTTTTCCGATCCGATCTGGACACCGTGGCCGGCATAGTAGAACAGCACTTCGGTGTTTCGGTCGACATCGAACAGGACACGCTGCATCAGTCCTTCGAAATCGCGCTTGGACGCATCCTTGAGCAGGGTGACATCATAACCCTGACCGGCAAGAAGGTCGGCGACATCAAGTGCATCGTTCCAGGCATTGGGCAGTTGCGGCGCATGGGCGTAGGTCTGGTTGCCGATGACGATGGCGTACTTCTGGCGTGGGGATCCCGTATCCGTCTGCAGCTTCCGCGTGCTGGCGGAAACATGGCCCTCAGGGAAGGGGCCAAGGGCGCTGTCCTGCGCAACGGCGGTCGAGGCTGCGGCGGACAGAAGAAGTGCGGCCACGCTGCCAGTCGCCAGGGTGCGCAGGCCGGACATGGATCAGCTCCAGCCGCCGCCGCCGGACCCGCCATCGTCGAATTCGATGACGACAGGCTTGGGCTTCTTCTTGACCACAGGAGCCGCTACCGCGGGTTTCTTCACCACCGGGGCGACGACAGGAGCCTCCTCAGCGGGCGGGGGAAGTTCCTCGCACGCCGTGAGCAATCCGGCAGCGCTGATGACGAGAAGAGTTCGAAACCAGGTTCCAGGCATCAAGAGACCCATTGTTGAAGCAAAGGTTGGCCGCACAAGAGGCAGGAATTCACGCAAGCAATTGCAACAAAGGTTGCCACAGGACCGACCGCCAGGCAACGAAAGCTTGGCGGCGCGAAGGGTCCTTCCGTCCTGCGATCAGCTGAGCGCCTGGAACTCGACCCGGCGGTTCTGATCGGAATCCGGATCGGTGCCTTCCAGCAGGAAGCGTTCGCCCAATCCCACGGCCTCCAGCCTGCCGGCTTCTATGCCGCAATCGTTGATGAAGTAACGCTGCACTTCCTCGGCGCGAAGACGCGAGAGGCGTTCGTTGTATTCGCCAGACCCAGAGGCATCAGTGTGGCCGATGATGCGGAAGAGCTGGATGTCCGAGGCCTTCATCGCATTGCAGAGCGTGGAGAGTTTGGGCTTCTGCGTGTCATTCAGAGCGGAGCTGTCGAAGGCGAATTCGATCCGGATATTGATCCCAAGGCTGTCGGGCATCTTCGCAAGCGTTGCGGTCTCGGTGACGACAGTTTCAGTCGTGGTGTCAGGGGCTGTGGCGGCCACCTCGGTCGTGGAAGTGGTATCGGTCGCTACAGCGTCCTTCTCGACCTCGGTCGCAATCGCGACGTCATCGGCGGTGACAAGGGTCAGGCCACGGGTAAGCCCGGTCTTGCCTTCGACGGCAGCCTTGTAGGCATCGCGCTGCGCCATGAAAAGTTCCAGCAATTCCTCTTCGGACAGATCCTGCGACCAGGCACCGGCGGGCACGAGCGCGGCACAGATCGCAAGGCTGGTCAGCAAGTTGCGCATATTCGAACTACCTTCCAAAAAAACGGATTTATGACTTGAGCAAGTGTAGGCTATGATGCCTTCGCATTCAATTCACACCTTTGGGCGGGCACGCGCCATGCTGCACTTCTCGGCGGAACGACGGGTCAGGCATTTCCCAGCCGTGGTGCTGCGATGACCACACCGATCACGGTTGTTCCCGGACAGGACCGGGCCTTGCCCGTTGCGGTGGGCGCCGGGCTGACCAATCGCGGTATGGTGCGGGAGAAGAATGAAGATTCGATCCTGACCGATCCCTCCGGTGTGCTTTGGGCCGTAGCGGATGGGATGGGAGGATATGGCAACGGGGATGTCGCCTCGGACATCGTGATCGACTGCCTGGCGAAGATTCCCGATGGGGTGGACCCGGGACCGGCCCTGGTGGCGCGCCTGAAGGAAGCGAACCGGCTGGTCCTGGAGCGCCAGAATGCGCCGGGAATGGGACGGATGGGCTCGACCGTGGTGGCTGTGCTGATCTCGCGTGCGGTAGCGCATGTCGCCTGGGCCGGTGACAGCCGGGCCTACCTGCTGCGCAGTGGGCATCTGCGGCCCCTGACCCGGGATCATTCGGTGGTGCAGGAGATGGTCGACCGGGGGGAACTTTCGCCGGAAGAGGCCGAGAGCCACCCGGAATCGCACCTGGTGACGCGGGCGGTGGGTGGTGGCGCAGACCTGGAAGTCGACCTGGTCAGCGTGCCCCTGGCGGTTGGCGACCGGCTGCTTCTGTGCAGCGATGGCCTGACGCGCTGCGTCTACGAGCAGACTGTCGAGGCGCTGCTGCGCGAGGCGGCAGGACCGGAGGAGGCTTGTCAGAGGCTTGTCCGTGAAGCGTTGGACAGCGGGGCGCCCGACAATGTTTCGGCGATCACAGTCCAGATCGGGGAAGCCTGAGGATGCAGCAGAACAACCTCATCGCCCCGATCATCGTCGCGATCGGAGTCATCATTGCCGCGGTGTCCTTTGCGATGGTGACAACGCTCCTGGAATCGGCGGACAGTGGGGCTGACCTGCGGCTGACGCGGCTGGAGGAAGCCTTTGACGCCGAGTCTGCGCAAAGGGCACGACTTGAGGCCGAGATCGGCACGCTCAAAGCTGACCTTGCCCGCCTGCGCGACGACATGAGCCTGCTTGCCAACCGTGCGCCGGTGGCCCCTTCAGTTGACACCATCGCCCCGACGACCGGAACCGATGGTCTGAGCGCTCCGGAGGACGAGCAGCACCTGCCCGAGACCGAAGCGCTGACCGAGCAGATGAAGGCGGCGCGGGATCGCTTCAACCGGGGCGTGACCCAGCCACGCAACAAGACGATGCTGGCTTTACTGGGTCGCCCGCGTGAGGATCTTGGCACCGATTGCCGGGGGATCACCAACCCCCGGCTGAAGTCGCTGGTCGAGACACGGCAGATCGGTCCGATAAAGGCGACGATGCTGAAGCCTGCGCTGGACAGTCTTGAGAGAATTGTCGCCAAGCTCAAGGAAGACGAGCCGGACATCTATGCCAAGCTTGGTACAGCAGGCGCCTTGTGCGTCAGATTGATCCGGGGCTCCAACAGCTCGGTCTCGAACCACTCCTTCGGGACGGCGATCGACATCACCTTGCAGGGCGAGCTGGACCCGTTTGCTGACGGGACCATGCAGATCGGGTTGGTGATCCTGGCAGAACACTTCAACGAGGAAGGCTGGTTCTGGGGTGGCGGCTACAACCGCGAGGACGGGATGCATTTCGAAGTGGGGGAAGAAACCCTGCAGAAATGGGTCGATGAAGGGTTGATCCCATCGCAATGAGTTCTGGTCCCACCTCTCCGCGAACGGTCCTGCCGCCGAAACGCGGGGCGCGGAGGGCCGACCCGGATGTGTATGAACATGCGGCGGCCCCGGTTCTGCGCATGGTCGAACAACTGGCGACGATCCGGGGGGTTGGGGCACAGGTTCTGGTTCAACGCGCCGCCGAGGCGCTGGACCGTTTCGACGCCGAACTGGAACGGGCGGGGGTGCAGCCCTCGACCGTGCAGCCTGCCCGCTATGCGCTGGGGCTGCTCCTGGATCAGACAGCGCGAAAGAACCGAGCGATCGATGTGGCGCTTTGGGGGGCCGGGGCACATCGGCTGATCTTTGATGGGCGCGACATTTCGGCCGCCACGCTCCGCGATTTCATCCGCAAGGCGGGCGAGGCGGGACCCGAGTTCGAGGGTGTGAAGGTCTTCATGGAGCGCCGCCTGGCGGTTCTGGAGGGGAGCCGAACCAGCTTTGACCGCAATCTTGGCGCGGGCTGGACAGGGATAACGCTGGTGTTGATCCTTGGCTTCCTGCTTTTGGTGGCTGGCTGGGCCGGCTTTGTCGAGTGGCGCTTTCACCGCGATCTGACGCGACTCTTCGACGCTGAGGCCCTGGACATCGGACTGGACCGTGACGCGGAGATGCCTGACCTGCCGCAGCGCCTGACCCGAATGGGCGCCGCCGCAGAAGGCGTGGCCCGGTCTGCGGCGAAAGCCCCGATCCGGTTGTTTGCCGGACTTTTGGGGTTCGATGCGGCGGCGCATGCGAATGCCGTCTATGACGAGGCCGTTCAGAAACACTTGCCCGGCGCAATGGTGTCGGCTGTTGACAAGGCCTTGGGGTCGGAGGGCGAAAGCCTGCCGCTGTACGACACGCTCCGGGCCTGGTCGATCCTGTCTGGTCAGGCGGACTGGTCGCCGACCTATCTGGCGGGATGGCTGTCCGATCGGGCCGGAGCAATGCCCGACTTGCAGTTGCTGGTGCCGCACATTGCCCGGCTGCGGCCCCTGTCAGGTTCCTCCGCACAGCCGGATCCCGAGCTTCTGGCCCAAGCGCGCACCTTCGCCGCTGAGGCGTCCGAGGCAGCGCGAGCCTATCTGGAGCTGCAGCGGTCCTCCGGGTCTGCGGGCCTTGAGCCCTGGGAGCCGGAAAGGGCGGTGCCCGGCCTGACGGTCGTGTTGCAGCGGCGGTCGGGTGGGGCGATGGACGCGCCGATTCCCGGACTGTTCACACAAGCAGGCTGGGACTATGCCCGAACGACAGGGGCCGGACTGGCTGTGCAGGCGACCCGGCAGGAAGCCGCACGGCTTTTCGACGTGCCGCCCGCGACGCAGAACGATGCGCCGGATCAGGTGATGGATATCCTGCAACGCGAGACGCTGGCCCGATGGAAGGCGTTTCTTGCTGACGTGCAGGTGCGTCCCTTCAGCGATCCGGAGCAGGCAGTGCTGATTTCCGGTCGTCTGGCGGCGCCCGATTCGCCATTGGCCGCGCTGATTCCCGAACTTTGGGAACAAGTTGGCGGGCTGGATCGAAACCGACCACATGCCATGCAGCTTCGCATCGCATCCGAGTTCGCGGCGTTGATCCAGTATTCGGAAGACGGTCGGATGGGCGAAATCGCCGGCCTCTTCGCCAATCTCAATGTGGCTCTGGGTGCGATGGACCGGGACGAGCCGCGAGGGCTTCAGCGGCTGATGTCAGCCAAATCGCGCGGGGCAACACTGGCGGCACTGAGGACTGCCCCGCCGATGGTGGTGCAGATTGTCGAGGATGTGCTGGCTCAGACCAGTGCTGCCCAAGCCGATCCGCTGTCGAACCCGCTGACTTCGGCCTGGCAGACCGAGGTCCTGTCGCTGTGCAAGCAGGTTACAGACGCGCGCTATCCCTTTGCCGATGGAGCGGATGCGCCCCTGTCCGAGGTCCTGAGCCTGCTGGGTCCCGGAGGCGCGATCGACCGTTTCTACCGCACCCGTGCCGAACCCTATATCGACACGTCCAGCTCACCCTGGCGCTGGAAACCGGACGCGCGCTTTGCCGGGCTTGACCCCAAAGGCGCCGAGTTCCTGCAAAGGACCCAAGCCATAGCGGCGGGTTTCACGGGTCAGGGAACCGAACTGACGCTTGCCGCTTTGGCCGAACGGGGCAAGACCTTTGTTGCCATCGGCGGGCAGGGTGGGCCGGTGGAGACGACGGTTGAGCCCTTGAAACTGGCGTGGCCAGGGCCTTCGCCCGCCTCGGGGGCCGAGGTGCGGTTCACGTCATCGGCCGGCAATGCCACTCTGATGCAGTCCGGCGAATGGGGTTTGTTCCGTATGCTGGACGGTATCCGCTTGCGGGAACGCGATGGTGGCAAGCGCTTCCTGATCGACCTGAAATCCGGCCAAGCGCGGCTGTTCATGGAGATGCAGTTTCCCTCCGACGCGAACCCCCTGTCGCGCTGGACGCTTCTGAAGGGTCTGGCTTGCCCCACCAGCCTCTGACCACGAATTCAACCCCATGCCCGAGATTTTCGGCTAGACTGAAGAGACATTTGCGCAAGACCCGATTTGACGACACTTTCGAAAAGGAGTGATCAGCATGGCTGATGGCCGCAACATCACAGTCAGCACGGCATTGGGCGACTCACTGCTCTTTGCGCAAATGGAAGGCTTTGACGAGATCAGCCAGTGCTTCCTCTATGAGGTCGGGTTGATCAGCAAGGACATCAACATCAAGGCAGAAGACATCCTTGGCACTCCGGTCACGATCACCGTGCGTACTGACAGTGCAAAGCGGTACTTCCACGGAATCGTCGCCGAGTTCTCGTTCCACGAATATCGCGAGGACTATGCCCATTACCGCGCTCAGCTGCGCCCCTGGCTTTGGTTCCTGACCAACCGGACCGACAACCGGATTTTCCAGAAGAAAAGCGTGGTCGAGATCATCGAGGAGGTCTGGAAGCCCTATGCCCATGTAAAGGTCGAGAAGCGGCTGAAGAAGTCCTACCCGCCGCGCGACTATTGCGTGCAATACCGCGAGAGCGACCTGAACTTCGTGCAGCGGCTGATGGAGCACGAGGGAATCTTCTACCACTTCGACCATGCCGACGGCGAGCACACGCTGGTCCTGTCGGATGCAAATGCCAGTGTGAAAGACGCCGAGGGGTTCGAGACGGTCAAGTTCCGGGGCGAGGCGGGGAATGTCATCGGACAGGACGACGTGATCACCGAGCTTCTTCCGCGGGCGTCGGTCCGGTCGGGTGCCTATGTGCACACCGACTACGACTTCAAGAAGCCCGCTACCGACTTGATGACCAAGTCCGAAGCGCCGAAGTCGCACGAGGCGGCCAAGGGCGAACTTTACCACTATCCCGGTGACTACATCGAGGTTGGTGCGGGCGAGCCCATGGCTGCGATCCGGCTGGAAGAGGCTCAGGCTCCACATGTTCGGGTGGATGCGGCGGGCAACGTGCGGGGCCTGTGGTCGGGGGTCAGCTTTACGCTGGAGGAATTCGAGCGCGAGGCCGACAACATGAAGTATCTGGTCCTGCGGTCGGACTATGAGATGTGGGACGACCAGTACCGCGCCGGCATGCAGCGTCAGGGCGAAGGGTTTGGGGTCAGGCTGAAGCTGCAACCGCAGAGTCTGGCCTTCCGACCGGAGCGGTGCACACCGAAGCCGCTGATGTCGGGGCCTCAGACGGCGGTGGTGGTCGGTCCTTCGGGTGAAGAGATATTCACCGACGAGTATTCTCGGGTGAAGGTGCAATTCCACTGGGACCGGCTGGGGGGCAAAGACGAGAATTCCAGCTGTTTCGTTCGGGTCAGCTCGGTCTGGGCGGGCTCGGGCTGGGGGTTCATCCAGATTCCCCGGATCGGGCAGGAAGTCATCGTCGACTTCCTGGAAGGTGATCCCGACATGCCGATCATCACCGGCCGGGTCTACAACGCCGCGCAAATGCCGCCTTACGGGCTGCCCGCGAATGCCACGCAATCGGGGTGGAAGTCGAACTCGTCGCCCGGCGGGGGCGGCTGGAACGAGATGCGCTTCGAGGACAAGAAAGGGTCCGAGGAGGTCTATTTCCAGGCCGAGAAAGACCACAACGAACTGGTCAAGAACAACGAGACCCGCACCATCGGCAATGATTTCGCAGAAGATGTCGGCCATGACGCCAAGCAGGATATCGGCCACGACCGGACCGAAACGGTGGGCAACGACAAATCGGTGACGGTGGGCCACGACCAGAGCACCAGTATCGGCAACAACGATACCGAGACGGTTGGGGTGAACCGGTCGCTGACCGTGGGGTCGAACGAGACGATCAGCATCGGGTCGAATTCCAGCGAGACGATAGGGTCGAACCACAGCCAGACCGTCGCGTTGGTACAGACGATCACCGTGGGCGCGGCGCGGGTGGACACTGTCGGGGCGACCGAGACGCGGTCAGTCGGTGCGGCTCAGACCATGACGATAGGAGCGTCGCGGGACGTGACCGTCGGCGCATCTGAGAGCCATTCGGTCGGGTCGGACGATAGCTGGACCATCGGGGCAAAGCGGTCCGTGTCGGTCGGCAGCGACGAGTCGATGACGGTTGGGGGAAATCAGACCGAGAACGTCTCGGGTGACGTGGCCCTGAAGATTGGCAAGGGGCGGGCGACCGATATTGCCAATGCCGAGATGATGAATGTCGGCAAGGACATGGGGGTTAAGGTCGGCAAGAAGTTCGTCCTGGACGTGACTGACGAAATCACCCTCAAATGCGGCGACGCGCAGGTGACGATGAAGAAGGACGGGACCATCACCATCAAGGGGAAGGATATCAGCTTCACGGCTTCGGGCAAGATCAACGCCAAGGCGGATGGGAACGTCAACATCAAGGGTGCCAAGATCAACCAGAACTGACCCCGGTTCAGGCGGTCTTCATCGTGAGCGCCCTGACGGGGAAATCCGGGCAGATGTGCAAGGCCTATTCGGTGCCAAGGAGCTGACGCAGGGCAGTTTCCGGGGTCGCCGGATCGGTGGTGATGGGGGACTGGCCGGGGGTCCAGAGCTGCATGGCGCCAATTGCCGGGTCGGCGGGGTCCGGCGAAGGAAGACCGTCGAGGGCGTGCCAGAGATCGTCCGGGGCCAGGGTCTGGGGTTGCAGCGCGAGGGCCGCGTCGCACCAGGGGTCGATCTGGGCAGGTGTCAGGTTCGCGTCCGCCAGGAGGAGAAGCGAAAGCGGAAAGTGCCGCCCGGCCTGGTCGCGGCTGGGCAGGATCACCCCGGCGGCAAGGCGGCCACCCGAGGGCAGGCGAAAGCGGAGGCCGCCGGGTGGGAAGCTGTGACCATGCCGTTGCAGATGGGCGATATGGCGGGTCAGCCAGAAGTCCCAGTGTTTGCGGAAGGCATCGGGCAGCCCGCGCCAGACGAAATCGCCCGTCGCGGGAAGCTTGCCGAAAATGGCGGCGACGGGCCGCTGGTCGTCATCGGCTAGAACTTCGTCGGGCATTTGAAGTTGCCGAACATCTTGAGGTCGAAGGGGTTGTCGACCGAGGCGGCACGCAATTCGAACGCGGCTGAGAAGCCGGAAAGGCCGAGGTTCAGCCGGAAGACCTCGGGCAGGTCGGTCGAGGCGAGGCTTCCCTTGCGGATCAGGCGCAGCCAGGCCCAGGAGCCGGTTTCCGAAGTAAGCAGCTCTCCCGTCCCGTCGGCGGGCTGGAACGACAGAGAGATCAGGTTGGTGCCATCGGGACCGGGCCAGGTCATCGGCATTGGCCGGGTCGCGGCGTTGAGGTAGGTCAGGATCTGGCCATCGACGTTCAGGGTGACGCTTGCGGCATTGGGGGTCAGGTCCTTGGCCTCCAGCGTAAAGGCCATGACCGGACCGGAGCCGCCAGGGAAGAGGCCGTCTCGGATGGAGCGCGCGCGCTCGAACGGGGCAAGCAGTGAGCCGTCGAGGCCGAAGTCCGCACGCCAGGCCCAGGGCTTCACCGTCGTGTCGATGTAGGGCAGCAGGTTGTCGGAGACGAACTTGTCAATCCGCGCGCCCGGTGCGAACAGCTCGCGAAAGTCAGCGACGTTGACGTCGATGGCAGATCCCGCATCGAACGGGTAGCGGCCTTCGGTAGCCTTGATGCAAAAATCAAAGACATCGGCCCGCCAGCGGTCGTTAAGCTGGGAGATCACGGCGTCACGGGTCACAGCAATGGTGTCGCCGGCGATCCCGGCGACCCAGTCATCCAGCGGGTCGGGCAGGGCCTTTGCGGCATTGGCGACGGCGCCCGTCAGCTCACCCAGGCCACCACGGGCCAGAAGTGTTGCTTCGGGGTCGGGCGAGTTCATCGCACTGGCAAGCTCTTTGGCAAGGCCATCAAGTTGCAGGCCGACGTCGTCAAGAAGGGGGGGCAGGCCATCGACTTCCTCGATCGCGGCCTTGAGCGGAGCGAAATGCAGCGCGATGTCGGTTCCGGGAGGCGGGCCGTCCTCGACACCGCCGGTGGAGGTTGCAAGCTTGCTGCCGGCTTTGAGCAGCTTGCCGACCTTGCCAAGCTTGGAGACAGCTTTCTTCGCGAGACCGTCAGTCGCTGCGCCACCTTCTTCCTCGGGAATGACGCGGGTCAGGTCGACTTCGTCCACCACGGCGCGAACGAGGCGGCGGAGCGTGCTGTCAGGGCTGGCGAGATCCTTCATGTTCGCGGTGGCCGTTGGCAGGTCAGTGATGGGAGCCAGGCGGATGTCGCGCAGGAAGCCGTTCCACTGGGCGATGAAGTCGTCCTGGTAAAGCTTCAGGATGTCCGCCTCGAGCGTGGCGACCGAGGCATCGGAGCTTTCGGCGCAGCCGCCCGCGAAGACCTGCTGGTCGAGAGCGGCGGTTGCCGCGACCTCGGGGATAAGCGGCAGCACGGTATTGTGGAAGCCGTCATAGGTGAAAGCGCCCGGCAGGCCGACGCGAAGGGTCTTCTCGGAAATCCGGGTCAGGACGCGGGTGGCGTTCGGCCCGGCTTTCTCGGCCGGGATCCATTCCGGCAAGGCGGTGACGGTGGGGTCGGAGATCAGCGCCGAATAGGCGCGGGCAGCGAGCGGGATGGTGCAGATCGACTGCAGCGCCTGCTGGACGAGATCCTGATCGGGGGCGATCTTCCGTTCCTCGGACCCCATCCGGTCGATGGCGGCAAGCTGGTGTTCCAATGCGGCCTCGGTCGGGAAGGGGTCGATCGGGGCGTTCAGGGGAAGCTGGTCCTGCCACCACTGCGCCGCGAACTCGCGGTCCACGGCGGCAAGCCCGGTCATCATGTAGTAGACCTTGAGCGCGCCGAGGAGGTATTCCGGGTCGCGGATCTGGCGCCACATTGTGGCTTCCAGCATGGCGACCATCCGGGGTTCAAGGATGTTGCGCAGGCCCCGGTCATAAGCGATGCGCTGCGCTTCCGCCAACTCGGAGCGGGCGGTTGGGCCAATATAGGTCAGGGGCGACGTCGGCACTTCAGTGGCGGCGGCCTTTACCTCGGTCACGCCTTCAAGGGCGAGCTCCAGGTCCAGCGGGTCTGTCGGAGCTTGACGGGCCGCGACGTTGGCGAGGCGGCCGGAGAGATCGGCCAGCTGACGCTCCTGGTCATCGATGCCGCCAGAGTAGCGGAGGAAGGAGAAGAGAAAGAGGAGACCAGCGAGGAGAGTGACGAGCGAGGCCCCGGCAATGGATCCGCGCCAGATCCACTTGCGGCGCTCCTCGGCTGCGGCGTCAAACGTGCCGAGGCCGGCCTCGGGGAAGATGAGGTCGGTCAGCATGTTGCGCAGGAAATATGAGCGCTTCTCGCCGAAAGGACGGCGTGCAGGGTTGTCGGCGTTCAGGCCGAAGGAGCCTGCCAGCTCACCAACAAGCCGGTCGATGGGCGAGCCTTCCTGTGTAGCGGAAGTAAGGTAAAAGCCGCGCAGCCAGGGGCTTTCCTCATACCGGCTTTCACCGAATACGGTGTCGATCAGAAGCTTCAGTGGCGCTTCCAGCCGTTCGACCTGGGCGGGGAAGCGGAAGACTTCGGCGCGCTGTTCCAGCGGCACGTCCTCGGCCATGCGCGAGGTGAGGCGGGTCTCAAGGTTCGCCAGAAGCGCCTTTGCTTCGCGTTCGATTGTGGTGCGGTCGATGCGGGCGTCGGTCGGCAGCGTGGCGCCCCAGACCTGCTCGCGGTCCTTGGTGGGGAGGCTGCCGAAGAACGCCTCGAATCCGGGGACGAGGTCTACCTTGGTCAGCATCAGGTAGACCGGAAGCTGGATCTGCAACCGTTCGCGGAGTTCTGCGAGGCGCTTCCTGATTTCGCGGCCGTGTTCGCGGACTGCGGTTTCGCCCGCGAGAAGTTCCTTGAGCGACAGAGTCAGGATCACCCCGTTCAGCGCCCGTTTGCCGCGGTGCTTTTTCAGCATGTCGAGGAAGCCGAGCCATTCGGCCGAGTCGATTTCCGGGTCACTTTGTTGCTGGACATAGCGCCCGGCAGTATCGACGAGGACCGCATCCTCGGTGAAGAACCAGTCGCAGTTGCGAGTGCCGCCGACGCCTTTCAGATCATCAGACAGGTCGATTGGAAAGTGGAGGCCGGATTGTCGAAGCGCGGTGGTCTTGCCGCTGCCGGGAGGGCCGATGATCACGTACCACGGCATGTCACGGAGGAATTTCTTGCCGCCGAGTTTGGACCGCTTCATCTCGGTCAGGACCGAGGCGAACTTGGAGTTGATCTCGGCCACGTTGGCTTCGCCGGGCAGCGAGACCTTCGGGCGCTCGGGCGCTGCAAGCTCGGTTACAAAGAGCTGGTTCTTCTTCGCGGCGCGCAGCTGCGCCAGAAGGAGGGAAAAGAGCCACAGCACCAGGATCACGGCGATGACGATCATCCGGACGAGATCGTCGGCCAAGGGAACCATGTCGCCCACGGACACCAGCGGCCCGAACAGCCAGACAAGCGCGCAAAGAAGAACGATGCCGATAAAGGTCCACAGTCTGCGGGAGAAAAGGAACCGGAAGATGGCCTTGAGGACTTTCATCTAGAGCTTCTTCTCGATCTTGATCTCGATGCGCCGGTTCTCGGCCCGGCCCTGTTTCGTGCCGTTGTCGCCTACGGGTTCGCTGTCGGCGCGGCCCTCAGCGACCAGGAGGTCCGCCGGAACCCCGGCAGCGGTCAGGAGGTCGGCGATAGTCTTCGCGCGGGCCTCGGACAGGCCCTGGTTCGAGGCGAAGGGATTCGAAGCCTGGACTGGAACGCTGTCGGTATGGCCGATCACCGTGACCTTGCCGATGACTTCGATGTTTTCGGTGATGCACTGGGCGAGCGATGTCACCAATGGCCCGTAGACGTCATTGATGTCGGCCTTGGCCGAGCGGAAAACCTCGGGGTTCGAACCGCGCAGCGTCAGGAAAGCAAGGCCCACATCGTCGCGACCGGACAGGGCCGAGGCTGTGTCCGCAGGAGCCTTGGCAAGGCAGGCGGGGACAAGTTCCAGGACCACCGGCTTGATCTCGATGACAGGAGCGACAGGCTCGGCGTTGGTGCGGACGGGGCGGAAGATTTCGGCGCGGTCGGGCGGTGGGAGCAGCCGCGCAAGCGCGTAAAGCTGGGTTGCCTTGTTGGAAAGCTGGATTCCGAGGCCAACGTAGATCGCGGTGATCAGGGCGACGGCGGCAAGGCCGATGGTCCAGAGCGGCACGGCGAAGCGGGGCTTTTCATCTGGTGCGATGACGCCTTTCCAGTGCGGGGACAATTCGGCGGCTTCGGCTTCCGGGTTGCGGGTCGCGCGGGCGATGGCCGAGCGCATGGCCAGCAGAGCGGCGTCCCCGGTTCGCCCCTCGACGCGGTACTTGCCGCGGAACCCAAGGTTCAGGCAGTGGAAGCCCAATTCCAGCATCTCGGGGTCACGGTTGGGGTAGCGGAGCAACTCCTCGAGCCGGTCGAAGAATTTGGTGCCCGCATCGACTTCACCGGACAGACCGACGACAAGGGGCTGCCGGGGCCAGCTGGAATGACCGCCCCAAGGGGTGTTGATCGCAATGTCGTCCACAAGTGCGGCGAGGAACCAGGCGGCCTGGTTGGCGCGGGTCATCGGTACGCCCATGCCGACGGCAGAATCCCGCGCGTCGATCAGGTTTTCCTGCACGCGCAGCCGCAAGCCTTCCGCATTGGCGGGGGGCATTGCGCGTTCGAGTTCCGGTGCAAGTTCCAGCAGTGAGGCGAAGGCGACGATCAGCGGGTTTGGATGGGCGCGGGAGAGGCGGGGTTTGGGGCCGCGTTGTCCGTAGTCCTGCGGGGAGCCGCCGAAGCCGCCTCCCGAACCGCCGCCGAAGCTCTGCCCGCCATAGCCCTGCCCGCCGTAGCCCTGCCCTCCGTAGGGCTGCTGCGGTGGCGCGGGCCGCTCGGCCCCGAAGGTCGGAGGCTGAGGCGTAGTCGCGGGCGTGTTGGACTTCACCGGCCGGATGCGGGTGCGTCCAGCGTCGTTGGAAAGCCCAAAGGGATCGTCCTCGGTGCTCATCTGTTCACGGCGTAGCAGTCGATTTCGGGTTCACGGTCCAGGGCCCCCGACACGCCAATGACAAAGCCGGGTGCGTCGGTGAGCTGGGCGAAATGTTCGGACTTCTGGTCAAGCTCCAGACACAGCCGCTCGCCGTCATAGGGAATCTCGCGCGGTTGGGAGTGGAGCGGCTTCAGCGGGATGCCGGGGAGGCGGGATTTCCAGAGCTTCTCGAAAGCATCCGCCGCGCCCACAGTCGCCTGGCTGACGAAAATGCGGCGGAGGGTCTCGTCCGACATGTCCGAGCCGATACGCAGGACGATGCGGCTGGTCTTGAGAAGGTCGGGGTTGTCGATGCGGACCTTCCAGATGTTCTGCGCATGTCTGGCGACCTGAAGCGCGCGGGACTTGGGTTCCACGTGGCGCAAGGACAGCATCAGCGACCGCAGCGTGTCGGCCAGCGCCGCGAAGGCGGGTTGGGGGTCCAGGTGATCATAGGCAGGCAAGTCCGAAAGTCGGCGGGACGAAGAGCCATACGTTGCCATCCGCCCCGCGAGGCCCGCGAGTTCCATGAAGAACTCCGACGGGTGGTGCAGGTTCTGCGCCAGCATATGCGCGACGCGGGGGCGCGCGGAGTTGGCGAGTTCCAGCAGCAGGAGGTTCTCGATCGACCGGCCAGCCCCGCCCAGGACCAGCTTGCCATGCGCTTCGGCGATGCGGTCAAGGCCGGTTACGACCTCTTGCGCCAGGCCTGCATACCAGGGGTTGGCGGAAAGGCAGAGGGCAGGGGCGAGATAGCCCTCCGAGACGGCGACCGAGCCTTCGGCTCGCAGGCCATCGACGCGCGCGACAGGAAGCGCGACATATCCGGCGCCGTCCTCTCCGGGCAGGATCAGCCGGGCGGCGAGGCGGGCGACTTCCAGGTCCTCGGGCTCGGCTCCGCCACGGATGGCGTCGCGAACAGTCTGGATCACACCGCGGTAGCGTGAGCCTGCAGGCTCGGCATGGGCGGGGTCGATGGTTGCAGCACCGGGGCGCTCGATAGGGACGGCGAGGGCGACAACACCTGCCATGTCCGCCTTGATCGCGACCGGAGCAGGCGCGGACATGGTTTCGGGGATGGCAAAGGGGGTGCCGTCGGGGAAGATCCCGCTTGCCGAGGCGATGGCGACGCGACCGGCATCGAGTGCAGGTTTGTCGAGCGTCAGGGTGCGGAATCCCCAGGCCTGCATCGGGGCGGCCTGGAGCGCGCCGCGCACCAGGCCCTCGGTATAGCGATCCTGCTGCTGCAGGTGCTGGGTGCGCAGGAACAGCCCTTCGGACCAGACGACCTTGTTCTTGTCACTCATTCTTCTGTCCTGTTCCTGCACGCACCCATTGGGGTCACATCGGGGTCAGCTTGATCCCGCTGGCGGTCACGTCAAGCGCGAACGTCACTGCGTCGGTGGCCGAGACCGACGACTTGGCCCGGAACTGCTTTCCAGCCGGGTCCCGGAAGCCGGCAACTACGGCGATAAGGGCGGTCGTCGCCTCCAGCGTCACGGTTTTCGTCGCCTTGCCTCCAGGAGCGAGTGTGATTGTGTCAGCCTTCACCAGGTCGCCGCCAAGTGTCGCGGAGGCGGTCTGAAGACCGAAGAAGTCGGCCCCATCGAAAGCCCCGGCACCGCGAAGTTGCAGGACTTGCAGCGTCAACGGACGGTCGGCGCCGTCCGGGCCGGGGTTCATGCCGGCGGCCCCTTGCGCGACGATTGTCACTGACCCGGGGCCTGCGGGGGCGCAGGCCACCAGAAGGACGGCACTGCTGCCGATCAGAAAGGCACGGCGTTGAAACTCATGTGTCATTGGTCTTCTCCCTGTTGCCTTCATATGCGTCACGAAAATCGGCACCCACTTCGCCCAGGAACCGGTCCTCGGCAGCGCGGGCGATGTCCTTGTAGCGGTCGGTATAGGCCTTCCAGAGCTTGGCATTGCGCCCGCCAGAGAGGATGCTCTCCATCATGCCAAGCTGCTCTAGGTCCTTCTCGACCTCTGCGGGATCGAATCGGTCGATCATTCGTCGCAGTGCTGACTGGATCGCGACCCAGGACCGGACCTGGTGGTCGGCGAGGTCGCGGAACGCCCCGTTTATCGCCGTCTCCGGGTCGAGATAGCCGGGGCCCTTCGCGGTGACGAGGGCAGCGATGGCCTCGTTCGTTGTGGCAAGGAACTTCAGCGGGTTGACGTCGGTGTTGCTGATGACGGTCTGCGCGACGCGGGCGTTCTGCTTTTCCTTGGCACGGGTGCGCAGCATGAGCATCAATCCTTCGACCAGCAGGCGGAAGCGCTGGCCCATTGCCTCCATCTCGGCGGCGGGGTCACTGGCGGTGCTGGCCTCAAGGCCAAGACCCCGGAAGAAGGCGTCGCGCAAGCGGGCGTCAGGGACGGTGGGTGCTGCCGCTGGCACTGCGGGCTGGGGCGAAATGGGCGTGGGATGCAGAGGCTCGGCTGGCGGCACAGCAGGCTCGCCACGCTGACGCGTGCGATTCTCCTCGTCGACGAGTTGCATCACAACAGGGGCCTCCGGAACCAGGCGCAGCGGTTCGGGAGACGGGAGCGCGGGTTGCTCAGGCGCAGAAGATGGCGGTTCAGGCGCAGTGGCGGGCGGCGGCATCGCCCACCAGTCGTCGCTTGCGGGTGCCGCGACGGGGTGGACTGGCGGTGCATTCTCGGGTGGAGGTGACTTGGTTGGCTCTTCGAAGAAGGCGCCGAAGCCAAAATCGTTGGCACGGGGTGCGATCGGGTCCGGCACACTGCCAGTGGGGCGGGCGGCGACTGAGCGGTCGAGTGTGAAGGGATCGTCGAAAAGCGGTGGGGGTGCCGGGCGGTCTGGCGTGGTGTCATAGCGACGGGCGTCGGTGGGGCCAGTGTCGAACGGTTGCGGCAGGCCTTCCGGGCGATTGACGGGCGGCGCAGGCGTGACGGGCGCCGAGAAGAAATCGTCATGCGTCATCTGCCGTTGCGCCGGTGCCTGTGTGCGAGGGGCGGCGACGGGGGTGGAGGCTTCGATCTCGACCCGGATTACCGTATCGCCCAACCGGAGCCGCATCCCCGATTCCAGCCTGGCCGCATTGCCGGGGCCCAGTGGTTGGTCCTTGCCGTCGATGAACACCCCGCCCCGGCTTGCATCGGTTACGATGAATTGCCCGGCCTCTCCGGTGATCACGCAGTGCTTGCGCGAGACATACATGTCGGGGTCGTTCAGTTGCCACGAGCATTCAGCCCCACGACCGATGCTGAATTCACCCCCGGGATGCCGCATCTCGCGACGGTCCTGCGGGTGGGGGCTGTGTTCGATGGTCAGGCGAAGGGTCATGCGGCCTCCACTGCGGCAACGCGGTAGAGGCGCAGGTCGGCGGCGTCGGACTTGCGCTGCGGGGCCAGCCAGGAGGTGCGGCCAAGCTGACTGTGACCAAGACGGGTGTCAGGGACATCGCCCTTGGCAAGAACAAGGCGGAGATTGAACTCCATTTCCCGACCCATCGCATGGCGGATCGCGTGGCGCAGGCGCGAAGTCAGGGCGGGGTCGGCAAGAAACTCGGTGAAACGGGCCAATGGCAGGGGGCCGACACGCAGCTCGACGAGGGTCTGACGCTGGAAACTGCGGGAGCCGACGACGGCAGAACGGCCAAGCTGGGCGTGGGGGCCACCAAGCCGCGACTGCAGGCGGGGAGGGATTTCGGTCCAGGTGCCGAGGAATTCGGTGAGGGCGACTGGGGCCTCCAGCACGTCGGACAAGTACCCTGTCAACCGCTCGACGCTAAACACCTGGCGGCCAAGCGAGGTAGCGTGACGCAGTTTCAGGCGGGTCTGGGCATCTGACAACTTGGGTTTGGCACCTGGCAACGCAACCCCGGCCAAGGTCTCGACCAATGCGCGGACCCGGCCGGCGGCTTCGTGTTCGATCTGCACTTCGGGCCGCGCATCCCCCCATGCCCGCCAGTACAGTGCCATCATCCGGTGCTGGAGAAGGTTGCAGAAATCAAGGAACGTGGTGTCCGAGGCCGCATCGCTGCCATCGGTGAACCAGCGGTCCGACATCCGGCCCATGACCCAGCGGGTGATGTGCAGGGGAAGCGCGCCTTCGGGGCCAAGAAGTCCCAGGACATCGACATCCACCTTGGGCGGGGCGCCGGGGTGAAACCCCGCGACATCCCGGGTGCCGAAGGTCAGTCTGGCGCGTTGGCCAAGGCGGGCCGGTTCCTTCGACGGCCCACCCGAGCGGCCAAAGCGCATTTGGTCGCGCTCAAGCCGCCGAAGCAGCTCGAAAAAGCCCATCGTTTCGGGCGCAGGCACATCCCCGGTCAGATCAGGGCGCGGTTGCCCGGCGTCATCGGCCACGACACGTCCTCCTGTCTTTGCATGAGATGGGTCTTGGTGCGCACGAAGGAGTTGATCGCGGCATGGCGGGCGAAAAGCTGGTTCAGAAGCGCCGAGAGAAGAAGGGTCGATCCTCCGGCCATGGTCATCTCGTCGACGTCCAGCGTGATCTCGACCCCATGGCCAAAGCAGATCGGACCGGGAATGCCCAGGCGCTCCACGACCTGACGCGAGCGGACCCGCTTTATGGATCGCACGTGGCGGGCCATCGCCGGATCGCCGCGCCCGGCATAAAGGTCCAGCATGGCGCGCAAGGGTTCGGCGTCCTGACCTGGCTCGGCCAATGACAGGTGGTTCAGCGACAGCTGTGCCACCAGCCGCCAGGCAAGGTCGTCGAGTTGGCTTTCCCCGCCCGAAACGATGTTCGGCAACGCCGATCCAACCGAGGCGCGAGGGCGGCGGAACGGCGACAGAAGCTCGATCCGGCCGACCGGGTCGCCGGTTTCAAGGGAAAGCTTCGGGTTGTCATCCAGGATCGGCAAGTCGCGGTTCGTGCAAAGTGCGCGAATGTCGAGTCGTCGAATCGCTTTGGTCACGGTCACGTCAGCGGGACGCGCAATGGACAGGAAGAGGTCATCCCCGGTGTAGTTGGTGCGGGTCTGGCCGCGTCGGATTTCATCCTCGCCGGGGCGACGTGGACGACGTTCAGTAGTGTAGACCAGGCCCGAGCCACGGTGCTGACCGACGGAATAGAGCGCCTCAACGGTTGAGTCTGGTCCATCGCTGTCGGCGTCCTCGACGCGCTGCAGACGGTAGATTTCAAAGTCCCGCGGGCGGGTGCGATCGGCATGGACGACATGGGCGGCAGACCGGCCGTCGATCTCGATGACGTTGCACTCTTTCTCGAAGAGGTTGACCAGCGGAGCGACGAAAAGTCGGAAATCCTTGGCGGCGATGTCCGAGAGTTCGGGGCGTGCCGCGTCGAGGTAGACCACGATCTCACAGGGGCCGGTGGCGCAGATGCGAAGGGCGGGGTTCAGCCCATCAAGCCGCAGAAAATGAAAGCGGT
>Ga0075154_10001044_pt1 | contig 20751 bp, 15 predicted proteins | sample JI71714BDNA_FD_70965 | JGI IMG/M metagenome (GOLD analysis project Ga0075154, IMG submission 70965) | Wastewater effluent complex algal communities from Wisconsin, to seasonally profile nutrient transformation and Carbon sequestration -... | ecosystem: Engineered > WWTP > Effluent > Algae...
AATTCACAGGGTATTGATGTGAGTGCGATTCCGGCAGGCTCATACATTGTAAAATGTATATCCGGCGAAAAAACATTTGTAGGGAAATGTATAATTAAATGAGTAGTTAATTATTGACGTTGGTATGTTTTAATTCGACCGGCAATCAAGTCAATATGATAAAATAGGCCAACTAATGATTTTATTTCACATGCTCAAATAGTGTAAATATGACAGTTTTTTTTAGTTATACAACGGCCGGAATAATAAAAGAAATAACAGGCGATTTAATAATGCCAATACAAAAATCGGTTATATAATGAATGGTTAGTTAAGAAACCCCGGTATAATGACGGTTATACCAGGTTGTAGTGTAATTAGTGTTTATGTGGGAGCGGAAAATTATGACGATTTTCCGCTCCCTTTTTTTTGAACAACTTAAAACACGTCAGTCGCCCACAGGTACTTGGCTAATTTTCAGTTTAAATTGAAAAGTGCACTAAGGTTGCCTGTTGTATAACCTACAATTGTTATAAGTTGCAAATTTAGCGAGGGCTAAAAACAGTTTTACTCCTTGATAGGTTAAAATTTTTAACCAGATGTCAAATGGACCATGGAAAACCGGCCTGCAAACATCATTGTGAAGTTAAGTCATATGAAGAAATGAAATATTCGTTTACTTTTGGCTTTCTATAGTTGATTTTCTAAAACACCAATTCAATTGAAAGCCAGTACCGATTTGTTCGACCTCGTTAAATCCATGTCCAGGTCGGAGATACTCAGTTTTAAAATAGCCTGCGGAGCAGATAACCAGATTTATTTGCAGCTATTTGAAGCCATTTGTGAGCAAACCGCTTATAATGAAATAGCGTTAAAAAAATTGTTATATAAAGAACTGAAAACGGCAAAGTTTGCAGTTCTGAAAAAATACTTGTTCGACCGCCTGGATAAATTTTTGTCCGCACGATACGATGAGCAGGATGCCTATTTTATCATGATTAAACATTTTAAAATGGCTCAAATTTATTATGACAGACAACTACTTGATTTGTGCAAAAAAGAATTGCACAAAGCCGAAATACTCGCTGAAACAAATCATTGTTACGCAGAACAATTGTTGATTTATAAATTGAACGAAAAACTCATCAGAGGGTTGCAAATACCTGCAGACTATGAAACATTGCATAACGAATTCATATTAAAAGAAAGTGAGACATTAAACCTGTATTCAAATTTGTCGCACTTTAAACACCTCGATTCGGAATTTGTGGTTGCCTTGAATAAACTCAATAGTATTAGTTCAGATGTTGCGCTTAATGAGATAAAAAAGATTTGGGACCACCCATTACTATCTGATGAAAATCAAGCGCAATCTTTATTATCAAAATATTTTTATTATACGATTAAGGCTTCGTGTGCTAATTTGCTTGGTAAGGTGGATGAGGGTTTGATTTATAGAGAAAAATGTGTCGAACTTCTAGCAAATAATGCATTTGATGGGGCTGATTATAATAGATTTTACATTGTTGCTACTCACAATTATTTAAAAAATTTGAGAACCTTACAATTGTGGGATAAGTTCCAGGTGGCATTTACCAAAATGGAACAATTTACGAAGCTTAACTATGACAAAATTGACCAGCGCAGTCGGATGTTCTTGTTTACCATTATCATTTTTAATAAACCTGACGAAATAATTTTATCTGGTAATAATTCAGATTTTAAAACCTATTTGAAATTTTTTGAATCTGAAATGAAAATTCATATCGAAAACCTGGATCCTTCCTATGTTGCATTTTTACATGTTTCGGTTATTTATAATTGTATCAGGTTCGCAATGCCTGAAAAAGCACTTGACTTGATAAACCGTATGAGTGCATTAGGTTTGGATAAAAGGTTAGATAAGTTATACAATAAGGTATTCAGACTATTTGTGTTAATGGTGCATTTTGAACTAAAAAATTACCGTTTACTGCGCAACCTTGCTGAAGCGCATATGCGATACCTTCAACGCAATGGTAAACCCACCAGATTCGAAAAGTGTTTAACCCGGTTTTTCCAAGGTATCTCTTTTGACAAAGATGAACTTTTGCGTTTGCAACATGAATTAATTGAAATACATAACTACAACGAAGAAAAATTTCAGTTTGAGTATATCCAAATCTTAAGTTGGATTGAACACCATATAACAGGTCAGCCATTTGCAACTATACTAAGAAAACAACAATTAGGGAATTAGTTTTTGCAAAACACTCTTGAAGGACTTTATTCCTTGTTATTTTTTTACTCGTCATGAATAATCTAATTTGCATTTGCATGCAATTGTAAAAGGAATGTCAGATTGATGACCAAATTGCCAAATTTATTACACCGTATAGACCATTTTTAGCTAATGATGTATGGAAAACAGACGAAAATAAACTATTGAAAAACAATATGTTATAAATATATATTAAAATTATTTCTACTTGTTGTTGCTAATAATAAGCATGTACAATCTTTGTTTAATATCCGCCTGAATTTAAACTTTACACATCAATTTAATGTGAGGTTTGGTAAATTTTACTTTTATCTGAATTATACTTCGTGAAGTGTGTAAAAATTGTTTTATGCTTAATTCAATTATTTTATAGCAATAATCTATGCACTTGTTGATATAATGATTAGATTAAATTTTATGTAAAATGAATCCATCATTGTATATACTTTAAAACATTATTAATCATGGGATTAAAACACACTTTTATTTCTGGCGTAATCATTTGTTTATTAGGATTATCCTTTTCCTACGGTACAAATTATGTATTGTATTTTGATAATTTTGAAATAGCTGATGACAGACCTGTCAATCCAATTAAAGAAATTACTGATTGTTTCGAGTTTCCCGATTTAATTAATACCTATAGTTCTCATGATGAGGTTTGTATCAACGAAAATTTCGCACTAAGCACCGATCATGAAACAGAAACAGGAGTAACTTATAAATGGTTTAAGTCCGCTGATGGATTATTTTATACCCCAATACCTGGTGCTATTAGCCCTGCGTTGATTACTAATCAATTAACTTCGTCGTATTATAAATGCAGGTTTATATGTGATTTTAGTGGCGATATAGTTGAATCATCACCAGTTTTTGTGCCTGTTAGGAGTCCGGAAATATGTGGTTATTGTAATGCTATTTATGCTGCCGGTTCTGCAGAAGGCGATTATATTTCTCAGGTTACACTCAATGAAATTAATAAAACCAGTGGCTATACCCTTGGAGATTCCTATGTTTTATTTGATGATGCCAGTGCCACTATTTTTAAAGGTCTGGAAGAGGAAATTACAATTGCAGTGGGCTCGTATTTTGAAGGTAATAGTTTTTGTGCTTGGATAGATTTTAATAAAGACTTCATTTTTTCAGGTGATGAAATAGTTGCTAATGGTTATAATCTAGCTCCATTTGCTACCATAACAAACAATTTCACTGTTCCACTTGATGCATTAACTGGTGAAACACGAATGCGTGTTCGTGAAGTGTATTTAACAGAGTTTATTGATCCATGTTTTATTTATCAGTTTGGCGAAACGGAAGATTATATGATTAATATAATTGAATTAAATGCACCAGTTGCTGATTTTAATTATGATGGCGACCCATTGGTTAATTTTACTGATAATAGCGAAGGAATTGTGTCAAACTGGATGTGGAATTTTGGTGATGGAGCTATATCTACATTAACTAACCCGAACCATTTATTTGTAGAAAATGGAACTTATACAGTTTGTTTAACTGTAGAAAATATTGCGGGTAGTGATTCCAAATGTAAAGAAGTTGTAATAGCGAATTTTTTAGCACCGGAAGTAAACTTTACTTTATCAGGCGACCCTGTTGTAACATTCACAGACCTTACATTGAACGAACCATATAGTTGGTTGTGGAGTTTCGATGATGGATATTCATCTACTGAACAAAATCCAACACATACTTATAGTGAAAATGGAATTTACTCGGTTTGTTTGTGGGCAAGCAACGATTACGGGTCGAACTCAAGTTGTCAATTGATTGAAATAAATGGCTTAATGGAATCACCTGAAGCATTATTCGCATTTGATGGTGAACCTGAAGTTATATTTACAGACCTGAGCAGTGGTATTCCATCAGAGTGGTATTGGGATTTTGGTGATGGCACCACATCAACTGAACAAAATCCATTGCACTTGTTTTTAGAAAACGGAACTTTTGAAGTTTGTTTGACTGCATCCAACCTTATGGGCGAACAAACTTATTGTCAGGTTGTAATCATCGATAACTATTTGGCTCCCGTTTCTGCTTTTAGTTTTACTGGTGATCCTACCGTATATTTTACGGACCTTTCATCCAATGCACCAAATTCATGGTTATGGAATTTTGGTGATGGTAGTTTCAGTACTTTGCAAAACCCTATACATACTTTCATATCTAATGGTTTATTTAATGCTTGTTTAACCTCTGCAAATGGGGGTGGGGTAAGCACCAATTGTGTACCTGTTACTATAATTGGTTGCTTGCCAGCTCCTGTTTGCGCTTTTAACTACACTATAATTGATAATGTCATCTACTTTGAAGACTTATCTGATTATAATCCAGAAAGTTGGCAATGGTATTTTGGCGATGGTAGTTCATCAGAATTAGCATCACCTGCACATATATATGTGGAAACAGGCACCTACGAGGTTTGTTTAACGGTTCAAAACCAAAGTGGTGAATCAGTGTGTTGCCAAACAATTAATACAGCAGATGTTGCAGTGCCTGTTCAGGAACAAAATTTCGAGTTGGATATATTTCCGAATCCTTCTGATGGTTTTATACACTTGGTTATTCCTCAAAATATTTCAACCCGGGATGTAGCCTTTACTGTAGTAGCTATGGATGGAAGAGCGGTTTATCCTGAATATGAACAAATTAACCCAACTGAAATACTGATTTCGTTTCGAGATTTGCCAAGCGGTATGTATCAAATAAATTATATAGTAAACAATGGAGTATTCACGGCTCATGTGGTAATTAATAAATGATATTGAGGATTTTGCACCTATTAATATTCTGCTATTGTTAATGCTGATTGCTTAATATATTAGGGTAATAACTTAACTGCGATTTACAACTTGTAATTATAGAAGTAGTGTTTGTTCGAACTATGGGTTTGTACAATACATTAGTCAAACCACCAGGTTATCAAATAACAATTTTGACCAATTTGAGGGCTATAGATACCCTTTTTAAGCAATCAATCCGTATATTAAAGTATACACTCCGGTAAGAACAGCTAACTTTAAGGCGAAAATCACTCATCACAAAAAATTGATATTTGTTAATGTAATTTTAACTTGAATTTGCGCTATTTACAGGTACTTCAAGTACTTAGCGTAAGTTGTTGCCTTTTTTTTAACAATTTGCCTAAAATCCTCAATATTTTGCATAAACAGTGGGTTTCCTCACAGACACTGATTCACTGAAAACCGTTAATTTATTGTCATTTGCGATTTTTTTTTCGTCTGTACTTTGATTTTCAACAAGGGAATACTTATTTTTGACAGCTGATTTTACCAAAGTCACAAACACACACATTATGAAACAATTTTTTACACCCCTGTTATGCACACTGGTATCGCTATCTTGTTATGCACAACCCGCGTCGTATTTCACAAGCGACCTTGAAGGTTGGACGGGACTATGCGAATGCGCAAATGACCCTAATATTACCTGGGGTTCTGTAGCTGGCGCACCCGGCGGTGCCGCTAAAGGTACTGATGACGCCAACGGAACTTGGTATTTCAATAGTCCTGCTGCTTTCAATATCGATTTATCCGGCTTTTACGGCGGATACCTGACGTTTGATCAAAAACAGAATTCAAGTACCGATCAAACACATGTTGAAGATATAATGATTGAAAAAAGCGATGGTACTAAAATCGTGTATAACACTCCCTTGAATCCAGATATTCTAAGTTGGACTACCTATAATGTTCCCTTAATTGAAACTGGTTGGAAATATACTAATCTTGCCGGTGGGGCAGTTAGTTACACAGATTTTATGGATTACCTGACTAATATTCATGTAATTAAAATACGTGGGGACTACTCTAGCGATAAATTTGAAACTACCTGGATGGATAATGTGAGAATTATCACATCTTTGTTACCTATAGAATTAGGTGAATTTGGCGGTGTATTGCAATTTAATGCAACAGCTGTCATCAATTGGGAAACTATTACCGAACAAAATGTTAGCCATTTTGGCATCCAAAAAAGTACCGATGGCGGTAGAACATTTGAAACAATTGGAAAAGTAAATGCAGTAGGCAACTCAACAGAGTCAAATCTTTATACATTTTTTGATGAAGCTTGTTATGGTGAAACTTATTACCGTTTGTTGGTAGTAGATGCCAACAATTCATCATCCTTTTCTAAAGTAATTGTAGTTTCAGGAACTGAAATAAGTTCCAGCGACATTCAATTATTTCCAAATCCTGCTTCTTCTCAGATAGTTATTAATAATACGAATACAGCCTTTGCCTTCGAAACTATCATTATTGTTGATGCATATGGCAGAACAGTAAAAAGTATCGATGCTACCGGCACCGATAATTATACTATCGACTTAAGCAGTCTTGCCGAAGGATTCTATTTTGCAACCTTAAAAAACAAATCAACAGCTTACTCAGTGCCTTTTCAGGTAATTCATTAAGTATTAAAAATATTTATTGGGTTTCCTTTAAAACATTGGCAGGGTAACTTGTCCCATATAGTAAACACAATTTATCAAACAACTAATTTGTCTAAATCTAACACTTATTAAAATTATGAAAAAGTTCTCCTTATTAACGCTGTCAATCATTTTGGCCACGTTCTTTACCTCTACGGTAAATGCACAAATAACCCTTTACGAATACACCACTAACGTAAACGGCGAAGCAAATTATGTGGACCCAAACCTTACTGCTGAAAAAATCAGAAGAGTTAAGGGTGCATCCGGAACAGGTGCCGGTATTATTTGTCCTATTGGTTTTACCTCTAAAGGATTCAGCACATCAGAAATTTGGGCTGATAATATGCCAAGCGTTGTAGCAACCTTGATACCGGGAACCGGTGTTGATGCAGTTGTTGGCAAAGTTGGTATTGAAATGCGTATTTCTGAAACCGGACCTATTTATGCTCGTTTAGCGTATAGCACCGACTTAGGTGTTACTTGGGTTGATGCAGGTGTTGATGTAACTCCTCCTATTTCTGATTGTGGTGATATCACGCTTTATTATGAATGGGATATGCCTGATTTTACTGCAACCGATAAATTTTATATTCGTATTTATGCATTCGGTGCTGTTTTAGAAGCAGGTCGTTTTAATATCAGCCAACTTAAAGTTTATGGCGCATTAGATATGATTGATGCAGATGGCGATGGTTACGGTGAAGCTATCGATTGCGATGAAACTAATCCTGCCATTAATCCTGGTGCTGAAGAAATTTGTAATGCAATAGATGAAGATTGTAATGGTGAATCTGATGAAGTAGCTGTTTCAATTACACCAACTGGTGAAATCTACTTGTGTAACAATGAAGAAACAGTTGAGCTTTTTGCAACTCCTGGTTACGACACTTACCAATGGTATAAAAACGGTAGCCCAATTCCGGTAACTACTGAAAGCATTATTATTGAAAACCCTGGTTATTATCAGGTAGAAGCAACTCAAGGCCTTTGTACAGCTATATCTGCAGTTCAGGCAATCGCTTCTTCGGAATCGCCATTTGCTAATATCTATTACCCTGATGGTTTAGATCTTTGTGCTGATGATTCATTATTAATCAAAGCTAGTTACGATGAATTATATAACTGGCAATGGTACCGCGATGGTTCTCCAATTATGGATGAAACTAACTACAAAATGTTAGCACTCGTTCCTGGAACTTACTATTGCGAAGTAACCACAGTTTTAGGTTGCACTAGAAATACTGAAGAAATTGTAATCACTACTTGCCGCTTAGGAAACGAAACTGCTATCAATAATATGACTGCATATCCAAATCCGGCTAACACAACAATTTCATTTAATATTCAAACAGGAAACACTACAGCTGATGCAGTGTTATCTATTGTAAGTTTAAACGGACAGGAAGTTATTAATATGCCTGTTGAAATTGTAGATGGTTTATTTAATACTTCAATCAATATTGAAGCATTAACAAACGGAATCTATACTGCGAGATTAATTACAGGTGAAAATCAATTCACTTCTCGTTTTACAGTTGTTAAGTAATAGTAGCTCAACAATAAGGATCAAAGGGTCGACGTAACTGTCGGCCCTTTTTTTTATGAAAAAAAGACTTTAATAACTATAAAGTAGTATTGGAGTAACCAGAAAAGGCTGCATGTCAGATTTGGGCCAATAAGTATTTAGCAAAAAGTGTATTCAATTTAACTCAAACTTTTTAACCACTCAACAGCGGACAAAATATCCCCAAAAATTCGCGTAGGGCGAACCGGCTTATTTACTTTCAGATAAAAATTAGCCAAAACCCGAATAGGCCAGTTGTCGAGGGTAACTAAAGCATCGGCAGTAGTTAAATGGTGATTGGCGACTATATCTTTTGCCTTTTTGCTAAAACCGATATTCGTTTCGTACACGGCTATAAGTGGAAATATATTGCCTTTGCTAACCTTTTTAATACCATCAAGCACTTCGGTTACATCGGGCACATCGAAAAAATTATTTTGTTTAATTAAAACATAAACAATTAAATCGTTGCGTAAGTAAATGGTAAATTTATTATTATCGATCACTTCCGAGACCGGAATATCAGGATGTTTAATTTCATTTACGTGTGCGCTCATGCTGAGTTAAATGTATAAATATTTTGCAAACTAGCCAAATTAAAACACTAGCGTTTTGGGTAGTGATAAAAGTGTAGGAAAAAAATCAACCATAAGCCATCCCTCTGCAACTCCCTTCTCCGCGCTTTTAGTCCGCTGAGGCGGGTGAAACAAACTAATAAAGTAAAAAAAAACACCCCTGACTGGCAAGCCAATCAGAGGTGTGATTATTATTTTTTTAACAAATGTTATTCTATAATTACCTTTTCGGTATAAACACCTGTATTATTTACATCCACCAATCGCATAAAATAAATGCCGGCAGGTAAATCATTTAAATCAAAAGTCATTTTGCCACTTGTTGTTTCCCAATTGTATGAACGCACAACAAGTCCTGCAGTATTAATTATTTCAGCATGTTGAATGTCAGCACTAAAAGATGCAACAGCATTCACTACATTTTTAGCCGGGTTAGGATAAATTAAGAAGTTATTGTCGTTAATTGGTGTAACAATCAATGTTTTACAATCAACTGCTTCAACTCCTAAACGTGCATGAAATACACCTAATGCATTATACCCTGCGCTATCTGCGATACTATAAAAATTAACCTCCACAGTGCCACAACCCGGAATTGGATCAAATCCACCATCGTGGAAATTACGTGCATCAAATTTTACATATACAGTGCCCATAGTATCGGCCGGCGCATTAAAAGTATAATCAGGTTCATCAGCAAAATCGGCCCAGCATAAATTAAAATCACATACTGATGTTTTCCAACCTTCCGGAATATCATTTACTGTTCTCATCCAGGTCATTGGTTGACCATCGCCCATATTATGAAATTCAATATGTACTTCATTAATTGAACTTGGATCACCTTCAATTTCCGCTTCTGAAGGCATTAACATAATTTGCGCGAATGAGGTAGTAGCAATAAATAAAATTGCCGGTAGTAATATCAATTTTTTCATATTCTTTTTTATTAATGATGTTTTATTTAACAACGTTTAATTTTTCTGTTTGTGTGCGTTGTTGACCATCAGTTAAATAGTAAAAATACATTCCACTGCTTAGGTCTGAAGTATTTAAATTATAACTATCTGTTCCGGCAGTAATATTATCTTCTAATATAATTTTACCAGTGATATCTGTTACGTAAATTACATAATTTTTATCCAAGTTGCTTAATGTAATTGTTGTTGCATTAACAGCAGGATTTGGTTGGGCTGAGCCTAATAAACCTTTTACAATATTGTCATAAGCAATACCATCAATATTGCCTTTAAAGTATAAATAGGTGGCTTCCATAATTGCATTACGTATGTTGTTATCAGCAATCATTTCAATTCCAATACCTAAATAAACAGTTTTGTAATCGGCAGTTTCAGAACGAACACCACCAACTTTTGTACCTGCATTGTAGGTGAAAATGTCGAATGCATCTGCTCCGTTAGCTTCAATTTGTTCAGGGTAGTAATAGGTTGTACCGTAAGGTTTGCTTATTTCACTTTCTGCAATATCGCCATACCAGGTTTCGTCAACTACAGCTGTTAATGTTGTAGCTCCGGAAGCTGCATCGTTTACAAATGTTGCATGCAGATAATTTTCATAAAAATCAACTGCTTGAGGGTAAAACGCAGCATATTCATTCACTTCCCATCCAATATCTTGTCCTGAAATAAATAAGTTTCCACCGTTATCAAGGAACGCCATCAACTGTTCAATTTTAATTTCGTCATCTACTAAACCAGGAAATGTCCAACCTACATTATAATAAATGTTTTCAATGTCATCAAGTGAATTGCTGCTGAAACCTTTTTTCATTGTAAAATGAGATGTAGCTGCATATGTTGAAACACCTGCTGCATTTAATGCATCAGCATATAAAGATTCCCAATTGTAAGTGCCATAAGGTGTACCATCACCAAAGCTCACTTCATTATTTACAATTAAGTCAGTAACACCAGAAATTACATAATAACTTAAAACCTGCGGCATAAATTCAGGATTGTCAGGGAATTCAACTGTAATTGTATATTCACCAATTCCAGATGTAGCACCAACATTTACATTTAAATCAATAGGTAATTCACTTAATGCATTAATTGATGCAGAAGCGGTAGTCGTATAAGTGGTACCGTTATAAACGAAATCTGAACTCCAATCTGCAGGTTGAGAAGCCGCTAAGGTAATTTCAATATTTGCATTAGCGTCACCAATATTAATGATATTCCCTTCGAATGCATTAGCAGCTCCAATTGTTCCTTGTGCAAATGTAGCAGCTGTCATATTTACAACTTCTACTTGTGGATCACCACTTGCGCCAGAGTTAAGAATGTCTTTTGAGGAAACATTTTGAACCCATGCAATAGCATACATGTTTTCAGCAACATAATCAGCTACTAATTCATAAGAATAATCAAATGAAACAGAAGAACCAACTGCTGCTGGCGTAATTGCATCTCCATCAGTTCCGGTTAATGACTCACGGAATACATTTGGGAAATCTAGTTCACCATTTGTTCCAGGAGCAGATGCGTACTCGATGATGCGCTCAATAGCGGCTGCTTTAATTTTATATGTGCCTGCAGGGATAGTTCCTAAAGTTTGTACTTCAATATGAACATTCACGGTAGAACCAGCCACAGTTTCAGTTACTAATACACGAATTGGGCTTGATTCAGAAAGTAAATTGTTTACTACGTCCTGGGTAACTCCTGCGGGACTGCCAAATTCGGCACCATTAACAATCATATCAGGCACACCTGATACTCCATAATAATCAACCATTGCATCGCTTTCCGACATGTTGAAATTATACATCGGGTCGAATCCCGGCCAAGAAGTATGATAAGCGATATGATGCACATTGCTTTTGTTAGCCACATATACAGCTTGGAAAAATGGGTTTTGGGCTGCACATGGTCCACAAGAAGCTTGTGTAAAATGCTCAAATAATGGATATTTTTTTGCTTGTGCAAAAAGTGTATTCGATGAAAATAGAATTACACCAAATAGAAACAGGTAAATATTTTTTTTCATTTCTCGTAGTTTTGAGTATTAAAGGTAGCTACTTCAAATAATCTTTGCAAGGAAAACCTCCGTACTGACAAGTATCTGACAATTTTGGGGGATATTAAAAAGTTGATTTGTACCAATTGCAAATCCAATACCTTTGCACCATGTATCATCCAATAAGCCCAAATGTTATAAGCGAACTGGTAAATATTGCCGGTCAGGCTTATGTCTTAATAGATGGGGAGAACCTTGAAAAGTATGCTCACGACGAAACCGAAGACCTGCGCTACCAGCCTGAAGTAGTGGTAAAACCGGGCAATGCAGAAGAAATTTCTGCTATAATGGTTTTGGCCAACCAACATAATTTTCCGGTTACTCCAATGGGTGCCAGAACCGGACTGAGTGGTGGTGCATTACCGGTGTATGGTGGTGTGGCATTGAGTATGGAAAGGTTTAATAAAATTGTTCATATAGATGAACGCAACCTGCAGGTAACCACTGAACCGGGTGTTATAACCGAAGTTTTACAAAATGCAGTGATTGAAAAAGGTTTGTTTTATCCTCCTGACCCAGCCAGCAAAGGCAGTTGTTTTATTGGTGGAAATGTGGCAGAAAATTCAGGCGGACCAAAAGCAGTTAAATATGGTGTAGTTAAAGATTATGTACTGAATTTGGAAGTTGTTTTACCTACCGGAGAAATAATTTGGACCGGGGCTAATGTGCTAAAAAATGCGACCGGTTATAACCTGACACAATTGTTTGTTGGCAGTGAAGGAACATTGGGAATTATTACAAAAATTGTTTTGCGATTAATTCCTTATCCGCAAAAAAACTTATTAATGCTGGTGCCTTTTTCAAATGCTACTAAAGCCTGTGAAGCAGTGGCAGCAATATTTAGAGCCGGAATAACACCAAGTGCAATGGAGTTTATGGAACGCGATGCCATTGATTATGTTTTACAATTTAATACCGATATTCAAATTGACATAAAAGACCATATTAAAGCACATTTATTAATTGAAGTAGATGGGAATAACCAGGATGTTTTAATGCAGGATTGTGAAACAATTGCACAAATAGTTGAACAATTTGAATGCGATGAAATTTTATTCGCTGAAACAGAAAGAGAAAAAAACGACCTCTGGAAAATGCGGCGCAAAGTTGGCGAAGCAGTTAAACAACACTCCACCTATAAAGAAGAAGATACCGTTGTTCCAAGAGCAGAATTACCTGTTTTGTTAGAAGGGGTTAAAGCTATAGGGAATAAATACGGGTTTCAATCAGTTTGTTACGGACACGCAGGTGATGGTAACTTGCATGTCAATATTTTAAAAGGAAACCTGACTAACGAAGAATGGGAGACGCGATTGCCTCAAGGGATTACTGAAATTTTTCAGCTGGTTATCAAACTTGGAGGCACCATCAGTGGGGAACATGGAATAGGATGGGTGCAAAAAAAATACATGCCATTGGCATTCAATGAAATACAACTCAATATTTTTAGAAATCTGCGCAAAATATTCGACCCAAATGGCATTTTAAATCCGGGAAAAGTGGTAGATTAATTAACTTCTGTAAAAAAAATGCTTACTTTTTACGGAAAGTTCAAATTTTTGTCATAATTTTTCAGCAACATTTATCAAACGCTGCCGTTTATTACCTAATCCGGCAGTTACACCAACCAACTGTCGGCACACACAAACCTGAGCACACACACATAAACAGGTTTATTAATTTGATGATTTCCGGCTTATGCCAAGAGGAGTGCTGATTGCTATTTTATTTATTGTGTTTGGGTTAACCATAACTCAGGGACAGGAATTTATTGGTTTAAGGACTGATAATTATTCCGGTTCAAATGGTATGTTGCTCAATCCGGCTACTCCAATTGCAGGTAAATTACCTTGGGATGTAAATATGATGGCTTTTGGGGTAAATGAAGATAATAATTACCTCAAAATAGATGACCCACTTTTAAAATATGTTACCACTTCTGATAGTATAATTGATGTTGATTTTTATAATCCACATAAATTATATGGACATGGAAATGTATTATTACAATTACCATCGGCATTTGTAAAATTTGATGATTTTGCAGTAGGTACTTTTTTCACCGCAAGAACTGCCGGTTATGCATTAAGCACAAAAGATACTATGGCTGTTTCCGGTGTGTTAAATGTGCCAATTGATTCAGTTTTATATATGCCTCAATTTAATGCTGCTGCACTTATTTGGGGTGAAGTTGGTGTAAATGGTGAATTTACTTTTGAAAGTAATTCAATATATGCGTTGCATTTGGGTGCTAACCTTAAATATTTAACAGGTTTTGAAGCAGTTTCATTTAGAAATAATGACCCATTTAATTATGTGAAAGATACTGTAAATACTACAACTCCTTATTTTGATGCTGACTTCGATTATACCAGAAATTTGGGTTCTAATTTATTGTACGACCCAAACAATTATGCTTTAAATGGAAGTGGTTTTGGAATTGATATTGGCGGGTATTTTGTACTGCACAAAAAATCTAAATTTAAATATTCAAAAAAACTGGACTACACCTGGAAATTTGGTGCTTCACTAGTTGACTTAGGTGTAATTAAATTTAAATCGAATTCGGGTTCGTATCATTTATTACAGGAAGAACCATTGGTTGTTGCAAATCTGGTGCTTGATTCTATTGGTGATATTGATGAATTTAATAGAACAGGTTCAAGAATAATTTATGATAATAGTGATGCATCAAAAGATGCCAGCACATTTTCAATGTTTTTACCGGCAGCTTTGGTGTTAACTGCCGATAAGCCGTTGCCGCACAATTTTTATGTGCAGGCGATGATTGTGCGTCGAATACCCAATTTTGAAACAAATCTGATTGCACGTTCAAATTTATTTGCCTTAACTCCACGATACGAAGGAAGAAAATTAGGTTTTACTTTGCCAATGGCTTTATATGAGGATAAAGAATTCAGGATTGGCGCGGCAGCACGAATTTTATTTTTAACTGTCGGTTCTGATAACCTGCGAACCTGGTTTCACGAGGAAGATTATGCCTCTATAGATTTTTATGTTGGGGTTAAACTAACGCCTTACTGGTTAGTGCCTGATACCAAAAAAAGATATTTGGAATGTTTAAAATGGTGATTATTTTTTTGCAGCAATTATGAGCACAAATTCACCTCTTGGTTCATGCTGATTAAAATGTTGCAATAATTGTTCAGGTGTGCCGCGTAATGTTTCTTCAAATTTTTTAGACAGCTCCCTCGAAATACTTATTGTTCTGTCGCTGCAATAAATATTTAACTGTTCAAGTGTTTTGATAATTCGATAAGGGGATTCGTAAATTACAATTGTACGTAATTCTTCCGCAATGGATTTGAATTTTGTCATCCTTCCTTTTTTAACAGGAAGAAATCCCATAAAAACAAACTCGTCAGTTGGGAAACCTGAATTCACCAATGCCGGAACAAATGCTGTTGGGCCGGGAAGGGTTTCAATAGTAATATTTTTTAATACACAAGTATGCACTAACAAATATCCCGGGTCAGAAATACCCGGAGTGCCGGCGTCAGAAATTAACGCTACATTTTTGCCATCTAAAATCTCCTGTGCAATTTTCTCAACCTGCGCATGCTCATTAAATTTATGATGTGCCGATGTTTTTGTTTTGATATTATAATGACTCAGCAACACATGAGAAGTGCGTGTATCTTCAGCTAAAATTAAATCTACCTCACTTAAAATACGCACAGCCCTGAAAGTCATGTCTTCCAGGTTGCCGATAGGTGTAGGTACTACATATAATTTTGCCAATTAATTGCAATTAAATATTTGTTGAGCAACATTACAATTGATGCTGCTAAATAATGTACAGTAAATAAATGGCATTATGCCTCATGTATCACCACTTCAAAGCTCTCCATAATTGGATTTGCTAAAAGTTTTTTACATGCTTCTGTTGCAATTTTTTCTGCTTCGGCTTTACTACCTGCTTCAATATGTAATTGAATGTGTTTGCCAATGCGTACATCCTGTATTGAACTTAAATCTAAATTTTTCATGCTGCCAGCAACTGCTTTTCCTTTAGGGTCGAGCAATTCCTTTAAAGGCATCACATTGATTTCTGCTTTATATGCCATTTTCTGATATGTTTTTAGCTATTGAAATAATAATATATAATAAAATAATTACCGGAATAATTACAAAATAAACATGTAAAATAAATATACCGATAAATGCGATAATGAGCGATAACAAAACCAGGCTATACAACCATTGATTTTCTTCAAACTTCAAGGATTTTAATTTCAGGCTAAGCATACGAATATCGCTTACCATAAAATAACAGAGAGCTACAATAATTACGAGTAAAATCCAATTGTTACTCAGTAACTTGGTTAAACCCATTTCATCGCGTAAAATAATAAGCGGAAGGGCGACAATAAAAAATGCCATACTAGGTGATGGTAATCCTCGGAACTCATTTAACTGACGGGTATCCAAATTAAATTTGGCTAAACGTATAGCAGCAAAAATGGTTAAAGCGAAACCGGCTGCGTAAAATAATATTGGGTAATCGAATGAATTGTAATTAGCATAATAAGCTCTGGCTAACAATTCATACATGATTAATCCTGGTAATAAGCCAAAGGTAACCATGTCGGCAAGTGAATCGAGTTGTTTGCCTAATTCACTTTGTACTTTTAACATTCTGGCGATAAATCCATCAAAAAAATCGATGATACCTGCCAAAAACACACAATAACAAGCCAGGTGAATCTGCCCCATGTCGATAAACATATCTCGCTCTGCGCTCATAATCACCATGTGGTCATTAAATAAATAAACAACACCCATGCACCCCAAAAACAGGTTGAACAGGGTTAGCAGGTTGGGTATATTTTTTACTAAATTCACCAGGTTACTCGATTATTATAAAGCGCAAAATTAAAACATCAACGGTTCATCTTATAAATAAAGTATCACACCGACCTCAAACCACCCGTAATCCGCTACAAATCATCAGTTCAACCAGTTGGTTGACCACTACGGTATCACTAAATGAAATTCCACCTCCGAACCCGGCTGTTTCCGCCTCAGCGGACGCTTCGCGAATCAGCACATTACCAAATCAGCAAATCAGCACATCAATATCCGCCTCGGCGGACGGTTCGCATTGGTACATCGGTACATTCCCACATTGGTACATAAATCAACTTCGTAATGCAATTTTCGTTAGGTCAACACGTGGGTTGACCACTACAGGATCTCCAAAATGTGATTCCACCTCATAACCCGGGCTGTTTCATTGGTACATCGGTACATTCCCACATTGGTACATTAATCAGCACATCAACAAATCAGCACATCAGCACATCAATATTCGCCTCGCCGGGCGGTTCGCATTGGTGCATCGGTACATTCGCACATTGGTACATAAATCAACTTCGTAATGCAATTTTCGTTAGGTCAACACGTGGGTTGACCACTACAGGATATCCAAATGTGATTCCACCTCATAACCCCGGCTGTTTCATTGGTACATCGGTACATCCCCACATCGGTACATTAATCAGCACATCAACAAATCAGCACATCAGCACATCAATATTCGCCTCGCCGGACGGTTCGCATTGGTACATCGGTACATTCCCACATTGGTACATAAATCAACTTCGTAATGCAATTTTCGTTAGGTCAACACGTGGGTTGACCACTACAGGATCTCCAAATGTGATTCCACCTCATAACCCCGGCTGTTTCATTGGTACATCGGTACATTCCCACATTGGTACATTAATCAGCACATCAACAAATCAGCACATCAGCACATTAACCCCTCAATCTCCTCCACCTCAACCGGACAATCCTTCATGAAATCATATTTTCCATTAGAGGTTATCATGATATCGTTTTCGATACGAATGCCAATATTTTCTTCCGGAATATAGATGCCCGGTTCACAGGTTAAAATCGCGCCTTCAGCAAGCGGCGCATAGTGATCGCCGATATCGTGTACATCTAAACCTAAATGATGGCCTGTGCCATGCATAAAATATTTTTTGTAAGCAGGATTATCAGGATTTTGATTTTTAACATCGGTATCGGTTATTAGCCCCAGACCCAATAATTCTTTCTCCATTACTTTGCCTACCTCAGCATTAAAATCTTTTAATATCATGCCCACGTGCATCATTTTTATAGCATCACGTTGCACGCGCAAAACGGCGTTGTACACATCTTTCTGACGTTGGGTGAATTTTCCGTTAACCGGAATGGTACGTGTTAAATCAGCGCAATAATTGGCATATTCCGCACCAAAGTCCATCAACAACAAATCACCATCATTACATGGCTGATTATTATCTACATAATGTAATACACAAGCATTTGCGCCGCTGGCAATAATACTTCCATAAGCCTGACGGGTTGCTCTGTTACTCAAAAATGTATGCATAATTTCAGCCTCGATTTCATATTCCATCACACCGGGTTTAACAAAGGCTAAAACACGACGAAAAGCTTTATTGGTAATATCGCAGGCAGTTTGAATGAGTTGTTTTTCAAATTCGCTTTTGCTGGTGCGCAATTTTGCCATGATAGGTGCGCTGCGTTCGTAATTATGTAATGGGAAACGACTTTTTGTATCAGTAACAAAACGGGCATCTCTAGAAGTTACAATTATACTTGCTCTGTCGTTTTCATTGGTATTCAGATACACATTTTCGGCATGGTTCATTAACATATTAAATATGGCCGGAAATTCTTCTTTCCAATGCACAGTGGTAATGCCACTGGTAGCTGTAGCCTCTGCCTCTGTATATTTATGTCCTTCCCAAACAGCAATATAGGCACTGGTTTTTTTCAAAAATAGCGCTTCGCGATATTTCGGGTTAGGGCAATCAGGATAAATTAACAGAATGCTTTCCTCCTGGTCAATTCCACTCAGGTAAAAAATATCGCTATTTTGTTTGAAAGGATGAGTTTGGTCAGCATTAAACGGCATTTCATCATTGCTGTTAAAAATGGCTATGCTGTTAGGTTTCAGGTGTTTTACGAAGTTGTTTCTGTTTTGAATAAACAACTGGCTGTCTATAGGTAAATACTTCATATGCTGTTAAAATTGCGGTGTTAAAGGTAATGAAAAATGAGCTTTGAAAGCAACGTATATCTACTCCGTTTCGCTGTGTTAATTATACATAAGGGTTACTCCCCTGTTTGTGGTATTTATCAAACTTGCTGTTTCTGCCATCTTTACAGAAAAAAAAATGAAAAGGTTATTACTTATTTTAATGCTCAGTTATAGCGTTCAATTGATTGCCCAACAATATGATGAAACTTTCAATGGAACAGGTTTACTAATAGGCCAATCCAATTATGATGGTGTTAATATGATTGATAACGCAAAGGATATTCTTTACGATCCTGCAACGGGAAATATTGTTATGTGGAATGAATTAGGATATTCAGGAGGTACATTACACCGATATTTGCCAAATGGTACGCTCGACCCTACTTTTGGTGTAGGTGGTAATGTGGAGATTCATATGGAATTGGACAACCGCTTCGAGAGTGTGTTTGCTACAGATGAAGGCTATCAACTTGCAGGCCATGTTTCACCTGAACACAACGTTTTTTTACCTGCTGTATTGGAATTAAATTATGACGGCAGTATAAATACCGATTTTGGTATTGATGGCCTGGTAACCGAAGCTTCAATTGATTCATTTATTCCTTTTCATGCAACTAAAGGACCTTCCGGGAAAATAACTCTAGCGGGTTGGGATTATGATGCATTGTTTGCAGATCCTGCAGCAGGAATGGCCCGTTTTGATGATGATGGAAATTTTGACGAAGATTTTGGATTCTTAACGTTTGGTGTCAATGTGCATACTGAATTTCGTTCAGCAATTGAATTGAGTGATGGCCGTGTAATCGGTTACGGACATACTTATAATGAGACAGCCGATTCAAATGTTGGATATATTGCTTGTTTTAAAGATAATGGCGACCTTGATATTTCATTTGGTGATAACGGAATCGTAATCCCAAAACCTGATACTACCGATATACATAATTACCAATTTTATCGAGCCATTCAGGGTAATGATGGCTCAATTTACATTGCAGGAATTCTTGCTATGATACCGGATTATTTTCTATACGTTGTTAAAATGGATGTGAACGGGAATATTATGGAAGAATATGGCAAAAATGGTGCTGTATTCACCAAAGCAACTGACATAACTGAATGCAAGCAAATTTTGGTAACTCCGGCTAATGAAGTGTATTTGCTCAGCATTGGGCATCCATTAGATGATGCAACCGTGGAAACACATATATTTAAAATTCTTGCTGATGGCACTCCAGATTATAGTTTTACAAATGGTAATCCGGGAACATTTAAAATAAATATTGAAGATGCTGGAGATATTATAGGTGCAAAAATGGTTATGCAAACTGATGGCAAAATAGTTGTAACCGGTTCGGTTGATGGAGTAGGAGGTAATAGAGATTTTTTTGTTTGCCGGATCACTTCAAATTCTGACCCGATGGCTATTCACCAAACACCGATGCTTGATTTTAAGCTTTCACCAAATCCTGCTTCTTCTCTGTTGTCAATAACGTCAGAGCAAATGATTAATTATTATGAGATTGTAGCAACAACTGGGCAAATATTATTGCAAGAAATAATTCAGGCTACACAATTTGATATCAATGTATTCAACTTGCCTAACGGAATTTATCTGCTAAATTTAACAGACCAGGCAGGAAATGTCACTTCACAAATATTCATAAAAAAATAACACTTAATCTACGTGTGCGTTTGCTGTCGAATATTTGTATTCGGCAGCTTTTTTTGTTTTAGGGTTGTTGTTTTGGTTTTTACCATCCAATTTTCTTATATTTA
>Ga0075154_10001048_pt1 | contig 20712 bp, 17 predicted proteins | sample JI71714BDNA_FD_70965 | JGI IMG/M metagenome (GOLD analysis project Ga0075154, IMG submission 70965) | Wastewater effluent complex algal communities from Wisconsin, to seasonally profile nutrient transformation and Carbon sequestration -... | ecosystem: Engineered > WWTP > Effluent > Algae...
TAATACGAAATAAAACATAAACCCTTACATCGTATGGAAAAAATAACGAATGGCATCTAAAGAAAAACAACTGCTATGGCCGACTTTCAAACCAATCAACCCCAACAAAAAGGAAGTTTTAAAAGAAAAACACACAATACAAGGGTAGATTTAACCCCAATGGTAGATTTGGGTTTTCTGCTTATAACATTCTTCATTTTTAGCACATCGTTAAGCAAACCATCGGTTATGAAAATGAATTTGCCCAAAGACGAAGGCGTTGAAAACCTTACACCAATTGCACAAAGTAAAGTGCTTACAATTTTGCCAACAGCCAACAATAAAATTTTGTACTATTTTGGTAACGATGTACAACACATGCAAACAACAAATTTTGGTAACTTAGGTATTAGAAATATTATACAGCAAAAACAACAACAAGTAAAGCAACAATTTGGCAATACAAAAGAAACCATTGTTTTAATTAAGCCAACAGAACAATCTACTTATCAAAACCTAGTAAATATTTTAGACGAAATGTTGATTAATGACGTAACTCGTTATATGTTGTTAGATGTTACAAGCACAGAAAAGGCAATGGTAAAAAACTAATTTTTTATGGAGCCAACCGTTCTTTAATCCAAGCTTGCTCTACTTTTCTGTATTGAATTCTATCGTGTAAACGGCTGCTTCGGCCTTGCCAAAATTCAATTAAAGTTGGCATTACTCTGTAGCCACCCCAATGATCTGGTCTAGGAATATTATCATCACCAAATGCTTCTGTATATTTTTCTACATTTTGCTCAATTACTTGTCTATACTCAATAATTGCACTTTGATGTGATGCCCAGGCACCAATCCTACTACTTGCTGGGCGGCTATTAAAATATTCATCACTTTCTTGCTCACTCACTTTTTCAACCACACCTTCAATTCGTACTTGTCGTTCAAGTTCTTTCCAAAAAAACACCAATGCAGCTGTTGGATTATTGCTTAATTCTTTACCCTTATCGCTTAAATAATTAGAAAAAAATACAAAGCCTTTTTCATCGTAACCCTTTAATAATACAATTCTAGCACTAGGTGTATTTTTAGGAGTAACAGTAGCTAAGGTCATAGCATTTACTTCATCAATATTACTTTTTGTAGCATCGTTCCACCAATTTGTAAATTGATTGATGGGGTTGGCGGCAGCATCGGTTTCATCAAAAGAAGCCAACTTATAATCTTTTCTAATATCTGCAATAGAGGTATTCATATTGTGTTTTTTGCTGTGCAAATGTATTTAATTCTAGTTCTTCACAATATGACAAACATCACAAAGAAATTGTTTATGCATTGCATAGTTTAGCACAGATGTTTTTAAATAATTCTTTTGTTTTATATTCGACCTATGGGAGATGTGTCTACTATTATAGGTATTGTAAGTACCATTGTTTTAATTGGTTTTTTTGCTGGTTACGAAATTGCTTTTGTAAGTGCCAATAGATTGGGAATTGAACTCAAGAAAAAACAAGGAATTAGAAGTGGAATTATTGTTTCACAATTTTTAGAAGAACCAGCAAAGTTTATAGGGAGCTGTTTGGTGGGCATGAATATTTTTTTAGTTATTTATGGCTTGCTGTTTAGTCAATTATTAAAAAATTCTCTTTGGAATCCTTTTGATATTAAGAATGAATACCTAAAATTGGTGATAGATACTTTTTCATCTACTGCTATTGTACTCATTTTTGGAGAGTTTTTGCCCAAGGCAATTTTTAGGGCGAAGAACGATGTATTGTTGAATTTTTTTGCACCGGTTGCAAACTTTTTTCATGGTTTCTTTAAGCCGGTAGCCAACTTTTTTGTAAATATTTCACAATGGGTTTTAAAGTATTTATTTAATTTAAGATTGGATGAAAAAGAGGAAGCTTTTTCTCATGTAGATTTAGAACATTTTTTTCAGCAAACGAAAGAACAAGACGATGACAATGAAGAGTTGAATAAAGAATTGTTTGAAAATGCGTTGGGTTTACCAACTGTTAAAGTACGCCAATGTTTAGTGCCAAGAACAGAAATAGAAGCACTAGAAATTAATACACCTATAGAAAAAGCAAAGCAACATTTTATACAAACCCAACTTACCAAATTGGTTGTATACAACGAAAGCATTGACAATATTGTTGGCTATATTCATCAATTGGATTTATTTAAAAAACCTAGCGATATAAAATCTATTTTATTGCCCATACCAGCCATACCAGAAAGTATGAGTGCAACAGATTTAATTAGTAAGTTTACTAAAGAAAGAAAAAGCATTGCTTGGGTTGTAGATGAGTTTGGTGGAACAAGTGGAATTGTAACAATGGAAGATGTATTAGAAGAAATTTTTGGTGAAATTGAAGATGAATACGATACCGATGAATTTGTAGAAAAACAATTGGCCGAAAACGAATTTATTTTTAGTGGAAGATTGGAATTAGACATGTTGAATGAAAAGTATAATTTAGATTTTGAAGTTGAAGAATCCGAAACACTATCTGGCTACATCATTAACAAATACGAAACAATTCCCAAACAAAAAGAAACCATTATAATTGGAAATTATCAGTTTGATATATTGAGTGTAAGCGATACAAGAATAGAAACGGTTAAACTAAAACTACTATAAAAAAGCCTTAAAATCCATTTATCCAATTCAATGAAAGCCAAGCCAATAATAAAAAATAGCAATAGTGCACTATTGGCAGCTTGTTACGAGCAGTTAATTAATATTAACACCCTAAACCATGCTTTAGAAAATATTTGCCAGCAAATAATTCAACACAACAACAGTACAATTTGTGCAATTTTTAAAATAAAAGAAACTACACAAACCAGTTATTTAGTAAAGGCACTTGCACAACAATCCACTTCAAATATTACCTCAATAAGTTTAATAGATTGTTTAGTTGAGAATTTTTCAACTCATCAAAATGAAAGTTTTACTTCTTGCATTAAGCAGCCTCAAAACAATAGTTTACAATGGTTGCAACAACTAAATGTACAAGCAATAAACTTGCAACCAATTATAAGTGATGGTCAAATTTGGGGCTTGTTTTTTGTAGCAGGTCAACACAATCAATTAGAAGCAAATCAATTGTTGCTACCACAACTTACACAAGCAATTGGTACAACAGTTAGCAATAAAGAATTGCAAGAAAATTTGTACTCTCGTAACGAAGTGTACGAAACTACTTTAGCTACACTTAATCAATTAATTTGGGAGTTAGACGTACAAAAAAACACCATGCGTATTATGGGGTTTGCTCCACGAATTGGTACCTACAATCAACAAACAATATATGTAAATTATAAAAAACAATTATTAGATACCGTACATATAGAAGATAGAGAAAGAGTAATTAAAGGATTTGATAATTTTTTACTTCAAACCCACAAAAGTACCTACGATCAAATTTATAGAATAAAGAATGCCAATAGTGACAATTATATTTGGGTAGAAACAAAACAAACCTTGCTTTGCGATGGCGAGGGAAAACCTGCAATAATTGTTGGTACAACTGCCGATATTAACGATAGCAAACAAGTTGCCTTTGAACTAGAAAAACACAAAGAACAAAATGAATTTTTGGTTCAAATGCTGCAAGAAAGCAATGAGAAATTAAATACAATTTTAAACAGCAGTAAAGAAATTATTTTAACCATCGATTTACAAACAGGACAAATTGAAAATGTTAATGATGCTATTAAAATTTTAGGCTACTCTCCCAAAGAGTGGATTGGTCAGTATTATACAAAATGGACGCTAGAAAAAAGACGCAAGTTTCATGATTTGTTGAAGCATGCTAGTGAAAGTGATACAGTCGTTAGAAGTCAACAAATCATGTTTTCAACCAAAAGTGAAAACGAAGAAATTCCTTTTGAGTTTTCAACCTCTGTCTTCTCTTTTAAAAATAAAAAATATTTGTTGTGTGTGTTAAGAGATATTAGAGAACGATTAGAATACGAAAAAAACATTACTCAAGTAACAGAACAATTAACCCACCTAATTAACAACATTGACGATGTTTATGCTATTTATAATTTAAAAGAAAAAAAGTACGAATTTGTAAGTGATAATATTGAAGGTTTTTTTGCTTGTAGTAAAGAATCCTTTATGAAACAAGGGTTATTTTGGCAAGAAATTATACACATAGAAGATGCACAAAGTATAATTAAGCAAATGGAAGAGGTAATTAAAAATAAAACTAGAGGAGAGTTTTTTTATAGAATTACAACACCAATTGGCGAAACAAAAATGTTGTTAGAAAAAATTACAGTGGCTGTTGATGAAGATGGAGAAGCAGATAAAGTGTACATTGTAAAAAGTGATTACACACATATTGAAAATGCCGAACAGAGTTTAATTGAAAGCGAAAGAAAGTTTCGTTTTATATCTGAAAATATTACCGATTTTATTTCTATTATAGACAATGATGGTCGGTTTTTGTATGCATCTCCATCTGCAGAAAAAGTAATTGGTTATACGCCAGAAGAGTTAATTGGCGAAGGGTCTATTTATATAATTCATCCAGACGATGTTCCAAATTTTATAGAAGATGTATTAGAAAAAGCAGTGTTCGATAAAAAAGAATCTCAATTGCGATATCGAGTACTTTCCAAAAAAGGAGAATATTATTGGGTAGAAACTTACTTTAAACCCATTATAGATTCTAAAAACGAAACCACATCTATTATTTGTAGTACACGTGATGTAACAGAACGTGAACAATTAATGAAAGATTTAGAACTAGCACTGCAAAAAGAAAGAGAATTAAATGAGTTAAGATCACAATTTGTATCAACCGCATCTCATCAATTTCGTACACCTCTTACAGTAATTCAAAGTGGTGTTGAGTTAATGGAAATTTATTTAGAAAACTTACCAGAAGAAAAACAAAAACCTTTTAAAAAACAGTTTCACAAAATACAAGAGGAAGTTGTAAGGTTACAAGATTTAATGAATGATGTATTGTTATTGGGAAGAGCAGATGCAAAAAGAACGCCATTTAATCCAGAAAAAAGAAACCTCGTAGAGTTTTGCAGCCAATTGGTAGAAAGTAAATATAACAATAGGTTTCCCGCAAACAGGCAGGTTATTATAAAAGTAGCAGGTAATGTACAAGATATAGATTTGGATAGTAAACTATTAGATCATGCATTAGAAAATATTTTGAGCAATGCTTACAAATACTCCGAGGAAGGCAATATTTTTATGGACATAACTTTTGATTATGAACAAGTAAAAATTGCCATTAAAGACAATGGTATTGGAATTCCTGAAAACGATTTGGTAAATTTGTTTCAGCCATTTTATAGAGCAGGCAATACAACAGAAATTGAAGGCACAGGTTTAGGACTATCTATTGTTAAAGAATTTATAGAAAAGCACAATGGTCAAATTTTTGTAGAAAGCGAATTAAATAAAGGCACCACCGTTAACGTTATATTACCATTCACTTCATAAATAAATAAAACCCAATGGACGTACTTACCAAAATTCTTGTAATTGAAGATGAGGATAACATTAGAGAAAATATTCAAGAGCTGCTTGAGGCAAAGGGCTATTATGTACGCAGTGCAAGCAATGGCAAACAGGGTATTTTAGAAGCAATAGACTTTAGACCAAGTTTAATCTTATGCGATATAATGATGCCCAAAATGGATGGCTTTAAAGTGTTAGAATATATACGCAAAACCAGCATTGTACAAAACGTACCATTTATTTTTTTAACTGCAAAAATTGATAGACAAGACATAAGACATGGAATGGAGTTGGGTGCAGACGATTATTTAACCAAACCATTTACCTCCAAAGATTTAATCAATGCCATTGAAACAAGATTAAAAAAACAGCAAAAAATTATTGGCGAATATGCCAAAGTAAAACACGAATTAGACACCACCGTTTTTGCAACTTATTATCATGAGTTTAATACACCATTGCATGGCATTATTGGTGGAATAAACTTACTAATTAACGCTAGAGATTCTTTTAACGACAAGCAAATACAAGAGCTTTTATATTCAATTTTAAAATCTGGCTTAAGGCTAAATCACTCATTGGCCAACCTAATGTTGTTCGAGGAAATTAAACGTGCCGAAGTATATACAGAATTGCTTACCATGTTTAGCAATGGAAAAACACAAGGCAACTGGCCCAATAGAATTGAAACAGAATTGCAAACAATGGCTAAAGAAATTTACAATCGTGCAGGCGATTTAAACTTTAGCATGCAAGCTGTAGATTTAAATATAAACCCAGAGTATTTGTTACGCATTGTTTTAGAACTTACAGATAATGCATTAAAGTTTTCTAAAAGAGAACAAGTGGTGCATATTACAGGCAAAAAACAAGGCGATGTTTACATTATAGAAGTGAGAGATATTGGCAAAGGATTTATACTAGAAAGTTTAGATCAAATAGCACCATTTAAACAAATGAATAGAAATAAATTAGAACAACAAGGCTTGGGCATTGGCTTATATCTTGTAAAACGATTAATAGAATTTAATAGCGGAGAACTAAAAATTGTAAGTTCGGAAGATGTTGGTACAACTGTTACAGTAACCTTACCATCGTTGGGTTTGTAAGTTGCTTTCAATAAAAAATTAACAAGGGCTGTTTTTTACAAAACAGCCTTTTATTTTTCAACCCATTACCTTTGCTCCTTTCTAAGAAAAAAATATGGCAGGAATATTTAATAGAGGCGGAAATGATTCTAAAGCAGAAATGAGTTTTATAGATCATTTAGAAGAGTTAAGAAAACATATTATTAGAAGTGTAGTAGCGGTATTAGTTGGAGCTGCTGTTATTTTTATTTATCGCAATTGGGTGTTCGATAATATTATTATTGGTCCCATAAACCCCAATTTTGTTACCTATAAAGCTCTCTGCGATTTTAGCCATTGGCTACACATGGGCAATGCACTTTGTATGCCACCTGTAAAAGTAGATATGCAAACAACCACATTTGGTGGTCAGTTTTTAAGCAGTATTAGTATGGCTTTTGTGGGTGGTTTTATATTGGCGTTTCCTTATATTTTTTGGGAATTTTGGCGTTTTTTAAAACCAGCTTTAAAAGACAAAGAAATTAAAAACACCAAATTTGTAATTTTTTGGGTATCGTTTTTCTTTTTTACAGGAGGTGCTTTTGGCTATTTTTTATTAGGCCCATTTACATTTAATTTTTTAGCAGGTTTTCAGTTGGGTAATTTGGGAACATTGGTAACAAGACCAACCTTAAACGATTACTTAGACAATCTTACCAATATTATTTTAGGTTGTGGCTTGGCATTTGAATTGCCGGTATTGGCATATATACTTACCAAAATAGGTTTAGTTACTCCATCTTTTTTAAGAAAAACACGTAAATATGCGATTGTGGTTATTTTAATAGTAGCTGCATTTATAACGCCAAGTCCAGATTGGATGAGCCAAATGATTGTGTTTTTACCACTTTGGTTTTTGTATGAAATAAGTATCATTATTTCTGCAAGAGTTGCAAAAGATGATGCTAAAAAAGAATTAGAAGAGTGGAGTTAAAACAATAGCACTTCAGCCAATAATTACCAATCTTTTTCTTGATTGTATTGTTGTTTATTTTTTTGTAAATCTTTTTGCAAACGCTTTTCTTCATCTCTTAATTTATTAAGTTCATTTTCCATTTGCTCTTTACTCATTTTGTTTTGATCCTTCGGCTTTTGTTCGTTGGGTTTATTTTTATTGGGTTGTGGCTTATTGGCGTTTTGTTTTTTAATTTCATTCATTGCTTTTTGTAAATTTTCTCTTGCATCAACATCTGTAGGTGCAAGTTTTAGAGCCTGTTTAAATGCACTTACAGCATTGCTCCAATTTTTTTGTTTTGCTTCTGCAACGCCTTTATTGTAAGCTGCTTTGCTTTTTATTAAATTGTTGTTGGCAAAAGATATTGCAGCATCAAAAAAAGTAGCCGCTTCTGTAAACTTGCCCTGTTTGTGCAATGCGTTGCCTTTGTTTAACAATGCAATAGCGTTTTCTCCATTCATTGTAATGGCAGAGGTGTAATAATTTTCGGCACTTGCATAATCGCCTTTTTCATAAGCTTTATTGCCATCAACAATGGTAGCATTTTCTTTTTGAGCCATTACAGCAGCAACACTTACAATAAAAATAAATATGGTTAAAACTATTTTCAAGCAATTGTTTTTTTACGTTCAGAAATAAAAAGTTCAAGAATAAGTAACAAAATTGCAAGAGCAACAAAATACATATACCAACTATTAAATTGAATCGTTCCACCAGTATTGCTAATTGATTTTTTTTGCAAACTATTTAATGCTGTAGTCACATTATTGGCAACAGTGCTTACATTATCTAAAGTATAATAATTGCCATTGGTTTGTGTGGCAATCTCTTTTAATAAAGTTTCATTTAATTTAGTAATTACGGTTTCTCCATTTTTATCTCTCTTATATTCTTGTGTACCATTTTCAATTATGGGAGCACCCTTTAACGAGCCAACTCCAACCGTATAAACAACAGCACCTTGTTCTGCCAATTGCTTTGCAGCATCAATGGCTTTGTTGTCGTGGTCGTCGCCATCGGTAATTAAAACAACGGCTTTAGATTGCTTTGTTTTGGTATCTAAACTTGCATTGCATAACAATAAAGCATCGCCAATTGCAGTGCCTTGTACACCCACCAAATCGGTACTTGCATTGCCAATAAATATTTTAGAAGCAGCAATATCGTTGGTTAATGGCATTTGTAAAAATGCTTCTCCTGCAAAAACTACCAAACCAATATTGTTGTTTTGTAAACCTTGCGAAAGCTGATGAATAAACTGTTTGGCCTTGTCTAAACGTGTGGGTTTTTCGTCTTGACTTAACATGCTTTTGCTAACATCTAAAGCAATCATTACATCAATACCATTTGTTGTAGTATTGTTGTTATTATTGGGTTTGCGTAAATTGGCCAAACCAACAATACTTGCAGCAATAGCCACAAAAATGAGCAATATTTTAAGCTTAAATTTTTTGTTAGAATGGTTTGCAGCCAATCCATGAGTAAACCCAGCATTGCCCAATTTTGAAAGGCCTCTTTTTTTCCAACGAAGCAAAACAATAAACAATATTGCTAAGGGAATTAACAACAGCAAGCCCCATAAATATTCTATATGTTCAAATTGCCACATGGCTTGCAAGCTAAGTAATGAAATGATAAAGAAAAATTAAAGTACCACTATTGGTTTAAAAAATGCACAATAGCAGTTTCTGCTTCTGTACATGCAGTTGTTAAATCATCGTTTACAATTACCAAAGAAAACATTTGACTAAATGAAATTTCGTAAGCAGCTTTATTAATTCTTGTAGCTATACTTTCGGTCGTTTCTGTACCTCTACTTTCTAAACGTTCTTTTAAAATACTTACACTTGGTGGTTGAATAAATAACGACAATGTTTGGTTGGGATATTGTTGTTGTATATGAATAGCACCCTTAACATCTATATCTAAAACCGGGGTTTTGCCAGCTTTCCAAATTCGTTCAAGTTCACTTTTTAAAGTTCCATAATATTTGCCTTCGTAAACCATTTCCCATTCGGCAAAATTATTTTCATTAATCTTTTTTTGAAAGGATTCAACAGAAATAAAATAATAATCTATTCCATCTTTTTCTTCACCCCGAGGTTTTCGTGTTGCAGCAGAAATTGAAAAACAAAGATTGTTGTATTTTTCAAGTAAATAACGGGTGATAGAAGTTTTACCAGCACCCGATGGAGCGGTGATTATGATAATTTTTTCTGTTGCCATGTGCAAAGAAAAGGAGATTGAAATAATTTCTTTCGTAAAAATCTTTAGAAATAAAAAAAATAGTTTTTGCATTAAACCAATTCTATAATTCAACATCGTACCTCAAACTATTTGTATGAAAAAGCTTTTTATTGTTTTAGTAAGTTCAATTTGTCTTTTTTCAGCATGTAAAAAATCAACCGATACAAACTCTGCTACCAATAATTCAGCAATATATTTTCCTCCAATAACTGGTACAACCTGGGAAACAACTACACCTGCATCACTCGGCTGGAACGAAACTGAAATACCCAATTTGTATAGTTACTTACAATTAAAAAATACCAAAGCATTCATTATTCTAAAAGATGGAAAAATTGTATTGGAAAAATATTTTGGCAGTTTTACTGTTGACAGTAATTGGTATTGGGCATCAGCAGGTAAAACCATTACTGCTATGTTGGTAGGCATTGCACAACAAGAAGGTTTTTTGAACATTAACAATAAAACATCACAATACTTAGGTACAGGTTGGAGCAGTATACCCATTGCAAAAGAAAATTTAATTACTGTTAAACATCAATTAACTATGACAACTGGACTAGATGATGGTGTTGTTGACAATGATTGTACACTTGCGTCGTGTTTGCAATATAAAAACGATGCTGGCACACGTTGGGCTTACCACAATGCACCTTATACCATTCTAGATAAAGTTGTAGAAAATGCAACTTCACTTAATTACAATATATATTTTCAACAAAAAATAAGAAATAAAATTGGCATGAATGGTGTTTGGCTTCCATCGGGCTACAACAATGTGTATTATAGCACAGCAAGAAGTATGGCACGTTTTGGTTTGCTACTATTAAATAACGGCAAGTGGGATACAACAACTGTTGTAAAAGACGCTAGTTACTTTACAGCTCAAACCAACACATCCAATACCTATAATTTATCGTATGGATATTTAACTTGGTTAAATGGAAAATCTAGTTACATGTTGCCTACATTACAAAATGTTTTTAATGGGTTTTTAGTACCCAATGCACCGTCAGATATGTTTGCAGCATTGGGAAAAAATGATCAAAAAGTATATGTTGTTCCCTCTAAAAATATTGTAGTAATTCGTATGGGCGAATCTGCAGGAAATTTGCAATTGGCGGTATCAAGTTTTGATAATGAATTGTGGGGGAAATTGAAAACGATTATTCCTTAAATAAACCCTTTTTCTCTTTAATTTTTGTTGCCCATTCTTTTTTAAAAAGAGGGAAAAAAGAAAAAATAGGCATAGTAAAACAGGGAACTATTTTTAAAGAACTTCCCAGAATTGTTGGTAACACACAAGCTTCTCTTAGTTTTTCAACATACTGCCCATCAAAATATATTTTGTGTAGGTTTGTTACAAACAATTAAGCATGAGTTTAGACACCATCATTGATTTTTTAGAACCTATAAATATTGATGAACTATCCAACGATGAAGGTTATAAAGACACACAACTTGGCAGGCATATAGAATATTTTGGTGAAGAATTGCCACCAATTGACGATGCCGATATGGTAATTATTGGTTGTGGAGAAACAAGAGGAATGGGAGCCAATCACAATCACATACTTTCTCCAAATACAATAAGGGCAGAGTATTACAGTTTATACCATTGGCATAAAGAAGTTAATGTGGTAGATTTTGGGAACGTAAAAGTTGGAGCAACTTTACAAGATACTTATGCTGCATTAAAAGCTGTTGTGAGTGAATTGCTTGAACGAAAAAAGAAAGTTGTAATTATTGGCGGCAGTCACGATTTAACCTTAGCTCAATATGGTGCTTATGGCATTTTAGGAAAAATTATTGAAGCTGCAGTTGTTGATGCAAGAATTGATTTAAACATTGATAGCATTTTAGCCAACGATAATTTTTTAATGGAAATGCTTTGTGGTAGTCCTAATTATATTAAGCATTACAGTCATATTGGTTTTCAAAGTTATATGGTGCATCCACACATGTTAGAAACCATTGATAAATTACATTTCGATTGTTTTAGGGTTGGAAAAGTAAAAGAAAATGTAGAAGAAATGGAACCTGTTTTACGCAATGCCAATATGTTAAGTTTCGATATTGCAGCTATACAAAATGCCCATGCCCCTTCAAATAAATTAACACCCAATGGTTTTACAGGAGAAGAAGCTTGTACCTTAATGCAATATGCTGGTTTAAGTACCAACATTAGCAGTATTGGTATTTATGGTTATTTACCAAAGGATGACGTAAGTGAACTTACAGCAAAACAAGCAAGCCACATGATGTGGTATATTATGGATGGTATTTTTAAAAGTAAGCATGAAGCAGAAATTGACAATACCAATGAGTTCAATGAATTTCATTTGGCTTTTGCCGATGTACAAACTTCTTTTTTACAAAGTAAACGTACGGGTAGATGGTGGATGCAATTGCCAGAAGGCAAATACATTGCTTGTAGCCAAAGCGATTATATTATTGCTGCAAGCAACGATATTCCAGAACGTTGGATGAGGGCTGTTGAAAGAAGTTAACTCAGCATGTATTAAATAGAATCAATAAATTTAATTTTAAATTGAGCTTTAATTTATTTAAACAACTAAAACATGAACGATCGTTTGCTTCAAAAAAACAGCTCAATAATTTGTTTTAGTGTATTGTTTATTCTGTTACTTTCTTCTTGTAAAGTGGCTCAACAAACACAAGTAAATCAATCTACAAAACCAGCATTTTTAGATAGTGCAATTTTTGCTCCAGCTCATGTTGGCATTGCAGTGTACGAGCCAGCAACCAATACATATTTGTACAATTATCAAGCAGAAAAATATTTTATTCCCGCAAGCAATACCAAAATTTTCACTTGCTATGCAGCTATGAAGCACTTGGGTGACAGCTTGGTTGGGTTGTTGTACAATGAAGACGATGGAGAATATACAGTTCAATTTACTGGTGATCCAACACTGTTACATTCAGATTTTAAAGTGCATCCTGTAATACAATTTTTTCAAAAAAATAAAAATGTAACAGTTGTAAAATCCAATTGGAAAGATGAACGTTGGGGCAATGGTTGGGCTTGGAACGATTTTGATGCAGATTATATGGCAGAACGTTCTGCTGCTCCTATTTATGGTAATGTTGTAAACTTTTCAAAAAAGGGAAATCAAATAAATGTTTTTCCAAAGCTGTTTAAAGATTCGTTAACCCTTTATGGCAATGTACAAACAGGAAATTTTTCAATTGACAGAAGTTTTAAGAACAACAATTTTTTGTTGAAAAATGGCAAAAGAAAATTTAGCAATACAGAAATTCCATTTGTTACTTCTGAAGCACTCTCTGTTGCATTATTAGAAGATACGCTACTAAATACGATTAATTATTTAGATGTAGAAACCGTAAGCCAAGCCAACTGGAAAAAATGTTATTCTCAACCAACCGATTCTATGTTAAAACCAATGATGCACAGAAGCGATAATTTTTATGCTGAGCAAGGTTTATTAATGGTAGGACAAGCATTATCTGGAGAGTTAAATGATGCAAAAACAATTGACAGTTTAATGAAAACTGATTTTGCAAATATGCCCAATAAACCACGCTGGGTAGATGGTAGTGGCTTAAGTAGATACAATTTAATATCGCCAATGGATTTTGTTTGGGTGTTGAATAAAATGAAACAAGAAATTAATTGGAACAGAATAACCGCCATTTTTCCTACAGGAAATACAGGAACATTGAATGGATATTATAAAAACTATGTAGGAAAAATTTATGCAAAAACTGGCACACTGAGCAATCATGTAGCATTGAGTGGCTTTATAAAAACCAATAGTGGTAAAGAGCTTATTTTTTCTGTGTTGGTCAATAGTCACCAAACTGCTGCAAGTAATATTAGAAGAGCTGTAGAAGCTTTTTTAACTGATATTATTGAGAAAAATTAATGCTTAACCACAGAGCAACAGAGCAAAGAAGTTTCACTGAGTTTTTTATACTGCCTTTTTTTGCTCATCGAAGCTTATAGCTTCGAAAGGCATATTCTATCGCCTTTGGCGATAATGCTAAACATTTCTATTTTAAAAATTGAGGCAAAAGATCTTCTAATTTTTCCATTTCTACAACAACAAAAACAAAAGTTGATTTTAGTTGCCCAACAAAAATTATCTTAGCGACCTACAATTTATTGCCATGTATTTCTATAGAAATAATTTAACCAATCAAGAGTTACTTTCTACTTATAAAGCCCTTCTATTGCCAAGAATGATAGAAGAAAAAATGTTGGTACTCTTACGTCAGGGTAAAATTAGTAAATGGTTTAGTGGCATTGGTCAAGAGGCTATAAGTGTTGGTACAACATTGGCTTTAGATAAAGACGAATGGGTAATGCCTTTACACAGAAATTTGGGCGTTTTCACTACAAGACAAATGCCATTGGCTAAATTATTCATGCAATGGCAAGGCAATAAAGAGGGATACAGCAAAGGCAGAGAAAGAAGTTTTCATTTTGGAACAAAAGAGCATCATATCTGTGGTATGATTTCTCATTTAGGGCCACAGTTGGCCATTGCCAATGGCGTTGCATTGGCTCATAAATTGAAGAATGAAAAAAAAGTAGCAGTTGCTTTTACAGGTGATGGTGGCACAAGTGAAGGCGATTTTCATGAAGCATTAAATGTTGCAGCCGTTTGGAATTTACCAGTAATTTTTATTATTGAAAACAATGGTTATGGCTTAAGTACACCCACCAACGAGCAATACAAATGCGAAAGCTTGGTAAGTAAAGCAAAAGGTTACGGCATTGAAGGGGTGCAAATAGATGGCAACAATATTTTAACTGTTTACGATACCATTAAAGGCATTCGGGAGTATTGTATAAAAGAACAAAAACCTTATTTAATAGAGTGTATGACCTTTAGAATGAGAGGTCATGAAGAAGCGAGTGGTACAAAATATGTTCCAACACATTTGTTTGAAGAGTGGGCTAAAAAAGATCCGGTACAAAATTTTGAAAATTATTTATTGGGTGAAAATGTATTAACTACAACACTTATTGATTCGATTAAAAACGAAATCAAAACATATATTGAAACCGATTTGCAAGATGCGTATAAAGCAACTCCATTAACACCCAATACAGAAGAAGAACTGAACGATGTTTTTGCTAAAACTACAATGCAACCATCGGTGCTAAGCAAAAAATTAGATGAAAATGGCTTATGGGTAATTGATCAAGGCACAACCAAAGAAATTCGTTTTGTAGATGCAATTCAACAAGCATTGTTTCAATCCATGCAGCAAAATGAAAACTTGGTATTGATGGGGCAAGATATTGCAGAGTATGGCGGAGCCTTTAAAATTACTGAAGGGTTTGTTCAGGCATTTGGAAAAAGCAGGGTTAGAAATACACCGTTGTGTGAAAGTGCCATTGTTGGTACAGCATTGGGTTTAAGTTTAGCTGGCTTTAAAAGTATGATGGAAATGCAGTTTAGCGATTTTGCAACTGTAGGGTTCAATCAAATAGTAAACAACTTAGCTAAAATACATTATCGCTGGGGGCAAAATGCCGACGTTGTTGTTCGTATGCCATGTGGTGGTGGTGTAGGTGCTGGTCCTTTTCATAGCCAAACCAACGAAGCTTGGTTTACAAAAGTTGCAGGGTTAAAAGTTGTGTATCCAAGCTCACCTTACGATGCAAAAGGCTTGTTAATGGCAGCAATTGAAGACCCAAATCCAGTTATGTTTTTTGAACACAAAGGGTTGTACAGAAGTGTACAAGGCCAAGTGCCAGAAGCTGCATATACTATAGAAATTGGAAAAGCAAATATTGTACAAGAAGGTAACCACCTAACCATTATTACGTATGGTGCTGCTGTACATTGGTGTTTAGAATATGTACATCACCACCCTGACGTAAGTGTAGAATTATTAGATTTAAGAAGTTTACAACCTTTAGATTATACGGCTATACAACAAGCTGTTATTAAAACAGGTAAAGTTTTAATAGTACACGAAGACAGTTTAACAGGAGGTTTTGGTGGAGAAATTGCAGCATGGATTGCCGAACATTGCTTTACCTATTTAGATGCACCAGTAATGCGTTGTGCAAGCATTGATACGCCCATACCATTTAATATGGACTTAGAAAAAAACTATATGGCTAAAAATAAATTGGGTGAGTATATCGAAAAATTGTTGGCATATTAAAAAGGCCAATTGCAATAATTTTTTTATTGCTTTTCAAATAAAATTATAGGTATAAATAAAATGTTGTTGAATAACTACAAACTTTTTTAAATGAGTGAAGACCAAAAGAAACAACTTGAACAACAACTTTGGAATATAGCCAATACCCTTAGGGGTAAAATGAATGCGGACGAGTTCCGTGATTATATTTTGGGCTTTATTTTCTATAAATACCTTGCCGAGAAAATGGAAATTTATGCAAACACCATTTTAAAAGCCGACAAGATTAAATACAAAGAAATTAAGGAAAATACCAAACAAGGCAAAGAATACATTGAAGCCATCAAAGAGGAATCTTTGGAGAAATTGGGTTACTTCTTAAAACCTTCTGAACTGTTTAGTGAAGTCGCCAAACGTGGCAACAGTGATGTAGAAGACTCAACTAATTTCATACTTGAAGACCTGCAAAAAATCCTGAACAATATTCAGCTTTCGACAATGGGAACGGAAAGCGAAGAGGATTTTGACCACTTGTTTGAGGATATGGATTTGAACAGCACTAAACTTGGTAAAACTCCCGAAACAAGAAATGAAATTATTGCAAAGGTGCTATCGCACCTTGACAAAATTGATTTTAAACTGGAGCAAACCGAATTAGATGTTTTGGGCGATGCTTATGAATATCTCATTGGACAGTTTGCCAGTGGTGCAGGAAAAAAAGCAGGTGAATTTTATACACCGCAGGAAGTAAGTAAAGTGTTGGCGAAAATTGTAACCACAGGAAAAAGCAAACTCAAATCGGTTTACGACCCAACTTGTGGTTCGGGGTCGTTGTTGCTTCGTGTGGCAAAGGAAGTAAAAGAAGTAAGCAACTTTTACGGACAGGAAATGAACCGCACCACTTACAACCTTGCCCGAATGAATATGATTTTGCACGGTGTGCATTACCGTAAATTCAACATTAAACAAGAAGACACTTTAGAACATCCGCAACACACTGGACAACAATTTGAAGCCATTGTAGCCAATCCGCCATTTTCGGCTGAATGGAGTGCAAACCCATTATTTACAAGTGATGACCGCTTTTCTCAATATGGAAAATTAGCACCAAGCAGTAAAGCCGATTATGCTTTTGTGCAACACATGATTCATCATTTGGCAGAAAATGGTACAATGGCAATTGTATTGCCTCACGGTGCTTTGTTTAGAAGCGGTGCAGAACAACACATTCGTAAATACTTAATTGAAGACAGAAATTATTTAGATGCAGTGATTGGATTGCCTGCCAATATTTTTTATGGTACAAGTATTCCTACTTGCATAATGGTTTTCAAAAAATGCAGAGAACAACCCAATGATGTTTTATTTATTGATGCCAGCAACGATTTTGATAAAGTGAAAACGCAGAATATTTTAAGAGATGTGCACATTGATAAAATAGTTACAACCTACCGAAACAGAACCAACTTAGAAAAGTACAGCAAGAAAATTGCCCTACAAACCATTGCAGAAAACGACTACAACCTAAATATTCCCAGATATGTAGATACGTTTGAAGCAGAAGAAAGCATTGACATTAATGCCATTGCCAACCAACTGAAAGCTTTGGAAAAAGAAATGAAAAATACAGATGCTGTATTAACAGCATTTTGCAAGGAGCTGGGAATTGAAACACCTTTTTAATTGTCAGAACTATGATTTTTTTGATTAAATGATTGCTATGATTAACGAACAATACAAATATTCCGAACTAACTTCTAAAATAATTGGCTGTGCAATGAAAGTTCACAGCACATTGGGCAATGGTTTTCAGGAAGTAATTTATCAAAGAGCATTAGCCATTGAAATGCAGTTGGAAGGTATTTTGTTTAGCAGAGAATTTGAAATGCCCATATTTTATAGAGAACAACAAATAGGTACTAGAAGAGTAGATTTTTTAGTGGAAGGTTTAATTTCTGTAGAACTTAAAGCAATCATAAAGTTAGAAGATGTTCATTTTGCACAAGCTATCAACTATTTGGAAGCATATAATTTAGAAATTGGTTTATTGATAAATTTTGGAGAAACAAGTTTAAATTTTAAGAGGCTAACCAATAAAAAATTCAAATCACAGCAATCAAATGAATCAAAAAAATCATAGTTCTGACATCATCATATACAATACCCAGGACGGTAAAACATCTGTTTCACTTTTAACCAAAGACGGTACCGTTTGGATGAACCAAAACCAACTTGCTGAACTTTTTGACACCTCTAAGCAAAATATAGGACAGCACATAGCAAGTATATTGGAAGACAAAGAGTTAAGTGAAAATTCAGTTGTAAAGAATTACTTTACAACTGCCGCTGATGGCAAAGAATACAATGTTACTTTTTACTCTTTAGAAATGATTTTGGCTATTGGCTTTAGGGTGCGTAGCAAAAGAGGTACACAGTTTAGGCAATGGGCAAATCAAAACCTTGCAAGCTATATGATAAAAGGCTTTGTAATGGATGATGAGCGATTGAAAAATCCTGATGGAAGACCCGACTATTTTGAAGAACTCTTAGCCCGTATCAGAGATGTCAGAGCTTCTGAAAAAAGATTTTACCAAAAAGTACGTGATTTATTTGCTTTAAGCAGCGACTATGACGGAAGCGATAAAGCCACGCAAATGTTTTATGCCGAAACCCAAAACAAAATACTTTTTGCGATAACAGGAAAAACGGCTGCCGAAATTGTAGTAAGCCGTGCCAATGCCAACGAGCCCAATATGGCATTGACCAGTTGGAAAGGTAAGGTAGTACGCAAACAAGATATTTACATAGCCAAAAATTACCTTACAGAAGATGAAATTGACAACCTAAACCGTTTTGTAACCGTGTTTTTAGAAACCGCTGAACTACGTGCCAAAAACAGACAGGACATTACAATGGCATTTTGGAAAGAAAATATTGATAAAATAATACTACTAAATGACAAAACCATTTTGCAAGGAAAAGGCAAGATAAGCAATGAACAAATGGAGAAAAAAGTAGATGCCTTGTTTGCAAGTTTTGATGCCAAAAGAAAAATAGCAGAAGCCCAAAAAGCAGATGAACAAGATTTGGAAGAATTGAAAGCCTTGGAAAATAAAATTAAAGCCAAGAAAAAATAAACAATGGAAAAACAACAAAGCAAAAAACCGCTTATTAGGTTTCCAGAGTTTAAAGATGCTTGGGAGCACAAGCGACTGAATGAACTTTTAAGCGAAGCAAAAAAGCGGAACGAAGATTTGAAATATGGGAAAGACAAAGTGCTTTCTGTATCTGGTGAATTGGGTATTGTAAACCAAATTGAGCATTTAGGACGAAGCTACGCAGGTGTTTCGGTGCATCAATACCACGTTGTGGAAGTTGGTGACATAGTTTATACAAAAAGCCCATTGAAAGCAAACCCTTTTGGAATTATCAAACTGAATAAAGGCAAAGCAGGAATTGTATCTACGCTTTATGCCGTTTACAAAGTAAATCAGCAAACTGCTTACGGACCTTTTATTGATTACTACTTTTCGTTAGATGCGAATACCAACCGCTATTTGCGACCACTAGTAAAGAAGGGTGCAAAAAACGATATGAAGATTAACAACGCTTATGTATTGCACGACAGAATATTTGCACCAACCATTCCCGAACAAACCCGAATTGCTTCTTTTTTCACGGTTTTAGATAAGAAAATTGCTGAACTCAAACAAAAGAAAAACCTGTTGGAGCAATACAAAAAAGGGGTGATGCAAAAACTCTTTTCGCAAGAATTGAGGTTTAAAGATGATAATGGAAAAGAGTTTCCTGAATGGGAGAAATTAAATTTTGGGGAAATATATACTTTCAAAACAACAAACTCCCTCTCTCGAGATAAATTCAATTATGAATTAGGTGAGGTCAAAAATATACACTACGGTGATATTCATACTAAATTCAAAACTTTATTTGATGTTGCAAACGAAATGGTTCCTTACATCAATTCAAGTATAAATCTTGGAAAAATTGATAATGAAAATTATTGCAAACTTGGCGATTTGGTAATTGCAGATGCTTCTGAAGATTATTCAGATATTGGAAAAGCAATTGAGGTTGTCAATTTAGAAAATGAAAGAGTATTAGCTGGTCTTCATACCATACTTGCAAGACCCGACAATAATAAAGTGAGTTTAGGTTTCGGTGGATATTTAATGGGAATAGACTATGTTCAGATGCAAATACGAAAAATTGCACAAGGGACAAAAGTTCTTGGTCTATCATCAAAAAAATTATCCGACATAATAATTAATCTTCCTTCAAAGCAAGAGCAAACAAAAATCGTTGATTTTATTATTTCATTGGATAATAAAATATATCGAACAGAAAATCAAATCCAACAAACCCAACAATACAAAAAGGGATTGTTGCAAAATATGTTTATTTAATGGCTAAGCAACCCGAACAAATATTAGAAGAACAATTGGTGGCACAACTACAAAGGTTGGGTTATGGCTTGGTGCAATTGAAAGACGAGAAAGATTTAATTAGCAACCTAAAACAGCAATTAGAGAAACACAACAACATACAATTCAGCAAAGCAGAATTTGAAAAAGTACTGAACATTTTAAGCAAAGGTTCAGTATTTGAAAAAGCCAAAACGCTTAGAGAAAAACAACACATTGTTAGAGATAATGGCGACAACCTGTATTTTGAGTTTATCAATTCAGAATATTGGTGTCAAAATCAGTTTCAGGTTACGCATCAAATAA
>Ga0075154_10001054_pt1 | contig 20607 bp, 16 predicted proteins | sample JI71714BDNA_FD_70965 | JGI IMG/M metagenome (GOLD analysis project Ga0075154, IMG submission 70965) | Wastewater effluent complex algal communities from Wisconsin, to seasonally profile nutrient transformation and Carbon sequestration -... | ecosystem: Engineered > WWTP > Effluent > Algae...
TCGCATCCGACCGCGGACATGCCAGTGTCGTACCCGACTGATAAAACACTTCTTCCACCGATTGCCGCGTTACGCCGGCACGATAAAACAGCACTGCATTGTCAGCAAAGTTGGTTTTGCCGAGCGCAGAAATAGCAACCCCTTTGCTGTTGTACTGGTGTTTAATCCCGTTGTTTTTCGCGGTAAACGAATTCGGCCCACGTGCGGCTTCATCGTTATACTGGTCGTAACTCAGTTCAACCGACCATTGCGGGTTGATGGTATATCCCAGACTGAATGACGAGCCGACATCTTTATCGTCGAATGGTTTTTCCGTTTGACTGTAAATCGCACCAGCGGCGGCATAGATATCAGCTGCGCACACCGGCGCCGATACCATGGCAAAAAATGCAGAGCAAAGCATTAACTTGTTTAAACTCACAGTAATAACCCTATGTTTTTTTTTCATTTTACATCCTGTATTTTCTGATTACATAACCCACTAAAAAGGGCACAGGATGTTAGCGGATCGCGCACTGAACCTCAACGCTGACCGATGGTTTTTACTGTCACTGACGAACCGAAATCAGTAGAATAACCCCCTTCTTCCGCCGCCGACTTTTGCTAACCAAGGTGACCGCCGTTTTGCAGCCAGCTCTCTCCCATCCTGATCTCTTGCACCAGACGCTGAAGCAAACCTTTGGTTACAGCGAATTTCGTTTTGGTCAGGTTGAGATCATTGAGCAGGTGTTGGCCGGCCGCGATTGTTTTGTGCTGATGCCCACCGGCGGCGGCAAATCGATGTGTTATCAGCTGCCGGCGCTGTTGTTACCGGGCATCACTGTGGTGGTGTCGCCGCTGATGTCGCTGATGAAAGATCAGGTCGACGGCCTGCAGGCGATGGGCATCGCCGCTGATTTCGTCAACAGTAGCCTGAGCCGCGAACAGGTACTGGACGTGTTTCGCCGCCTGCGTGACGGTCAGATTAAACTGCTGTATGTGGCGCCGGAACGCCTGCTGCAGGAGCAGTTTCTGCAGCGGCTTGGCGAAGTCGGCGTCAGCCTGTTTGCCATCGACGAAGCGCATTGTGTGTCGCAATGGGGCCACGATTTCCGCCCCGATTACATCGCCTTATCACGCCTGAAACAGCAGTTCCCACAAGTGCCGTTATTGGCACTGACTGCCACCGCCGACCCGGCCACGCAGCAGGATATCCGCCAGCAACTCGGCCTGTATCAGCCGTTTATCAGTATCAGCAGCTTCGACCGCCCTAATATCCGCTACACAGTGCTGGAAAAATTCCGCCCGCTGGAACAGCTGGTGACTTTGCTGAAAAGTCAGGAAAATCAAAGCGGTATTGTCTATTGTTCGTCGCGCAAAAAAGTCGACGAATTAGCCGAGCAGCTCAAAGGCAAAGGCTTTGCCGTCGGCGCCTATCATGCCGGCCTCAGCAACGAACAACGTGCCCTCGTGCAAGACCAGTTCAAACGCGACCAGCTGCAGCTGATTGTCGCCACTGTCGCTTTTGGCATGGGCGTGAATAAACCCAATATCCGTTTTGTCGTACATTTTGATTTGCCGCGCACCATCGAGGCTTATTATCAGGAAACCGGCCGCGCCGGGCGCGATGGCGTTGCGGCGGAAGCCATTATGTTATTTGACCCGGCTGACACCGCCCGCACGCGCAAATGGATTGAAACCGACGAAAACCAAAGCCGGATTGAAGTCACCCTGCAGCGTTTTAACGCGATGGCCGCGTTTGCCGAAGCCCAAACCTGCCGTCGTCAGGTGCTGCTGAATTATTTCGGCGAAGCCAGTCAGCAGGCCTGCGGCAACTGCGATATCTGCCTGGATCCGCCGCAGCGTTTTGACGGCACTGAGCTGGCGCAAAAAGCGCTGTCTTGTGTTTATCGTGTGGGTCAGAGTTTTGGCATGCACCATGTCATCGACGTGCTGCGCGGTAGTCAGGGCCAGAAAATCACTGAACTTGGCCACGACAAACTGTCCACCTACGGCATTGGCAAAGACAAAAGCCATGATTATTGGCTGTCGGTGCTGCGACAGCTGATCCACTACGGCTTGCTGCAACAAGACATCACCCGCCACTCCGTGTTGCAATTATTGCCAGCAGCGCGGCCTGTGCTCAAAGGCGAAACCAGTCTGCAGCTGGCGATCCCGCGTTTAAGCGCACCCACCTCGCCCAAAGCTGGCAAAATCCAGCAAAAACAAGATTATGACCGGTTGCTGTTTAGCAAACTGCGCGCCCTGCGCAAACAAATCGCCGAACGCACCGACGTCGCACCTTTTGTCGTGTTCAGTGACGCCTCGTTAATCGAAATGGCGCAGCAAATGCCCACCAGCCGCAGCGATTTCCTCGCCATCAGCGGCGTCGGTCAGACCAAACTCGCCCGCTACGGCGATGAATTCCTCGATTTGATTGCTGAGTATCTGGACCAGTAGGTGGTATGCGGGGGGACTGTTCTTGCCCTGCAGGTGGCTTTTCCGCTAACGCGGGGTTTCGCCCGCTGCCACCTCGGTTGGTGTCTCTGAGGCTGGGCGCTGAGCCGCGTAAAACGCCGCGACGTCGGCGATATCCTGATCGGTCAGGCCCTGTGCCATCGGCGCCATGATTTGATGCGGGCGCTGGCCGTCGCGGTAGGCTTTTAACGCCTGCTGCAGGTAGCCGGCTTTTTGTCCGGCCAGATTCGGGTAGTCCGGTAACACGGAGATCCCGGTGGCACCATGGCAGGCTGTGCACATCGCAGCTTTGCTCTGACCGCGGTTAATATCTGCGGGTTCTGCTGACAACGACACCGAAAAACCGAGCAGTATCAATAACATCAATGTTCTCATCTGCAGCTCCTAAATCTTGTGACTCTGTTGAGTAAAGCAAAAGGTCCTGATTTCACAAGAAAATTGCTAAAATCGGCTTTTGTGCTGTCGACCACAGGAACACCCTATGCTCCGTCTGCGTCAAATCTATGCCTCTGCTGAACCTTCTCCACAGTTGCAGCTGCATTTTAGTCAGCCGCTGGATTTGGCCACTGACGCGCCGCTGCTGCGGCAATGGCTGCAGCAATATGCGCCTATTAGCCGGCTGCAGACAGAGATCAGTATGGATTTAGTGCTGCTCCGGTTCAGTTTTGCTGAGCAAACTTTTTACCTGCACGCAGAGCACTATACTGAGGCCTGCTGGATTGATACTGACAGTGCCGCGACAGATATGCTACTGTCGGATCTTCACCGCCTGCTGGCACAAGATCTTTTATAGAATTCATTCGCTTAGCTTCATTTTGGGAAGGATGACATGACACAACGCTGTTTGTTATGTTGCTGGCTGCTGTTGCTTGGCTGTTTTAGTCCGGCGCTGTTCGCTTTTCACGCCGAAAGTACCCGTATCGAGCCCGGACTGAAGCAGCAAAATCTGTTCCCTCATTTGTACTATCAACAGGTAGACCCGACTATTGGCGTCGAAGATATCGTCTTCGAACCCGCCCGCCTGCATGCTTTTGTGCCGATCACGCAGCCAAATCAGGCTTTGCGCAGTTACCCTGAAGCAGTCTGGTTTCTGGCCCGGCTGCATTATGCCGGACAACGCCCCGGCACTGTGGTGCTGAACTATGAATCGATTAATGCCGACCGCGTCGAGTTTTATTTATACGACCGGCAAAGCCATGAGTTGAGCTTACTGAACAGATCAGGGACTGAATTCCCGTTCAGCGAACGCATGCTGCAGGCGCGCAGCTTCGCTGTGCAACTTCAATTCAAAGCCGACCAGGAACTGGACTTGCTGGTCAAAGTGCAGGATGGCGCGATGATCCCGTCCAATCTGCAACTATTCAGCCCGGCGGAGTTCGGCCTGCAGATCTTGCAACGGCAGATCTCAGATGGCTTGATCCTCGGTATTTTATTGGTAATGGCGCTTTACAACGCCATGTTGTACCTGAACGTGCGCGAACCGTTATATCGCCATTTTGCCGGCTTTTTCTTCAGTTTCAGCCTGCTGGTTTCCATTTTGAATGGCGCCGGATTTGCCATGATCTGGCCGGAATATCCAGAACTCAATCCATCGATTTTTTATGTATCAAGCGGCGCCTGCATGCTGTTTTTGAGCTTGCTGACTCACGCTATCGTACAAAATCAGCAACGCTGGTTGTTATGGCTTAACCTCAGCACCAGCGCGGCGCTGCTCTTCACACCTTTGTATGCACCGCGTGGCGTGGAGCTGGATATTCTGCTGCTGGTGGTTTGTCAGGTGATGCTGACCAACCTGCTGCAAGCTATCCGGTATGGCTTCAGCGGTTTACCGCTGGCGCGGACATTTGCCATCGGCTGGCTGTTGTTTTTTGTCGCGAGCGCAGTGTTATTGCTGACCGAATTTGGTTATCTAAACCACATGCATTTGTGGCAATGGTTGCTGGTGTTATCGGTGATCTGCAGCATGTTGCTGATGAGCTACAGCCTGGCGCAGCGTCTGCAAAGTGCCAGCGAGCAAAGTGCCGAAGCCCATCAGCAGACCATTCGGTCGCTGCAGCAGTATTACGATATTTACCACAATGCGGTGGAAGGCTTGTTCAGTACCACGCTGGACGGCCAGTTGTTGTCGGCAAACCGGGCTTTGCTGAATATTCTGGGCTACCAGGAATTGAGCCAGATGGAAGTGGATGTGCAAAAACATGGCATGGGTCGCTATTACGCCAATCCGGACGATCGGATGCAGATAGTGCGGCAACTACAGCATCTGACCAACCAAAGCTTCGAACTGCGGGGTCTGCGCGCTGACAGTACGCCGTTTTGGGCACTGATGTCAGCCCGTTTAAGCCGTAACGCGCAGGGAGAAGCCTTTATTCACGGCTCACTGATCGATATTACCGAGCAAAAAGTCGCCCATGAGCAGCTGGCCTACCTGGCGTCGCATGACCCGCTGACGGGCCTGTACAACCGGCATCATTTCCTAGTGCTGGCACAACAAGCCTGGCAGCGCCGGCAACTCGAACAACAAACCAGCGCGGTGCTGTTTATCGATATCGATCAGTTCAAGCTGGTCAACACCACTTGTGATCACGCGGCCGGTGATGCACTACTGAAACAAATCAGCGACCAGCTCAAACGTGCTTTGGGACAAAACGGCGTGTTGGCGCGAATTGGCGGTGATGAATTTGGTGTGTTATTGCCGGGGAAAACCGCGCAGGAAGCGTTCAGCATCGCCTATTCACTGCTGGATGTGGTGAAAGAGTTCCGCTTCTTCTGGCAGGACAGCCTGTTTAGCATCAGCGTCAGTATTGGTCTGACCGAGATCACGCTGGACGATTTATCTGCCGAACAAACGCTGAAAAAAGCTGACTCCGCCTGCTTTGTTGCCAAGGAAAAAGGCCGTAACCGCATTCATCTGTTTAACGCGGACGACCAGGAATTACAAAAGCATCAGTCTGAAGTGCAGTGGCTGCAAGTGCTGCGCCACGCTCTGGAGCAGGACAAATTTGTGCTCTACATGCAACCGATCCAGGCCATTCAGCAACGCGATACCGTGGCGCACTATGAACTGCTGCTGCGGCTGGTCGGGGAAGACGACAGTATTATCGCACCGGGTAACTTCTTAAGTTCGGCCGAACGCTATGGCCTGATGCCGCAAATTGACCGCTGGGTGCTGCGCAGTTATTTCCGCTGGCTGGCGCAACATCCGCAGCATCTGACCACGCTCGGCCTTGCCAGTATTAACCTGTCCGGCGCATCGCTGGTCGACCCGTTGTTTAAGGCCTATGTGCAGGGCTTGCTGGATGAATATCAGATCCCAGCGCGGCATATCTGTTTCGAAATCACCGAAAGTATGGCCATTCTGAACCTGCAAAACACGCTAGATTTTATCCATCATTTCAGAGGGTTAGGCTGTCATTTCTCACTGGATGATTTCGGCAGCGGCTTCTCATCTTATGGTTATCTGAAGAATTTCCCAGTTGATTTTGTCAAAATTGACGGCAATTTCGTCCGTGACCTGCTGGAAGATAAATACGACCGCGCCATCGTCAATTCGATCCACGACGTGGCCACCGCCATGGGGATCCAGACCATCGCTGAGTTTGTCGAAAATCAGGAAATTATGCTTGAACTGAAACGGATGGGCGTCACTTACGCGCAGGGTTACGGCATCGCCAAACCAAGACCACTGGCCGATATTCAGGGCTGATCCAGCGTGCAACTGCAGACAGCGCTTGCCGCGCTGGGCTGCAGCTCAGTACAATACGCGCCCATTCTGAGGTGCCGCTATGCCACAACGTTTACAACAGTTATCTGAACAGGTCGAAGTCGTCTTTGCTGACATCGGTCAGCGTTATGCGCAGTATCAGCGCGACCGCGGGCTGTTTTGCCGCAGCGGCTGTGGCGAATGTTGCCTGCATCCGGGCATTGAAGCCACAGTGTTGGAAATGCTGCCGCTGGCATTTGAACTGGTCAAAGAAGGCAAAGCCGAGAGCACGCTCGACGCTTTAGCGGCCCACGACAAACCCGGTTGCTTCTTCTACAGCCGTCACTCGGAAGATGGCAAACAAGGCCAGTGCAGCGTCTACTTAAAACGCCCCGGCATCTGCCGCCTGTTCGGCGCCGCCGGCTATAATGGCCGCGAAGGCGAAGTGCAGCTCAGTGTCTGCAAAAATATCAAAGCCGATTATCCGCAAGCCTTTCAAGACACACTGATCGCGCTGGAATCCGACCCACCACCGATGATCCGCAACGGCAAAGAACAAATCCGCCAAATCGACTACGAACTGGGCGGGATGAATTTCCCGATCAACGAAGCGATGGAACAAGCGCTGCAAAAAGTGCTGTTTGAGCAGTATTACCAAGGCCTGGCTGACGCAGAGTAAGCTGGGTTTTGCCCGGTGGGCGGTTTTGGTTTACCTTTCAATTTCTCTTTTGCGGCAAGATCGCTTAGCAAAGATTTCACCTAACGGTGAGTCACTTTCTTTTGTTTCAGCAAAAGAAAGTAACCAAAGAAAAACCGACCCCGGTTACGCTCGACAGCGCTTGCGCTGAACAGCTTTAGCTGGTCCGAAGGATAGGGCGTAGCCCGTATAAAGCCCGATGCAAATCAACAGTTTGAGGCGCCGGCGTAACTCGCAGGCTGCTATCGTCAGCCTGCTCAGACACCCCCGGCCGGTCGTCGCACGATTAAAACCTCAAACCGCTGATTTGCATAGGCTCGCTCCAACGGGGAATTGGTTTTCTTAGTTGTTTTTGTTTTGAACGAAATATAATTAAAAGCAAAGCCAACTACTGAGGCCAACCACCCGTTGGAGCGAGCCGGCTGAAAATCGTTGGTCAAGGTTTTAAGAAAACGGGTGTCTGAGCTGGGCGACGGTAGCGTCCAGCGAGTTACGTTTTCGCCTTGGACGGCGACTTTTCAGACGGGCTTTCGAGCGTAACCGGGGGTCGGTTTTTCTTTGGTTACTTTCTTTTGCTGAAACACAATCGGACAAAGTCCGATTGAACAGCTTTAGCTGACCCGGAGGGTGAATGGCGTAGCCATTCATAAAAGAAAGTAACTCACCGACAGGTGAAATCTTTGCTAGACCGACTAGCCGTTAAGAAAATAATGAAAAATAAACCAACAGCCGCCCGCAGGGTAAAAATCCCCAGTCACTCTTCGTATTGAAAAGCCCCGCCACACAACTTCGAAGCTTCTTCAGTTTTGCTCGACGTCAGCAACATCGCTTCCAGTTCGGCCATTTCAGCGGGCGTCAGCTCGCGCCATTGGCCTGGTGCAAGGCCGGCGAGGCGTACGTTCATGATGCGCACGCGTTTGAGCTTGGTCACGTTAAAACCCAAATACTCCGTCATGCGGCGGATCTGCCGGTTCAGGCCCTGGCGTAACACGATGTTAAAAGTCTGCCGCGATTTCTGCGTGACCTGACAGGGCAGAGTCACAGTGTCGAGAATAGGCACGCCGGCAGCCATTTTTTTCAGGAAATGGTCGTGAATAGGTTTGTCGACCGTGACAACATATTCTTTGTCGTGCGCGTTGCCAGCGCGCAGGATTTTATTGACGATATCGCCGTCGTTGGTCAGGAAAATCAAGCCTTCAGATTCTTTATCGAGCCGGCCAATCGGGAAGATCCGCTCCGGATATTGCACCGCATCAACAATATTGCCTTTGACATGCAGCTCGGTGGTACAAGTGATGCCCACCGGTTTGTGGTACGCCAGATAAACCCGGCGCGGTTTGTTTTTCAGCGGCTTACCAGCCACTTCGACGCGGTCGTCGGCCGACACTTTGGTGCCCACCACCGCCACCTGTCCGTTCACTTTGACCTGACCGGATTCAATCAGCTTGTCCGCTTCGCGCCGCGAGCAAAAGCCGGTGTCACTGATAAATTTGTTAAGCCGGAATAACGAAGTCGCGTCGGTCAAAGTGGTAACCCTGTGGCAGAAAAAAGTGCGCAAAGTTTAAGGCCCGCGGCGGCATTGGGCAAGTAAAGGCGATGAGACAGGGAACAAACAAAAGTTGCTTGTGCCCTTTGATGCTCAGGCTATCGCAATGATGTTTTGACCAACACTGCGATATTCATAATGCACGGCGGGAATTACCCCTCCAAAACTGTGGTTCTGGAAAAAACGAATGTCAGCTGCGCCTTGGGTGAATGACGTCATGTTGTATGCCAATCTAAACCGGCACCGTACAGTGGAATACGCGCCGCCACTGCTGCGGTGATGTTTTAAATCGCAACCGAAAATGATGCCTGAGGCTTTCCACACTGCCAAAACCGGTGAGTTCAGCAACGCGTTCAATCGGCTGGATTGTATGTTCGAGTAACTGTTGTGCCAAGTTAAGCCGCTCAGCAATCAACCACTGCGTGACAGTGGTTCCGGTCAGCTGACGGAACTGCCGGGTGAAACTTCGCCGGCTCATTGCGGCCTCGGCTGCTAATGAGTCGAGCGTATGTGTTTTTTCTAACTGCCCACGTACGGTTTGGATCAGTAAACTAAGCCTGTCATGGCCGGCAGTTTGTGGTAGTGGTTGTTCAATATATTGCGCTTGGCCACCATCGCGATGCGGCGGGATCACCAGGCGTCGGGCAACCTGATTGGCCAATGTTGCTCCGAGCCGGTTACGCACCAGCGCCAGACAGGCATCAAGCCCAGCAGCGGTTCCTGCAGAGGTCAAAACATGGCCGCTTTCGACATAAAGCAGATCGGGGGTTACCTGCACCTTCGGATACAACCTTTGCAATTCATCGGCGCATTCCCAGTGTGTGGTGGCCTGCTGACCATCCAACAAACCTGCCGCCGCAAGTACAAAAGCACCCAGACATAAGCCAACAACGGTTGTGCCTTGCATTGACCGCTGACGTAGAATGTGGAGCAATGCCAGCGGCGGTTGCTCATAAGGCGAGCGCCAGCTTGGTATCACAATCACATCGGCGTGTTGTAGTGGTGTCAAATCATGTAAGCCCGTTAACTGATAACCCAGACTGCAGGTAAGTGGTTGCGGTTCAGCACTGCAGATAAACACATCAAAATGCGATTTATCGGTTGGACCTTCGGCAAAAACCACCGAAGGTACCGCCAGATGAAATGGACTGATGCCTTGAAAAGCAACGACAGCGACTTGTAGTGGATGATGGGGCATAACTTGCATCAACTTGGCCTGATTTTAACGATATTAGTAAATTGGGCCAGCGGTGACAATCTTCTGCAGGCGTCACAATAACGCACCTACACAGGAGGCTCACATGCAAAAAACCGCGCTGATTATCATTGATGTACAAAACGACTATTTTCCACAGGGTGCTTTTCCGCTAGCAGACACTGACAGCACAGTGGCAGCGATTGAACTCGCGATCAAAAAAGCCCAGAACGCCGACATCCCGGTGGTCATCGTGCAGCATATTGCCGACGCCAATGCCGGTGTCGCGCCATTTTTTAATCCAGGCACTGTTGGTGCTGACGTTCATCCACGTATTTTGCAACTGGCGCCAGAGGCTCCGATCATCGTCAAGCATTATGCTGACAGCTTTGAGCAAACGCCGCTGGCCGAGACCCTGGCACAGCTCGAGGTTAAAGAGCTCATCCTCTGCGGTATGATGACGCAAAACTGTGTCACCCATACGGCACTGTCTCGCGAAGCAGACAAGTATCAGTCAGTGACGGTCTTAACGGATGCCAGCACCACTGTATCACCGGTATTACACGCAATTGCACTGCATGCGCTGTCTACGCGAGTGCGTTTAAAGCCTGTGGCTGCAATGTTTTAACCGGTTGAATATTCTGAGACAAGAGCTGCAATTGCAGCTCTTTTAGCCCAACTCAATAGGTGAACGACAACCGTCGTCGAAGTACACCACTCAAGAACCGCCATGTATAACAATGATGTTTTGCAACTGCCTGCAAGCTATGGAAAAATCGTTCCGGCAGCGCCAGCCTGCTGATGTCACGACTCACCTACTTTGCCAAAGGAAATGAATGATGAAACCAATCTGTCTTGCTCTGGCGCTGATCTTCAGCCCTGCCCTTGTTGCTGCTGGCTCAGGCCCAGATACCACAGTACTGCCAGAGCGGGAACAGGCGCAGCTGATCGATGAGTTACTGCAGCAGCGGCTGACGCAAATTCTGCCACCGCTGATGCAGCGCGAAAACATCGACATGTGGTTACTGATTTCACGGGAATACAATGAAGACCCGGTGCTGAAGACCATGTTACCGGCAACCTGGCTGTCCGCGCGTCGGCGCACCATGCTGGTGATCTTTAATCCAGGCGCTGGCAAAGCTCCGGAACTCTATGCCGTGGCGCGTTATGACGTCGGTACCGCGTTCAAAAAGGCCTGGGATGTGGAAAAACAACCAGACCAATGGCAGGCGCTGGCTGACCTTGTCCGCAGCAAAAACCCCAAACGCATTGGCATCAATCAGTCTGACGTATATGGCCATGCCGATGGCATGGTCGCGACTGAACTGGGTTTGCTGCAGCAGGCCTTGGGGCAAGAATGGTCTGGCAAATTAGTCAGTGCCGAGAAACTAGCAGTCGGCTGGCTCGAAACCAGGCTGCCGGCAGAGATTGAACAATACAAAAATTTGACCGCGATCGGCCATCAGCTGATTGCACAGGCGTTCTCTAACCAAGTGGTGACACCGGGTAAAACCAGTACCGAAGATGTCGTCTGGTGGTTACGTCAGCAAAGCACCAAGCTTGGCTTGCCAGTCTGGTTCCATCCGACCGTGTCTATCCAGCGGCCGAGCTCCGGCAAATTCGACCAAATCAAAGCTTTCAGTGCCGCCAAAACCGACAACATCATTCAGCCGGGTGACTTGCTGCACGTCGATTTTGGTTTAACCTACTTACGACTGAATTCGGACCAGCAGCAACATGCCTATGTGCTGCGCCCTAGCGAGACCGATGCGCCGGAGTTTTTAAAACAAGCACTGAAACAAGGCAATCAGGCACAGGACATCCTGACCGGGAACTTTAAAACCGGTTTAACCGGCAACGCGTTACTGGCAAAAAGCCTGAATGACGCCAAAAACCAAGGCCTGAAAGCGACGATCTACAGCCACCCGATTGGTCACCACGGCCATGCTGCGGGCCCAACCATCGGCATGTGGGACAATCAGCACGGCACGCCGGGGAGTGGCGATTATCCGCTATATCCAAACACCGCGTATTCGATTGAACTGAACGTCGCGGTAGATATTCCGGCCTGGGGCAACGAAATCCGCATCATGTTGGAAGAAGATGGTTATTTTGATGGTGCGAAGTTCCATTACCTCAACGGCCGACAACAACAACTGCATCTGATCCAAACCAAATGAATCCGGCACTGCGGCTACTCACCAGAGTAGCCGCAGTTGAAGTTTTTACCGCCCCCCCCCTTCATTCTGCGCGAAGACCTGCCATCCCTCTGGCTGAAGCCTGCATCAGAAATAAAATCAATTCGAAGCATTTCGATTGCTTTCGATTTAGATCGGCGCTAGTATTTCTATGAAGCTGTTCAACCCTATTTCGCTGATGCCGCAGGAGTATTGTCATGGTATCTAAATCGCTGGCAGGTCCGGTCCTGTTGCTCATTGTGGCATTAAGTGCTGGCTGCGGCAGCAGTGGCAGCAAGAGCACGACGACAGCACCGCTGCCGGTGCAGCAAACCCCCGCGCCACCACAAACGCCGCAATTGAGTCTGAAAGTCCCCACTGCTGCCAACAGCTGGGTAGAAGGCGATTTGAAAGAAACTGAAAGCATTATTCAGACGAATGGCATCCGCAACTGGCGCCGCAGTTCGGACAAAATTGTCACTTACCTGCGCCTTGGCAAAGCGGGCGAGCTGGAACTGGCGCTAAATGGCAAAGTACTGTCCGGCACGTCGGCTATCGAAGTCAGTGTCGGTGGCAGCAGTAAACGCATCGAACTGAGCAATACCACGCTGCAGCAGGTTTATGTCGGCAAGTTTACGGTCAGTCAGCCCGGCTATCAGAAGATTGTCTTGCAAGGCATCAGCGCTAGTGCCGAGGTTTTTGCCGACATCGACGACATCCTGATCGGCGGCAGCGACACCTACTTTATTAAAGATGAGTTTTACTGGGGCCGGCGTGGTCCTTCTGTGCACCTGAACTATCAAAGCCCGACCAACGCGCCGCTGGAGTATTTCTACTCTGAACTGACAGTGCCTGCCGGTGAGGATGTCATTGGCTCTTATTACATGGCGAATGGGTTTGGTCAGGGTTATTTTGGTATTCAGGTCAATTCGGCCAGCGAACGGCGGGTGTTGTTTTCAGTCTGGAGCCCATATGAAACCGATGATCCGAGTAAAATCCCGCCGGAAGATCGGATCCAATTACTACGCAAAGGCCCCGGGGTGCAAACCGGTGAATTTGGCAACGAAGGCTCCGGCGGGCAAAGTTATCTGATTTTTCCGTGGCAAGTGGCTACCACCTATAAATTCCTGCTCAAAGCCAAACCGGTAGACAACAACAGCACCGATTACAGTGCCTGGTTCTATGCACCGGAACAGGCGCAGTGGCGTTTGATCGCCAGCTTCCGCCGGCCGAAAACCCAAACTTGGTTGACCCATCAGCATGCCTTTTTGGAAAATTTTATCCCCGAAGCCGGTCAATTCAGCCGGGAAGCGCAGTATGGCAATGGCTGGGTCCGCACCGCTGCGGGCGACTGGCTGCCGCTGCTGCAGGCCAGCTTCAGCTATGACGATACGGCCCGGCGCCAATCACGCTGGGACTATCAGGGCGGCCTGAAGAATGGCCGGTTTTACCTAAAAAATGGTGGTTTTTTTGATGATTTCACTACATTTGGCAGCAAATTCAGTCGGGATGCGACCGTAGCGCCAGTGCTGGATTTGACGAAGCTGCCGTAACTTATTCCTCGAAATTAAAATTACAAGAATAAATTATCACTCCCCTCTGGCCGCTGCGTCACCAACGCGATATAACTGTGGTGAAAATTCCACCACAGTGTTAGAGATGCAGATGTCAGAAGCCAACTTACCCCGTCGTCAGCTCGCGAAAAATTTGCTCGGTCTGGCGGCAACAGGGACTTTATTCAGTCTCGCCGCGCCAGCCGCGATGGCGGCGCCTCTGCCAATGATCAAACCGCGGCCGCTGCAGCCGGGCGACACTGTAGGCCTCATCAGCCCCTCCGCTGCCACCGCTGATGCGATGGATTTTCAGCTGGTGCAACAAGCGATGCAGGCGCTTGGCCTGAAAGTGAAAAACGGCAATTTTATCGCCAACCGGCGTGGTCATCTGGCCGGTACCGATGCGGAACGCGCCGCGGATCTCAATGCGATGTTTGCTGATCCTGAAGTCAAAGCGGTGATTTGTCTGCGCGGTGGTTCCGGTGCCGCCCGTATTTTGCCGCTGCTCGATTACGCGCTGATCGCGGCCAATCCAAAACCTCTACTCGGCTATTCGGACATCACTGCGCTGCACTGCGCGCTACAGGCGAAAACCGGCCTGATTAGCTTTCACGGCCCGAACGGCACCGATGGCTGGCCGGCCTTTAATGTGCAGCAATTTCAGCAGCTGTTTTTTGCCAAAGCGCTGCCGCTCTATCAGAACGAAGCGGAGATCAGGGACGAACTGGTACCGCGTAACAGCCAGACGCTGACCATCCGTAGTGGCGTCGCCGAGGGCCGGTTGGTCGGTGGCAACCTGACCGTATTAACCGCGTTATCCGGCACGCCTTATTTTCCGGATTGCCGCGACAAAATTCTGTTTATTGAAGATATTGCCGAAGCGCCTTACCGCATCGACCGGATGCTCAGCACGCTGGCGTTAAACGGCACACTCAAGCAAATCAAAGGCTTGGTTTTTGGTGAGTGTACGGACTGTGAACCGGAACATGGCTACGGCAATCTGACGCTTGACCAAATTCTGCAAGATTATGTATTGCCGCTGCAGATCCCGGCCTATCGCGGCGCGATGATTGGTCATCTGAAACGACAATTTATTTTACCGGTCGGCGCCAAAGTGCGACTCGACGCCACCGCCGGCACTTTGCAGCTGCTGGAGCCAGTGTTTGCCGGTTGAACCGGACTCGTGCGGTGCTCTGGTCGCACTGCGTCAGTCGCTCAGGCCCATTTGCTGCAAACCATAGCGCTCGATTTTTTTCAGTAAACCCTGACGCGATAACCCGAGCTGGCGCGCCGCCTGACTGCGATTGCCCTGATGCGCAGTCAGCGCTTCGCTCAACAAGCGAATTTCCAGCTGCCGCACCTGTTCATCCAGCGAACTGCCAGGCGGTAGTTGTACGTCGGGCAAAAACGCTTCCTGCGCGTCCAGATGCAATAACTGAATATCGGCCAGCTGCACCACGCCATGGCGGGCTATCGCGACGACACTTTCCAACGTATTGCGCAGTTCACGCACATTGCCGGGCCAGGGGCGCTGCAAAAACCATTGCAGCGCCGGCGCCGATAACTGGACACTTTGCGCTGATTTTGCGGCGATTTGCTGCAAAAAATGCTGAATTAGCAGTGGAATATCTTCACGGCGCTCATCCAAAGCCGGCGTTTCCAGCGTGATGCCTTTGATGCGGTAATACAAGTCTTCGCGAAACCGGCCTTGTTTCACCAGCTCCGGTAACTGCGCGTTGGTTGCCGATACCAGCCGGATATCAATTTTCTTTTGCTCGCGGCCACCGACCGGATAAAAAGTGCCTTCCTGCAACACGCGCAGCAATTTGACCTGCATCGGCAGCGGCATTTCGCCAATTTCATCTAGAAACAACGTACCGCCGTCAGCCATACTGAGTAAGCCCTGCCGGTCTTTGTCGGCACCGGTAAAAGCACCACGTACATAGCCGAATAACTCGCTTTCCAGTAATTCGGCCGGGATAGCACCGCAATGCACCGACACAAAAGGCCCGGCCGCGCGCAAACTGAGTTGATGCAAAGCTTTCGACACCACTTCTTTGCCGGTACCAGACGGCCCGGTCACCAACACCCGCACATCAGTCGGTGCTATCCGTTCAATCAGCGTGCGGATATTACGCAGTGCCGGCGACACGCCAACCAGCGGCAATAAGCCTTGTGCGGCACTGACGCCGCGTTTGAGGCTATTGAGTTCCTGCTCCAGTAGGTGCTTGCTGACAGCGCGTTTCACCACCACGGCCAGCAAATCGGGATCTATCGGCTTGGCGAGGAAATCCCAAGCGCCGAGGCTAATCGCCTGCAGCGCCAGTTCACGCTCGGCATGACCGGTCAGAATGATCACCGGTTGGCCGGCCAGTTCCGGCAACGCATTCAGCGTCGCCTGCGGGTCAAACACTGGCGGCAGTGATAAATCCAGCAGGACTAAATCCACCTGTTGCTGCGCCAGAATCGCCTTGGCCTGCGCCAAATCTGCAGCTAGCAACACTTGATGACCCTGCTGTTGCAAAAAACGCTCGGCCAGCAGCCGGAATGCCGGTTCGTCATCCACCAGCAACACTTTGGCGGTGCGGAAACTATCTAAAGAAAAAGCAGCGCTCATCAGCGTATCTCTCCGGAAACAACAGGCAAATAGAGGGTGAAGCAGACCGGCCAGTCTGGGTCGGTATCATGCTGAATACGGCCCTGATGGGCCAAAATGATGCGGGCCACGATGGCAAGACCCAAGCCACTGCCACCGGCTCTTGTGCTGACAAAAGGCCGGAACAGCTGACCATCCAATAACGCAGGGTCCAACGCCGGGCCGTTATTCAGTACCCGGATCTGCACTTCGGCATCTGAAGTACTGGCCTCAACGCGCAAACAAGCGCCGGGCTGATTGCGTAAAAAAGCAAAAGCATTGTCGAACAGGTTTTGCAGCACTTGCTGAATACGATAAGGGTCGGCGTACAACTGCAAATCGGCCGGCATCGCAAGCTCAGTGCGCACGCCATCTGGCGCCTGCAGTAACAGCGACTGCACCAGCGGTTGCAGCGGGAACAACGTCGGTTGCAATTGCAGCCGGCCGGCATACACCAGCATGTCGGCGATCAAGCGGTCAGCGCGTTTTAACTGGGTTTGAATATGGCCACGTAATTCTGCGTCGACAGCAGCAGACGCCATCGAGATAATATTCAGCGGATTCCTGAGCTCATGCGCCATAGACGCAGCCAGCGCGCCTAGCTCAACCAGATGTTGCTGCGCCAGCTGTTGTTTTTGTGCTTCGGCCAGCGCCAGCGCCGACTGCAAGCGCCCACAGCTGCTGACCAGCAGCGAGCCAAACACTTCGGCGGTCAGCTTTAAGGTCGGTGTCAGGCCCTGCTCGCCCGGAATACTGAACTGCCAGTGCTTGCCGCTTTGGTCGTCGCTGTTGGTGGCGATCACCATCAGCTTTAAAGCCGACATTTCAGCACTTTGTGCCAGCAGTTCATCGCCATGCAGCAAGCAAATCTGCACCGGTTGTTTCAGTGGCTGTCGGATCAGTAAAGCCGCCTGATCAGCCAATTGTTGCCAGTCCGCTGCCAGCGCCAGTTGTTGTTGCCAGCGGCTCACCATGGCTTCACTGAGCTGCACGCCAGGGAAAATCAACTGCTCGGCCAGTCGACTGGCGGGTCTGTAAGCCGCAGCGGCCAATAACAGCAGTAAACTTGAATATAACCACAGCTGCCAGCCCGGCACTGCGGCCAGCGCAGGCATGCCAAACTGACCAAACAGCGAGCTCATCAGCGCCATTAGCAGTAGCAGCAACAAGCCCATCACCAGATAGACCAGCGCCCGGCTGGCAAAGGCATTCACCGCCAGCATCTGATACCGCACCACGCTGTACACCAGCAACACCAGATACAACGGCAATACCAGCATCGGATAGGGATACCAGTTCAACCCAAGCGAGGGAAAGACAAAACTGGTGGCCAGCAACAAACCAAGGCCAGCCGTCATCGAAATGGCGACAACCGAATGATGTTTATTGCCGTGATAAGCATGGCGGCCCCGCCACAGCACCCAGTGCGCCAGCATGCCCAGTAGCACTGTGTACACCAGATTGAACCAGCCAAAACCGTCAAACAGGAAAAACACCGGCATGTCATAGAGCGTCTGCACCCGCGCCGACGGCTGCGACCAGCTCAGCAGTACGACCAACACAGACGCCAGCAAAAACCAGAACTGATATTGCCGCAACCATTCAATCCAGCGCAGCTGTGGCTGTTGGGGTTGCGTTGTGACATAAGACAAAGCAAATTGCAGAAAAAAGGCCGGCATCAGCGGATTGGCCAAAATCAGCGCTTTGCCCGGTAACAACAAATCATGTTGCAGCGCCAGATGTCCACCACACCAGGCGGCCATCATGGCGCAAAAACCGGCCAAGGGTTTTAACACCGGTTGAAAACGCGCATGCCACCATAACCAGAGCCCGGTCCACAAAGCACTGATGCTGGTCAGCCCCAGCATGATCTCAAAAACCAGCGCTAATTCCATCCGTTCTCCCAGTTCCTCGGCACCGCATGTCAACGCTATTGACAGTCGCAAAGATAAACAGCGTAAACCAGCTTGTCAGTTCACTCAAGCAGCTTTCAATTTATTCATGTAGATCAATATCTTGCTTGAAAGCATCACGATGGCCCAATAATGGCATTGTCGAGGCATCGCGTTTGACAGATTTGAGAACTGCAAGGAGAGTGACCGCATGTTGTGCTCTGTGTGTTTCACTGAGTGATCTGTCCTGTTGGACCTTGCTGCTTGGTGCGGCTCCGTGATTGTTGTGCCCTTCATTCTGGTTTACACCTGCTGGGGCGACCAGTTCTCTGCCGGCACGATCGCAGACTTTTCCGAGGGGCATTCACGTGACAAAACCGAACACGACAGCTGAGACTTTTTCACTTACGGCCACCATTCGTCGCAAATGGCAGCGGTTACAAAACATCGGGAGCCACTGGTTTTCCCTGCCCTATAACTGTGGAAGCCTGCTGATAGCTTCGAACGCCAGCTTATTGAAATAATTCATAAAAAATTTGTAGTCATGCAATATCTCTAGGGACTTACCGCCAAAAAAACTGCCTGTATTTTTGACTTGGATCAGCATTTTTCGACACCGTATGATTGACTTTCTCAGTCAGCCTGGCCGTTTTTTTGTTGTCTTTTCAAAACGGCCGCTGCTATAGTCAGAACATGGTTCTGCTGTTGAACCTGTCAGAGATTACGAATCTATGCGTTTTTTGAGTGTGTTATTAACCATCTTATATCTGAGTGTCGCGTTGTCGGTGGAAACCCGCTCCGCGTCTCAGGCATGGTTGGATAATAGTGAAGCACAAGTCAACCATAGCCAATCTTTGCTCAATCAGCACAACACAAAAATTGTTGATGCTGAAACGCCAAAAGACCCGGAAACTAAGTACCCACTGTTATTGCAAAAAGCAGCTGGTCTGTTGGTTCTGGGTTTGGGTTCCGGGGTTTATTATGCACCGGAACAACTGCCACGCCGTTCCAGCCTGTTAAATGCTGCTCCACGCGCGCCACCTGTCCTCGCCTGATCTGTTTTTCGTCTGTTTTAAACACAGCATTGTATTTTTTCCCAGATTAGATTGGGCCTGCCGGCGCGGGCCCGCGAGAGGCATATATGAGAAAGTTAAACGTTTATACCGTTGATCACATCGACCATTTGATCCAACCAACCGAATTCGCAGACACCACACTGAAGTCACCTGCGCTGCAAATTTTTAGTGATTTCCGCCACAGTGCGCCCGCCATCCTTGACGCTGAAACGAATGCGTTAGAAGCGCTGGACATGATGACGCATGAACACTGCACTTTTAAGCTGGTTGTTGATGTGCACAAAGAGATGATTGGCTTGATCAGCACCGAGGAATTGTCTGCGCAAAACATCATGCAGCACGTCAACAAAGACTTGAAAGCGTCTGAGCTGCAGGTCGCAGATCTGATGCGCCATCGCGAAAATCTGATTGCATTGTCTTATCAGCAAATCCAGCACTGCACTGTGGGCGATGTGCTGAATACACTGCAGCACAACGGTGAATCTCTTTGTGTCGTGATAGATCTGGAAAATCATCAGATCCGTGGCGTGATTAGTGCCCGTGATATTGCCAGCCGCTTACATTTACCACCGCTGGAAATTGAACGGCAGCCGACTTTTCTGAATATTTTCGACCGCTTGTACGCATAGCAGGCCGGGTTACACAAGCCAGGTTGGGAACCGGTGCCAGCACCGGACTGGTTGGGAAAAGTAAGGCGGCCTTGGCCGCCTTTCTTTTTGCAGACTATAAATCTGCAACTGTGAGGTCCAACGCTGGATAGTCAATAATCATCCTGCATGCGGCTCATCAGACTGCTGAGATAAGCTATGCCATTATCTGCCGACAACGCATTGATAGGGGCCTGCCCCATTGTGTAAGCATTGGCATTGGTCAGCCACTGCGCGAACAACGTATCAGAGCCGAAATACGCCAAACCTTGCTGGTAAAACTGTTCTGCTTCGACCGGATCAATCGCATGTGAACGAATCATCCGATATGCATTTTCCGAGATTGTTGCCATAGCATCCCTCCTGCGGTGTTTGCCTGAACCTTTCAACTATAGTCAAGCTTGGTCATTCGCCAAGCAGATATGCTGCATCTCGCGCAAGCAACGCCACGCCAGCTTTACAGGCATTGCATTCGTATGCATCAGTCTGTGGCGATTACTTATTCTATATTGCTGACAGTTATGGTTTTTATCTGGATAACAATGTCATGCGCTTTTGGTTTTTGCTGAGTTTGGCCCTTGGTAGTTTTTTTTCTGTCGCACTGCCGCAGGTGAGCCAAGGCAGCCTGCAACGGCTGGAAAATTTCCCGTCGAAGCTGGTACCAGCGCGCCATATCGATATCTGGCTGCCTGCCGGCTTTAATCCGGCGAAAAAGTATGCGGTGCTGTATATGCATGATGGCCAGATGCTCTATGACGCCAGCAGCAACTGGAATAAGCAGGAATGGCAGGTCGACGAAACCGCACAGGCCCTGATGAATAGTGGCAAAGTCCGGCCCTTTATTGTTGTCGGTGTGCATAACGCCGACCTGAATCGCCATGCGGAGTATTTTCCACAGCGCCCCTTCCAGAGCTTACCGGCACAGACGCAACAAGACTTCTACCAGCTAGACCGCCAGCCGGGACAGAAGCTGTTTCAACGTCCGGTTTATTCAGACGCCTATCTGAAATTTCTGGTGACAGAGCTCAA
>Ga0075154_10001057_pt1 | contig 20585 bp, 21 predicted proteins | sample JI71714BDNA_FD_70965 | JGI IMG/M metagenome (GOLD analysis project Ga0075154, IMG submission 70965) | Wastewater effluent complex algal communities from Wisconsin, to seasonally profile nutrient transformation and Carbon sequestration -... | ecosystem: Engineered > WWTP > Effluent > Algae...
GGCGGCCTGCGCGGCGACATGCCGGTGCTCAATGGCTGGCAGTATGACGTCGCGCTGCAGTTCTCGCGCTCGGATGGCGACTACAAGGAAGACTTCATCTGGGACGACGCCATCTCCGACCAGAACTTCGCTGACGGCTTCTGCGCCGGCACGCTGACCTCGTACCGCAACATTCCGTGCGTGGACGTAAACTGGTACACGCCCGCGTTCCAGGCTGGCGTGCCCACCGCGGCGGAACAGGCCTTCCTGTTCGGGACCGGCGTCGGCAACACGGTTTACGAGCAGTTCTCGGCCGAGGCCTACATCACGGGCGACCTGTTCGCCCTGCCTGCGGGCAATGTCGGCGCCGTGCTCGGCGTCCTCTACCAGGAGGACTCGATCGACGACACGCCCTCGCAAGTCACGCAGGACGGCGCTGCATGGGGCTCCAGCCAGGCTGGACGGACCGTTGGTGAGGACACCACGAGCGCCATTTATGGCGAACTTGGCCTGCCTCTCCTGAGAAACATGCCGATGTTCGAGGACCTGAACCTCACGCTCTCGGGCCGCTACACGGACGTCGACTCTTACGGTGCGGAGTCGACCTACAAGGCCGGCCTCAACTGGCAGATCACACCGGAGTTCAGGTTCCGGGCTTCGCAGGGCACCTCGTTCCGCTCTCCCGCGCTGTTCGAACTGTTCCTTGCCGGCGAAACCTCCTTCCTCGGCCAGCGCGCGATCGATCCGTGCGTGAACTGGACGGCGAACCTGGCCAGCAACGCAATCTCGCAGCGCATTGCGGACAACTGCGCGGCTGACGGCATCCCCGGCGCACACAACGGCTCCGGCTCTTCGGCGCTGATCTCGTCGTCCGGCGGATTCGGCGCGCTCGACGCCGAAACGTCGACCTCGCGGAACATCGGCTTCATCTGGACGCCGACCTTCGCCGACCTGCAGGTCTCGATCGATTATTTCGACATCGAGGTCGAAAACGAAGTCACCAAGCTTGGAGCGAGCAACATCCTGTTCGGTTGCTACGACTCGCTGAATTTCGCGAGCGAGCCTCTGTGCAACCTGTTCAACCGGAACCCGGCTGGCGGCTCCACGGAGTACCTGATCACGGATGTGACGGATAACTTCCTCAACATCTCGACGCAGCAGAACCGCGGCATCGACTTCGACGCCCTTTACCGGACAGACACCCCGATCGGCGACCTGACCCTGCAACTGCAGGCGTCCAAGCAACTCGAGGATGAAATCCAGCTCCTGCAAACCAGCGCGCCCGAGGACAACAACGGCCTGGCCGGCGACCCGGAGTGGGTGGCGAACTTCAATGCCTCGCTGACGATAGGCGACTTCGACTTCTTCTACGGCCTCCGGTACGTGGGAGAGACGTCGAACGTCGAGCGATACGGCAGCGCGGCGCAAACCTATCAGTTCGAGAACGTTCGCTACGTCCTGTCGACGCCCGAAGTGATCTATCACAACATCTCGGTCGGGATTGAGCCTGATGAGGGCCTTCTCGTACGGCTCGGCGTCTCGAACCTGTTGGACGAGGCGCCGCCGCTCGTGACCGCCCTGTCGGGCGAGTTCTCGACGGTTGGCAACGTGCCGCTCTATTCGCAGTACGACTTCTTTGGTCGAACAGTGTTCCTGAACATCACCAAGCAGTTCTGATCGGTTTCCTGGTTCGCATTCTGAAGCGCATCAGGGGTCAGGAGCGGGCGGCGGAGACAATCCGCCGCCCGCTTTAATTCTGGATATGCCGACAGGCCGGGGATAGCTTGCCCGGCAGTAAAGTCCGGAGGGTCTTCCGTGCCGCGCATCACGATGATGATGGACAATCTGAACGAACGGAACGCGGAATTCCCGCAGGTTCCGCTGACCCAGCCCGTGTTCCTGAACTCGGTCCCCAAGGCCGGGACACATCTCATCCGCAACATCATGCGGATGTTCGTGCCGGTTGAGCAGCAGTATCACGCCACCTTCATCCAGCACCCCATCCTGCGCCAGCACGGCGTGCCGGCGTTCAATCCGCAGCGACCGATGCTGAGCTGGGGCCACCTGCTCTATTCAGACGACGCAGCAATCCTGCTGCGGGCGACGCGCACAGTGCTGATGGTGCGCGATCCTTATGACTGGGTTCTGGCGCGTGCGAGGTTCTTCATGTCGGAGAATTTCGACGGCATGACAAACCACCTGAAAGGTGGACGGATCGACACCAACGACCTGCTGAACTTGATGATCTTCGGCATCCACGACAAGGCGCCGGGAATGGAGGAAATCTTCCGTCACAACGCAGTCTGCTGGCTCGGCACGAAGGCGTACGTGATCCGCTACGAGGACATGATCAAACACCTCAAGCAGATCGAGTCGCGGCAGGCTGAACTCTACTTCGCCGGGCTGTTCGATGCATGCGGGATCAATATGCCCGCGGACTGGCGGGCGCGGGTTGCGATCGGCGCCGATCGCAAGCAGAGCGCAACGGCACGCGAGAATCTCGATGGCGCAACAGACTTGCCGGACGAACTGCCGGATATGCAGAAGAAGCTGGTGGACTATGCAGCGCCTGGGCTGCGCGCCCTGCTCGGATATGCCTGACCGGGGCCGTGTCAGCGAGCGTAAGGCTCGCAGGCAAGGCCGTCATCGTCGGCATCCAGCTGGCGGCGATAGCCAGGCTCGCCGCGGCGAATGTTGGCGCGACCGTCCTGGAAGGCCTCGCGGCATGAAGCGTAATAGGTCTCGCGAAGGCTGAGCGCGCCAAGCGCGGAGGGCTCATCCGGCGGACCAAAGCTGTCGACCGCAACAAATGCGCCCATGCCGACGGCGGCGCCGAACAGCATGTACATGGCAACGCGGCCGCTATCGCGCAGCTGTCGCCGCAAGCGATGGCGCGTCGCCGGACGCGGCAGGTCGAGGATGGGATGACCCGCCACGGCCTAGATCTTGACGTACTGGCCGACGAAGTCGCGGGCCTTGTCGATCCATTCGGGGGGGACGATCGACGGGTCGAGCGCATAGGCGACGCCGCCCGCGATGATCATGACAAGCAGCAGCTGGAAGAACAGCCCGCCGCCGCCGTTGCGTTCAGCCTTCTCGCCCGGGCGCTTGTAGTTCTTGCTCGATTTGCCACCGGCAAGCAACGACGTCGTGTGCTGGGCCTGCGCCTGGCGCTCGGCCTTGGCTGCACGTTCGTCTTCGCTCTCACGCTTGACGGGCTTGCGCGGCTTGGGCGGCTTCTGGATGTCAATGGAGGCGGACTGGACCTGCGCACGCAGGTCCGCGATGCGTGTCTGGCTTCCCGATCCATCCAGGCGTTTGCGTGTCTGCTGCATCTCTTGCCCCAAGGCGCATTGCAGACACTAATTAGCGTGAATTAGCTAAGGCTGGCTGGCGCACGAACGGCGAAGTTCGATGAAGGCAGAAAGGTCTCGTTAAGCGTCGAAGTCGAGGCCGATGGCGGTGAAGCGCTCGCGGTTGTCCTGCCAGCGTTCGGAGACCTTCACGCGCAGGAACAGGTGAACCGGCTTGCCGAGCATTTCGGTCAGCTCCTTGCGGGACGCCGTGCCGACTTCCTTGATTGTCTGCCCGCCCTTGCCCAGCACGATGGAGCGATGCCCCTCGCGCGAGACGTGAATCAATTGACCGATCTTGATGCCGCCCTTGCCGATCTTTTCCCACGTCTCCGTCTCGACGGTGAGCTGGTAGGGAATTTCCTGGTGTAGGCGCAGCATCAGCTTCTCGCGCGTCACTTCGGCGGCGAGCATGCGGACGGGAATGTCGGCCGACTGATCTTCCGGGAAAAGATACGGCCCTTCGGGCATTCGTCCGGCGATCATGTCCGCCAGCTGGTCGACGCCATCGCCCTTGAGGCCGGAGATCATAACCACGTCAGAATACACGCCGGCGTCAAACAGCGCCTGCGTGGCTGCTAGAAGCCCGCTGCGTTCGACGAGATCGATCTTGTTGAGCGCGAGAATGGCCTTGGCGCCCAGTTCCTTCAGTCGGGCGATGATGGCTTCGTCCTCCGACTTGTCGCCATGGCCGGTCCAGTGGCGCGCATCGACGAGGTGGACCATTGCGTCAGCATCGCCCGCGCCATCCCAGGCCGATTTCACCATGGCGCGGTCGAGCCTGCGCTTGGGCGCAAAGATGCCGGGGGTGTCGACGAGCACAACCTGGGACTGCCCGCGCATCATGACGCCGCGGATGGGGAAGCGTGTCGTCTGCACCTTGTGCGTGACGATGGAGACCTTGGAGCCGACCAGCCGGTTGACCAGCGTGGACTTCCCCGCGTTCGGCGCGCCAATGATGGCGACGAAACCCGCGCGTGTGGCGGTCATGAGTTGGCTCCTGGAATAGTGGCCAGCATCGCCCGCGCGGCTTCGCGCTCGGCATGCTGCTTGGATGGTCCGGTGGCGGAGACGGGCTCATGCCCATCAACCTCGACTGTGGTGGTGAAGACCGGCGCATGATCGGGGCCGGAGCGCCCGACATGGCGATAGTTTGGCGTCGGCAGGCCCTCGCCTTGGGCCCATTCCTGCAGCGCGGACTTGGGATCGCGCGGGGCCTCGGCATTCGCCCTGAGCAGGCCGGCCCAATGGCGCAGCACGAACTTCTCCGCCTTCGCGAGTCCGCCATCGAGATAGATGGCGCCAATCACGGCCTCGGCGGCGTTGGCCAGCAGCGACGCCTTGGTCGCTCCGCCGTTGGCGCGCTCGGCCTTGTCGACGATCAGGAATGTGCCAAAACCAAGCTCCGCGCCAACGACGGCGCAGGCTTCGCGGCTGACCACCGCGTTGAGACGCGGGGCCAGTTCGCCCTCGCGCGCTGTGGGAAAGCGCACCATCAGCGCCTCGACGATGACGAGGCCGAGGACACGGTCTCCCAGAAACTCAAGGCGCTCATTGCTCCATTCGGCAGACTTGCCCTGAGCCGCGCTGCGATGAGTCATCGACCGGTCGAGCAGCTTCTCGTCCTTGAAGGCATAGCCGATGGCCGCCTCGCATGCGGCGCGCTGTTCTGCCGAGAGCGCCGGAATGGCGTCAACGCGTGCGCGGTTCTTGCGGCGTTTTCCGGTGTGGCTGGAGTTTGGACGGGTCACGCCGGCGCCGTGGGAAGCGCTTCGATGATCACCTGCGCCTGCGCGTAGGGGTATTCATCGGTGATGGTGAGGTGGATGAAGCAGGTCATCCCCGGCGGCGTGAGCTTCGCGAGGCGTTCAGCCGCCCCGCCCGTGAGCGCAAATGTCGGCTTGCCGGTGGGCAGGTTGACGACACCCATATGCTGCCAGTGCACGCCGCGACGCGGAACGCCGGTGCCCAGCGCCTTGGCGCAGGCTTCCTTGGCAGCGAAGCGCTTGGCGTAGGTGGGGGCGCGCTGGCGGCGGCGGTCAGCGGTGCGGCGCTCGACTTCCGTGAAGACGCGGTTGGTGAAACGGTCGCCGAACTCGGCCAGCGATTTCTCGATCCGGCGGATATCGCACATGTCCTGGCCGATGCCGATGATCATGCATGACCCCGGGCGATATCGATTTCCTGGCGCATACGCTTCACGGCGGCTTCGAGGCCGACGAACAGCGCCTCGCCCATGATGAAGTGCCCGATGTTGAGCTCGCGCACTTCCGGAATCGCCGCGACCGGGCGGACTGTGTCGTAGGTCAGCCCGTGGCCGACATGGATCTCGATACCGCGTTCGTGGCCGTAGGCCGCCGCCTCGCGCAGGCGCTTCAGCTCCTCGTCAGCGCCCGGCTTGTCGCCAGCGAAGACGAGCTCGACATACTTGCCGGTGTGCAGCTCCACCACCGGCGCGCCCATCGCCTCGGCGACCGCGACCTGCACGATGCTGGGTTCGATAAACAGCGAGACGCGGATGCCGGCCTCGCGCAGGCGCGTGACGAAGGGGGCGACCTGGTTGTGCAGGCGCGCGACATCGAGTCCGCCTTCGGTCGTGCGCTCCTCACGGCGTTCCGGCACCAGACAGGCGGCGTGGGGTTTGTAGTCGAGTGCAATCGCGAGCATCTCTTCCGTCGTCGCCATTTCGAGATTGATCGGCAGGCTGGTCGCGCCACGCACGGCCGCAAGGTCCGCATCACGGATGTGGCGGCGATCCTCGCGCAGGTGGATGGTGATGCCGTCCGCGCCCGCGGCGTGGGCAACAGCTGCGGCCTTGGCCGGATCAGGATGCACGCCGCCGCGCGCGTTGCGGATGGTCGCAACGTGGTCGATGTTCACACCAAGGCGCGCGCGCTGCAGCGTCATTTCAGGCCCCGGCTGCCGGGCTTGATGGCGGGCAGTTTCGCGAGTTCGGGCGGAAGGTCGTTGGCGTCGTAGTCGGGGAAATCGACGGCGGCGAGGGAGACGAGCTTGAGCCCGCCCACATCCGCCTTGCCATTCGAACGATCAACCACGCAGGCCGCGCCAATAACGTTGGCGCCGGCCGCCTTCAGCGCTTCCTGCGTTTCGCGCATCGAGATTCCGGTGGTGACGATGTCTTCGACGATGATCACGCGATCCTCGGGCGCGACCGTGAAGCCGCGTCGCAGGCTCATCACGCCGCCCTCGCGCTCGGTGTAGAGCGAGCGGCAGCCGAGCGCGCGGGCGGTCTCGTAGCCGGGGATCAGGCCGCCGACGGCAGGGCCAACCACGACATCGATCTTGCCAAACTCGGCTTCCAGCTTGTGGGCGAGCGCGCCGCACAGCTTCTCGGTCGTCTTCGGGTGCGAGAAGACCAGCGCCTTCTGGAGGAAAACCGGGCTACGGCGGCCGGAGGACAGGATGAAGTGCCCTTCCAGCAGGGCGCCAACTTTCCTGAATTCATCGAGAACGTCGTTCGTGTTCATGTCTGTCCTGGCTGGTCCGTCTTTGCTGGCCCTGCCCTACATCCCTTCGCCTTCCGGCTCAATCGACACATAGGGTTGGGGTCGGCAAGCCGTCCTCGATACGCTGGTTGCAGCCGCAGGGATTGCTGTTCAGCGAGCAGCGGCCGACGGCTTTGACGCCCGGCTCAAGCGGGCCGCTGGTGCTGTCGGCGTAGCAGGAGCCCTGGCACTGGTCGCTGTCCGAGCAGACCTTGCCGGCGTCGGAGAAGGTGAGCACGCATTGCGGCTTCTGCAGGCGGCAGATCGGCGCCCATTGGCCGGCTTCCGCCCGGCAGGCCTCCTCGCTTGCGGGAACGACTGGCTTCTCGACCGAGGCTGGCGGGGCCGGCGGCTGAAGCGGTTCGTCCTGCATCGGCGCGCATGCGGCGACGATCAGCACGGCAATGGCGGCGATCCAGCGCATGGTCATCCCTTCACACGTTCGGCCGAGTCCACCACGGCGAGCGCCCGGAGGGCGGCGACGATCTGGGTGAGGCGTTTGTTGTCTTCGACCTCGACGTCGAACTCAAAGTCGAAGAAGTCCGGCGAGCGCTTGAGCGTCTTCACGTTGATGATGTTGCCCTGCGCGTCCGACACAGTCTTCGCCAGAAGCGCGAGCGCGCCGCGGCGGTTGGCGGTCGTCACGTGGATGCGGCCGACGGCCAGGGCATCCGAGTCGCCCTTCGGCCGCCAGCGCAGGTCGAGCCAGCGGTCCGACTGGTTCTCGTATTCGGCCAGCCGCGCACAATCGATGACGTGAACCTCGATGCCCTTCTCGGGGATCAGCACGCCGACGATGCGGTCGCCCGGCAGGGGCGAGCAGCATTCGGCAAGATGCATGGTGACGCCTGCCGTCATCTCGCCACCGGCGATCAGGCTCGGGCCCTCGGCGTCCGGCGCAGACATGGCGTGGCGGCCAGGATCGTCGAGACCCGGGAAGGCCTTCTCCAGCATGTCGGCGGTCGAGACGCGGCCGCGACCGATGGCCTCGGCCAGCGCATCGACCTTCTCGAAGCCGGCGCGTTCGGCCATCTCCGCATCGTCCACTTCGACAGGATCGAGGCCGATGCGGCGCAGCGCGTGTTCGATCAGGCGATGGCCGATGGCGACGAATTCGCCGCGTTCGGCGGTGCGCGTGAGGCGGCGGATGGCGGAACGGGCGCGGCCGGTGACGGCGAGGCTTTCCCAATGCGCCTGGGTGGCCGGGCGATCGCCGCGCAGGACTTCAATCGTGTCGCCGTTCTCCAGCATGGTGCGCAGCGGGCGGTCCTGCCCGTTGATGCGGGCGCCGATCGTCGTGTCACCGATCTCGGTGTGGACGGCGTAGGCGAAGTCGAGAGGCGTTGCGCCGGCCGGCAGGCGGACGAGCTGGCCCTTAGGCGTGAAGACGAACACGCTGTCGCGATACATCTGCAGCTTGGCGTGCTCGAGGAATTCCTCGGGGCTGCCGCCATGCTTCAGCATGTCCGCGAATTCGGTGAGTTCCGCCTCGGCGTCGAGACCAGCTTCGCGCGCAGCTTCGGCATCGAACCCGTATTGCGAGTTCTTGTAGCTCCAGTGCGCCGCCACGCCGCGCTCGGCAACTGCTTCCATGTCCCTGGTGCGGATCTGCAGTTCGACGCGGCGATTGCCGGGACCGAGGAAGGTGGTGTGCAGCGAGCGATAGCCGTTGGGCTTCGGAACAGAGATGTAGTCCTTGAACTTCTCCGACAGCGCCGCCCATTGCTGGTGAGCTGCGCCGAGCGCGCGATAGCATTCCTCGCTCGTGCTCACGATCAGGCGGAAGGCGAAGACATCGCCCAGGTCCTTGAACGAGATCGACTTGGTCTCAAGCTTGCGCCAGATCGAATAGGGACGCTTCATGCGACCGACCAGTTCGCCGCGTACGCCGCGCGCCAGCATCACGGTTTCGATGTCGGAGCGGATGCGATCGAGCACCGAGGTGTCGTCCGTCACCAGTTCCTCGAGGCGCTTGGTTATGGCCGAATAGGCCACCGGATTCACCTGCTTGAAAGCGAGGTCTTCCAGTTCCCCCGCGAAGATCGAGAGACCCACGCGTCGCGCCAGCGGGGCGTAGATATCGAGCGTCTCGCGCGAGACGCGCAGGCGCGATTCCTCCGTCGGCATGAACTCGATCGTGCGCATGTTGTGCAGCCGGTCGGCCAGCTTCACGAGCAGGACGCGGATGTCCTTCGTCGTCGCGAGGATGAACTTCTGGAAGTTCTCCGCCTGGATCAGGACGCGCGGGCTGTTGCTGCCCGTGACCTTTGGCAGTTTGGTGACGCCATCGACGAGGTCGGCCACTTCCTGGCCGAACAGTTCGCGGATGTCGTCGGTAGAGACGTCGGTGTCCTCCACCACGTCATGCAGCAGGCCCGCGATGATGGTGGACTGATCGAGCTTCAGATCGGTGAGCAGGCCGGCGACCGAGACGGGGTGCGCGAAGTACGGGTCGCCTGAATGGCGCAACTGCTGGCCGTGCTTCATGACGGCGTAGACGTACGCCTTGTTGAGTTCGTCTTCGCTCGCATCGGGCTGATAGGCCTTCACGCGATCGACGAGTTCGTTCTGACGCAGAAATTTCCGGCCGCGCGGCTTTGCAGCAGGTTGCTGGGCGGCGGCAGGCGTGCTGGCCGGTTCAGGCTTCTTGAAGGGGGCGACGTTACCCGTTTGCCCCATATGGCCTGCCTCTTAGAAGCGCTCTTCGCGCGCCGACTCCAGCTCGACCTGATAAGCCTTGAGAACTTCTTCCTCGGAAGAAGCGGGAGCGGCAGCAAGCGCGCGCTTGTCCGCTTCCTTCTCGGCTTCCTCGCCGGGACGAACTTCCTGAAGCTCGGCGACCAGGCTGTCGCGGATGGTTTCGAGGTCGACGGTTTCGCCTGCGATTTCGCGCAGGGCAATAACCGGGTCCTTGTCGTTGTCCCGGTCGATCGTGATCGGGGCTCCCTGGCGGATTACGCGTGCGCGATGCGCAGCAAGGAGAACCAGCTGGAACCGGTTCGGTACCTTTTCCACGCAGTCTTCAACCGTCACGCGGGCCATGCGTCTCTCCTTTGGGAACCGCCCTCCCTACAGGAAAGGGTTCGCGGGCGCAACATAGGCTTTCACGGGCGTTTTGGCCAGTTTTTTGGGGATTTTTGCGCATTTGCCCCAGCAGGTGGGGCCGGCGCGGGAGGGATAGCCCCATGAATCGAGGCACACGCCCGGGCCCGCTCTCCGGCGGCCGATAGCCAACATGGTGATCGCGGCCTGGGCAGCGGCCCCGCGCCGTTGCACCCGGAGTCGGCGGTCGGCCGATTTCATCGTGGCAAACAGGGTCATCGTCCGGGATCGTTCAATGGCGCCGCGACCGCTTTCGGCGAGGCTAGAGGGAGCGGGGGCTAATCGAGGCGCTGGCCGGATATCGCAGTGTTCCGGCACCCTCAGCAGCGCAGAGCTGCAAGAGCCACAGGAAGATGCTCCACGACGCTCGAAGCTATCCGCAAGTATCCGGACGCCCCGGGCGAACGGAATGCGCGAACCGGCTTTGCCACCGCAATCTTTCCGCTAGACTGCGAGTCATGGACCCGATCGAGCGTGATCTTGCAACACGGAAGGCGGAGCTGAAGAAGCTCGCCATCGACCTGCAGCGCCTTGAAGAGGCGCCCGCACGGCGTGGCACCGTGGCCTATCGCGAGAAGAACCGCGAACTTGCCGTGCTGCGCAAGCGCATCGAAGTGGTGAAATTCGGGATCGGCGAGCTCGAAGAAATCATCGTCGAGCACAAGCGCCATGTTCGCGACCGTGAGAATAATGTGCGGCCGGTGCGGCCTGACATCTCGCTGCGCCGGGCGCTGGGCGACCGGGAACGCAAGCGGATCGCAGCTGACTATCGCCGCAAGATCCTGGCGCAGATGCGGGTGTTCGGGCCGGAGTTCGATGCGAGCTCTCTGAAGGTCTACGTCGAACGGGTGACCGACCTGCAGGGCCAGCCGATCTGCGGCTATTCCGTGGGCCCGCCGGAATACGAATGAAGCGCTGGTCGCCCCTGCCCGCCCTCGCGGGGCCGGGCGTTGACCAAAATCGCTGGTTCGCCTACCTGAAGCCCGGCTCGCGGGTATAGCTCAATGGTAGAGCAGCAGCCTTCCAAGCTGAATACGAGGGTTCGATTCCCTCTACCCGCTCCAGGCCTTTCGCCGATCTCTGGCCGGCAAGTCTCCGACAAGTAAACCCAAGGGAAAGCCCTGCGCGTGCGGCAGGTTTCCTAGCATTCGCGCCGTGTCGATTAACCAAACGGCCGCCAGCGCTCAGTCTTTCTTAGGGATAATAGCGTACGAATTGTCGCAGGGAGACGCGCTGCATCTGCGGCGCCGCTTCCGCCCTAGGGGCGGGAAACCGGCGACGACCAGTGGAGCAAAGCGCGTCCTGCGCGGGCAAAAAGCCAGCGCGGGGAACGCAGAGGCAGAGCTGACGATGTCGCCGACCACGATGACGAATGTCGATCCGATCTTCCTCGAGGCGATCGAGAACCTGCCCGACGGCATTTCGATCTTCGACCGGGACGGCGTCCCGATCCTTCACAACCACATGTCGGAAGTGCGCTTTCCGCACCTCTACGAGGCATTTGCCAAGGGCGCGAAGCACTATCGCGAGGCGATGGAGTACTCGATCCGCCAGTCGCGGCCGGACTTCAACGACGCCGAGATTGCCCAGCACGTCGAGCATTTCAACAACCTCACCGAAACCGGTGAGACGTACGAAACCAAGACCAACGACAACCGCATCGTGCAGATCACCTATCGCCCGATGGCGGATGGCCGGAAGGTCGCCATCTCGGTCGATGTGACAGAGCTGCGCCAGCGCGAGCGCGACCTGAAGCGGGCGCAAGCGGCGGCCATCGCGGCGTCGAACGCGAAGTCGGCCTTCCTCGCCAACATGAGCCACGAAATCCGCACGCCGCTGAACGGCATCCTGGGCATGGCGCAGGTGCTGGAGATGGGCGGCCTCACCGACGAACAACGCGATCAGGTGCAGACCATTCTCGATTCAGGCCGCAACCTGATGGCCCTGCTCAACGACGTGCTCGACCTGTCGAAGATCGAAGCGGGCAAGATCGCCGTCGTGAAGGCGGACACGGACCTGACGCACACGCTGCGCCGCCTGCACCGCCTTTGGAAGCCAAAGGCCGAAGAGGCTGGCCTGGAATTCTTCCTGTCGCTGGACGCAGACCTTCCGCAGGTCCTCAATTTCGACGCGGTGCGCGTGCGCCAGTGCGTCTCCAACCTGATTTCCAACGCCATCAAGTTCACCAAGCAAGGTCGCGTGGAGGTGTTCGTCACGGCGCGCCGCAACGCGGATGGGCAGTATCTCGTCAAGGTGCGCGTGTCGGACACGGGCATCGGCATGGACGAAGAGACCATGAGCCGCCTGTTCACGCCGTTCACGCAAGCCGACGATTCAACATCGCGCAAGTATGGCGGCACGGGTCTTGGCCTCTCGATCACGCGCAAGCTCGCCGAGCTGATGGGCGGGGAGGCCGCCGTGCGTTCGGAACCTGGTCGCGGGTCGGAATTCACCTTCTCCTTCCTAGCGGGCGACGCCGCGCCCCAGCATCGCGTCGTCAGCGAAGGCGCTTCGATGAACGAGGATGAGGCGCGCGCGACGCTGAAGAGCCAGAACCTGCGCCTGCTGCTGGTCGACGATCACCCGATCAACCGGCAGGTCGCCTCGCTATTCCTGCGCCCGTTCAACATGCGCATCGTCGAAGCGACCAACGGCAAGGAAGCGCTCGAGGCCCTGCGCCGCGAGACCTTCGATGTCGTGTGCCTCGATGTGCATATGCCCGTAATGGACGGCACGCAGACGATCGCCGCGATCCGCGCCTCCAACGAGCCGTGGGCGAACATCCCCGTCATCGCTCTCACCGCCGACGCAATGACAGGCGACAAGGAGCGCTATCTGGCTATGGGAATGGACGGCTACCTGTCCAAGCCGATCGCCGAACGCGACCTGGTGACCGAAATCACCCGTGTTCGCAGCCTGACGCCGGAACAACTGGCCGAGAATCGCCAGTCCAAGATGGCGTCCCAGGAAAGCCAGGCGGCCTGAAACGGGCCCTTTCCCGCGTTCGTTACCGTTCGAACTGGAGAAATCGCTGGCGCTTTCCGCGCTCGTAAGGTGATCTCCCCCCAAGCCGCCCCAGTGCGGTGATGGATTTCGGCGCCGCATATGCGGGCCAAAGGGAGAGACGTCATGAAACTGGTTTCACTGCTGGCCGGCGCCGCGTTGGCTGTCGGACTTGCCGGAACGGCATCGGCGCAGGGCACATGGCCCAAGCCGGAATACGTTTCCATTCCGATGGAGATCACTGTCAACAAGCCCGCCGCAGATGTGTGGGCCAAGGTTGGCGGCTGGTGCGACATCTCGAAGTGGATCACGCCGACGGGCGGCGTCCCCTGCGAAGTGACGTCGAGCCACAGCGATGTCGGCTCGGTTCGCGTGATCGCCGGTCGTGTGACCGAGATCATGACGGCCAAGTCCGAACTCGGCTACGGCTACACGCAACCCGCGGTCGAAGGTAAGTGGTACAACACCTATCACGGCTTCCTCGAAGTCCGTCCGGTGAGCGCCACCACGTCGAAGATCGTCTACACGCTTATGCTCGACGTTGCCGACAAGGCTGACCAAGCGGCGAAAGACGCAGACGTCGCTGGCCGCAAGAAGCAATTCGAAGGCGCGCTGGGCAACATGAAGAAGCTCGCCGAAGCAGGCTGATCGAGACTCACCGACTAGAAGACATACGGCCCGCTGGTTCATGACCGGCGGGCCGTTTCCGTTCAGGGCTTCGCTGGCGCAACCGGGGGAGCGGGCAGCGTCGCGTCCGGCGCGGGCGGCGGTTCGGTCGGGTTTTCGAAGATGCGGCGCAGCACGCCCGGCGTGAACGCCGCAACCGGATTGATCTGCACACGGGCGCGCGCAAACGTGCCGCGCACCGAATAAGTGGGCGCAAACATGCCCTCGCCCTGCCGCGAGACGAACAGATCGCCGATCACCGGCAAGCCGCCGAGAATTGAGTTCACGCCGAAGGACGGCACCAGCACACCATCGAGCGAGAGTTCGCCGGTTTCCGGTGAAATCCATCCACGAGCCGTTATGCCCATGGCGGGCCCGGACGCTCGCATGCCGGGCGCGTCGATACGGCCGTCGATGAATCGCACCGGCGCATGAACCTCCGTGAAGAGCACGCCATCACCGGAGAGAACGTCGGCCAGCCCCTGCAGCGAGGCGAGCGAGAAGATCTGCGCCAGCAACGGCGCATCCTTGAGGCGCACGTCCGTCATTGTGACGGTTGCCTCACCGTCGGCGCCGATGAACGTACCGTCGACCGCGAGCTTGCCGCCGATCAGATAGTCCGCCTTCAGCAACACGCGCGCAGCAAAGCCGGCATCATCGGAACGGAGAGAGATATTGCGCTTCTCCCCGCTCGAGCTGATGGCGACGTTGACATACTTGTCGCGATCGATCTGGCCGGAGATGGAGCCGCTGCGGGGCCCGAGGCCATCAACACTCAGGCTGATGCGTGCATTCAGGATGTCGGTGTCCGGCCGCACGCGCAGCTTGTCAGCGTTGAGCTGCAGTTCGTGCACCGGTCCGGGATCGCCCGGCCCGCCAACCGGCGTTGGCGATGGCGCCTGCCCGGACATGTCCAGCATCTGGTCCATCCAGGGGCTCGCATCGAAGAACGGGCCAGAGAGCGTTGCGCGGTAACCGCCATCCGACTTGCGCGTAACTCGTCCGCGCACATCTAGCGTGCCGCGCGAGAACAGCCGCTCGATATCGACAGACTGCAATGCGCCGCTGCTGTCGAGCTGCGCGTCGCCGATAAGCTCAAGTCCATCAGCGCGGATATCGCCGGCGAGGACCGCCGCGTTGGCGCTGTCCTTGCCATACCGGAAGGTGCCCTTGGCCGCGGCGTTGAGCGGTTTACGCCAACCCAGCTCCGCGATTTCGATCTGGGCGCGCTCGAAATCGACCGTAGCGGTCATGAGATCGAAATTGCGACCGCCGGGGCCGGAAGCGGTGAGTTCGACGTCAGCCTCGCCCTGCATGAAGTTGCGCGCAGCAAGACCGAAGGCGTTGAGCAGATCAGGGTTTGCGCGGGCGCGGGCGACAAGCTCAGCGCGGCCATTTTCTGCACCGACAGTCTCGCGCCATTCGAAGCTGACAGGCGCAGGGCCGAATTGCCCCTCCCCATTCATGTTCATTCCGTTGTGCGTCAGGTCGAAGTTTACCGCGCCGTCTGAAAGGCCGAAATCGCCGGCGATGTCGGGCACGACGACCTTCTGGAACTGCCCCTTGATGTTGAAGACGATGTCCTTCTCGGCCACCTCAGCGACCATGGGATACCCGACCTGGACGCTGACGTTTCCGTCGCCCGAAATCTGCGCGATCTGGAGGTTGTAGCGCGCGGCGATATCGAGGTTGCTGTCGTCGACGACGCGCAAGAGATCCATCAGCGGACCGCGTCCGTGCACGACGATGTCGGCCATCGCGCCGGCGGGCGAGAACCGCGGCAGAATGATCTTCGCTTGGTCAACCTGCCACGACTGCAGATTGCCGCCGGTGACATCGAGCGTGATGCTGTTGCCTTTCAGGTGACCGGCGCCGGAGACATTCGTCGCCGGCGGAAAGTCCGGCAGGAACTTCACGGTTGCCTTGGCGACGTCGAAGGTGAGCGACAGGTTCTCGTCCGGCAGGAAGCCTCCCGCCAGCGCGTTCGGCGGCCAGTCGATCGCAACGACTGCGTTGCTGATGACGGCCTCGGGGATGTTCGTCTTCACCCAGTTCCGGGAAAAGGCATCCGTCGCTGCCGGCCAGAACTCGATGACCTGCGCCGGCGTGAATCTGCCTTCCGTCGCCGCATTCACCTTGACGCCGACGCCGAGCTTCTCGCCTTCGCCCTCGAACCAGATCTCGCCGGAGCCGGAGGCGGACATCGCGCCATTGCCGGCCTTGATGTTGGTGATCGCGATCCTGCGGAGGTCATTCGAAATCTGGCCGTTGAGCGCGGCCTGCTTCAGCTGCATGGGCGCTTCGAAGAAGGGTGTCAGCGACAGGGTAAATGCCTCGCTCGACAAGGCAAAGTCGGTGGGCAGCGTGGTATCGCCCGCCATGATCGCCCGCGCGTCCAGCGCGCCCGTGAAGGCGCCCGACAGCCGGTCGCTGTCGATGCTCAGGGCTTCAAGGGCGATGAACTTGGTGGCCGGATCGTAGACAGCGGAGAAGGACAGATCCCTGACCGCGATGTCTTCTTCGCCGAGCCTGAACGAGCCGGATACGCCATCAAGCGCGAGCTTGGTATTGAGAAGTCCGCTGCGTTCGCTGGCGGTTGCGGCGAAGGTGGCGCTGGCCGTGCCAGTGGTCGTGAAGGCGTCGCCCGAATAGCCAAACATCTGTGCGATCGACATCGGGTCGACGCCTTCGAGGGTGAGATTGCCCGAGGCATGGGCGACCTCACCATCAGACTTGAGCTCGATCCGCACCTTGTTCGGCTCGCCCTCATGCGCGCCAGCGAGACGCACGTCGAGTTCGAGTGACACGCCTTCGCGCGTCGCCTTCCACATGCCGTCAACGGGATCGGCGCTCCACGTGGAGCCAGACTTCTGGTCCACCACATCAAGATGGAAACCGGCGAGTTCAACCTGTTCGAACGAGCCGGCGGCGACCAGCGCGCGGATCGGCGTCGCCAGTGTTGCCCAGTCGAGGTCCCGCACGGGGTCGAACGGCTTGTCGCTGGGATCGGGCTCCTTGGCGATCTCGATATCGGCAAGCGTCCAGACGCCGTCCTTGCTGCGCACGACCGTCGCCTGCCCGTCCTCCAGGCGCAGCTGGCGCGGCTTCACCTGCATACCGAACAGCGCAACCGTATCCAGCGAGATCATCGCCCGTTCCGCGCGGAAGGCTGGCTTGCTGTCTGCCCCCATCGCCGTGAAGCCGCGAGCGACAGCTTCGACCCGGCCGCGATCGCGGACCCATTCGAGGGCCAGCGTTTCGATCTTCACCGGCTTACCGCCGCGCGCTTGGGCAAGGGACTGCTCCACTTGCGGACGGATGAATTCGAGATCGATGGGTCCCTGGGACAGCCGCCACGCCACGAATCCAGCACCCGCCAGAATCAGGAAGGTGATGGCCGCGAGGATTTCGAGGACCAGGATCTTGGCCGAAACCTTCACGCGCTCGCCCCCGGACGCAAATCCTCAGTACGCTGGGGCAGCGTCAGGCGCGCGGCCGGGAGCCGCTTCACTGAGAGACGTGGACGGCGATACAAGTCCATGATCCCTGACACCACAAAAACACGGATAGATTGTGTCACAGCCACTCAATGCCGGCGACCCGGCCCCAGCATTCCGACTGCCAGCGACACCCCGGGGGTCCGCCGGACTGGACGACTATGCCGGCAAGACCCTGATCCTGTTCTTCTATCCGAAGGATGATACCGACGCCTGCACCCGGGAAGCTGTCGCGTTCAGCGGCATGCAGTCGCGCTTCAGGCGAGCCGGCGCCGACCTGCTGGGCATTTCCCGTGACAGCATGGCTGACCACAAGGCGTTCACGACCAAACATGGACTAAAGGTCAGACTTGGTTCCGACGAGGACGGCAAGGTGTGCGAGGCGTTCGGCGTCTGGCAGGAGAAACAGCTCTACGGGAACCGTTTCATGGGGATCGTCCGTTCCACGTTCCTGATCTCTCCCGACGGGGTGATTCAGCGCGTGTGGCGAAACGTCCGCGTGCCGGGACACGCAGATGCTGTTCTTCAACAGATGACATCATTTCGTTAACCATATCACTGCCATTTTCATTGGGTTTACGGGCGCTTAATCGCCCTGCTTGAAGCTGGCGAAAAAGCTGACCTAAGGGGTTCGCGTGCGCGAATTTCTGAGTTATCCATGTGACCGCCGGGCAACATCCAGCGGGGCAACGCGGGGCTTGGCGCGTAGAGAAATTGATCGGGCAGTTTAAATGGCGGTCAAGCAACTGAAGGCGAAGACAAAAGCCTTCTTCGAGAAAGCCTTTCCTGAAAGGCAGATTTACCACCGCAGCGGCGGCTCCGTTCGGTACGTCTCCATTTCACCCTGGCGCCAGGCGATGATCGCTGGCGCTGCGACTCTCGTTGTCGGCTGGTGCCTTTTCGCGACCGTCGCTGTGCTGCTGCGTGGCCCGGGAATGGACAGCGGCATTGGCACGCTCGACAAACAGTCGGCACGCCTGGAACGCGAACTTCGTCAGGCCCGCGCAGCTGAGCAGACCGCCCTCACCCTGCTTGAGACCCGCACACTCGATTTCAACAGCGCCATCGTCGAGGCGAAGAGCCGCCACGAGACTCTCAAGAAGCTCCTCTCGAGCCTGCAGGGCGGCGACACGGCTTCGGCCATCGTCCTGAACGGTTCGAACGCCACCATGCTGATCGATTCGACGATCGAGGAAGGCGACCCGCGCCAGAGCCGGCCGGACTGGTCAGGCGGTGAGGACGGTAATGGCGCGTTTCGCGCCCCCACCGACAAACTGATTGGCGAACAGGGCCTCCTGCTCGATTCGTTCGAAGAAGAGGCTGTCCTGCGCTCCGAGACGGCGCGTGGCGTTATTCGCCTGACGGGCGTGCCCGCTTCCCGCGTGCTGGAGCAATCCGGCGTTGGCGGACCGCTGATCCCGATCAGCTTCGCAGCCAACGGCAAGCCGCTGGACCAGATCACCGATCCGTTCGAGCGCCGCATCTACGAGGTGGAAGCCCGCCTTTACGAAGCGCAGCTCTATGAAAAGGCTCTCCGCTCCCTGCCGCTGGGCATCCCCGTGCAGGGCGCTTACCGGGAAACATCCGGCTTTGGTTACCGGACTGACCCGTTCGGCCGGGGCACCGCGTTCCATGAAGGCACCGATCTTGCAGCCTTTACCGGAGCGCCGTTGATCGCAACGGCGCCCGGGAAGATCATCTACGCAGGGGTCAAGGGCGGCTACGGACGGGCAGTCGAGATCGATCACGGTGGAGGCTTCCGCACGCTGTACGGGCATATGAACTCGATCAGCGTGAAGGTTGGCGACGCTGTCGCTCTTGGCCAGAAAGTTGGCACCATGGGGTCAACTGGAAGAAGTACGGGACCGCACCTCCACTACGAGATATACTTCCGCGGTAAGTCGTACGATCCGATCAAGTTTTTGAGGGCTGGCAAGCATGTTCACTAAGGGCAAATCACCTGAGCCGACCCCGGCGCCCCAGGCCCCCAAGCCCATTCTGCCGGATTCAACCACCAAGCGCGCGCCGGTCGCGGCGCGCTCGGGACCGTCAATCATCTCCGCCGACGTCAAGATGACCGGCACCATCGTCAGCACCGGCGAAATCGACATCAACGGCCAGATCGAGGGCGACGTGCGCGCCTCCGCCCTGACGGTTGGTGAAACCGGCGCGGTTAAAGGCGAAGTGATTGCTGAGTCCGTCGTCATCCGTGGCACCGTCGAGGGCCGTATCCGCGGCCGCAAGGTTCAGCTCTGCACGGGCGCCAAGGTTCGCGGCGACATCTTCCACGCCTCGCTGGCGATCGAGCCGAACGCCATCTTCGAAGGCGCAGTGAAGCACGCCCAAGACCCGATGGCCGAACAGCCGCCGTCGACCTGAGCTCGACTTCGAGACGAGTTTACAAGGCCGCCCTTAACCGGGCGGCCTTTTCGTTTGCAGCTCATCCGGCCGCCAGCGAGGGCCCCAAAAGCAGAACACCCGGCATTGCTGCCGGGCGCTCCTATGTTTGGATCAGTGAAGTCAGAGAGCCGTTAGATCGACTCTTTGAGTTCTTTCGAGGCGCGGAAGGCGACCTTCTTGGAAGCCTTGATCTGCACCGGCTCGCCCGTCGCCGGGTTGCGGCCCATGCGGGCAGCGCGCTTGCGCACGACGAGGACGCCGAGACCGACGAGGCGGATACGGTCGCCTTTCTTCAGGTGCTTGGTGAGCAGGCCGACGAGATCAGCCAGCATGGCTTCAGCTTGCTTCTTCGGAATCTCGTGGCTCTCGGCCAGGGTAGCGGCCAGCTGCTTGGTGCTGACGGTCGTTTGTTTGACGGCGGCTTTTTTAGCGGTGGCCATGGTCTTTTCGACTCCCTTGGGAAAATCCGCCCTCTGAATACACGGATTTTGGAGCCTCCAAAGCAAAAAAGGCGCGTTTTACAAGGGAAATCCCGGCTTTTCACAGCTTATGGGCTCAAAAACCCCCGATTTTACGGCTTCGGAGAGGTTCCGCCCCTCCCGAATCCCCGATTTTCTAGGGAATCAGCGCAGCTGAGTCGCGGGGCCGGAGCCCCGGTTTCCGGTGCGACCAGCGCGTCCAGTAGAGTGTCTCGACCCGCGTCCCATAGTTCTCGTCGAGCCAGGGTGCATAGAGGTCCGTCATCAGGTCTGCGGTCGACTGCACCATCGACATCTTGGCGATCATCACATGGTCGGCGTCTGCGAACATCACAGCGGGCTCGGGATGCACTTCCTCGCTGATCGTTCGGTTCATGTGCAGCGTCAGCCAGCCGCCCTTCGGTGCGCGCAGGTTCATCAGGAACGGGAACGGGTTCGTCATGTCGAGCGTGGTGACCGTCTCGCCGCGCTTCACGACGGGCGCGAGGTCCTCCATCCCAGCCAGCAGCGTCTCCATGTACTCGCCCTGGCGCAGCTCCTGGCGGCGGCCGTACTGGCCTGACAGCCAGATATTGTGAATGCGAGCCTCGGGCGTTTCCG
>Ga0075154_10001060_pt1 | contig 20565 bp, 15 predicted proteins | sample JI71714BDNA_FD_70965 | JGI IMG/M metagenome (GOLD analysis project Ga0075154, IMG submission 70965) | Wastewater effluent complex algal communities from Wisconsin, to seasonally profile nutrient transformation and Carbon sequestration -... | ecosystem: Engineered > WWTP > Effluent > Algae...
AGCAGCATTAATAGATGAAATGTATCTGCTATCAGGAGTTATAGGGGCAACTTTTCTAGGTAAAGAGCACCTTAGGTAGCAGAATTTTAATCATTTATGTTTTCTTTTTCTGAAAAGCTAGCACAGTATTGGATTGCTTTTTATATTTGTGGTGGGAAGGTGGACGTAAGCAAACATGGCATAAGTGTTTGATTACGAATTTGATTAATTAGCTTTCGTGTATTGTTAGAAATTAATATGATTTGTAAATTAATAAGTGGTAAAGTAATTTTAGAAAGTGGAGTGGGGGATAACATAAAGTTGGCAGAAATATTACTTAAAATGAGTAAAAATTAAAATATGGATAAATATCATAAAGAAATACCTGAATTTGACTTAAAAAAAATAGGTTCAATAAATTTTGGAAATTTAGAAGGGGAAAAAGACACCAAACTATCAGATTCTTTTTTTATTACTGATTCAATATTAAATTTAATTCAAGGAAGATATAATTATGTAATATCTCCAAAAGGTGGTGGTAAAAGTGCTGTTTTTAGAGCGTTAAATGAAAAATTATTAGATTTCGGAGATTATTTTGAATATGAAAAATATAGTATTGTTCCAATAAATAATGCTTTTGTATTTGAAACAGATTATTTACCAACTGAAAAGTTTAAAATAGAAGACAATAGAAAAACATACACTTTAAGTTGGGCATTATACTTTTTAACAGAACTTATTAATGATATTAAAAAAAATCATACAGATAAACAAAATTACAATTCATTTATAAAAAAAGTTGCAAGAGTTGAAAAGTTAAAAGAAGATTTTAGACTTTATAACATAATTGATATTATAAACAATTTCAATTTGGGTTTAACATTTTCTGTAAGTGGTTTGCCTATTGAAATGTCTCCAACAATAAAAATAAATGAAAAGACCGATAAATTAGTTCTAAATAATTTATTTGTAGAAATTAATAAATTTTACAAAGAAAATAATTTAACTGCATTAATTTTAATTGATCGATTAGATAATTTTGTAAGAAAAGAAGCATATCATATTCAAAAAAATTATATTCAAGGTCTAATAGACTGTATCGAAGAAATTTCAATTTTAGAAAATATTGCACCAGTTTTATTCATAAGGACAGATTTATTTTATGCATATGATATAGATTTTGAATATGACAAAGTAAAAGAGCGAACTATTGAATTAAATTGGAGTGAAGATGAAACATTAAACTTTATTGTTTACCGTTTACTTTCAAATAATTACATACAAAATAATTATGGAGATTATTTTAATTTCGTTATTGAAGAAGGTTTTTCAGGTAAACATCGACATACCAAAAATAATTTAAACACACTTTGGAAAAGATTTAAAAATATATTTAAAAAAGACGAAGCAAAATACGATTTAAAGCGAACTCTTGGCTACACAATAGCTGAAAAATTCATAAGGCTATTTTTTCCAAAAACAGTAGGTGAATCTAATACAGATTTTTGTATTTGGATAACAGAAAGTTTAAAAGATTCAAATTCATTTGTTAATCCAAGAGTTGTAATTTATTTTTTCAATCAACTTTTTGATTTACAAAAACAATTCTACAAAGACAATCCAGTTAATGTGGATATAAAACTAAAAGCGCAAAATAATACTGATGAATATCATTTTGATATATTCAAACAAGAAGTTATTGAACAAGTTTACAATAAAGTTAGAAATGATGAGTTAAGAAATATTTTGAAAATTTTAAAAAACAGTAATTCCCAAGCCATCTTTAAGGAAATAAATTTGCGTACAATAAATAAAACAAAATTCCACTACGGCGATATAAATGTAAAGAAATTAGGTGTTCAAAAAGATGAATATGACAGAGTTTTAAAATATTTATCTCTATTAGGCTTTTGTAAAGAAGTTGAAAAACAAGTATATGAAATACCAAAGATTTATAGATATGAAATGACATTACAAACTGTAGAATAAATACTTCTGCCATAAACTAAGTTTTATTGGGTGTAAAGTGCCAAGCATGAAATATTTATATTCTTACACGCCATAGATACAGATCAGTCATCAAGCCTCGTTGACTAATAAGTATTCCGGAGCAAACTGAACCACTTTGTATGGTATAAAATATGATTTATTATTTCTTTTTCTGAAAAGCTATTACGGTATTAGATTGCTTTTTATATTTGTGGTGGGAAGGTTAGAGTATGGAAGTGTGCAGATGTGGTATAAGTGTTTTATTATGGATTTGATTGATAGGCTTTTTTATATTGATATATTTAATGAGAATTGCAAATCGATAAGTTGTAAATCAGTAAAAAAATGGAGAGGCGTATAACAAGAAGTTACGAGCAACCCTATAACAAACTACAACTATGAAGAATTATTTAAAATTAATTTTGATATTGGTTATTACTTCAACCAGCCAGACTTTAATTGCACAGGACAAAATTACAATTATTGCCAACCAACAAATAGACACAAATACTAAATTCATGCAAGGTTTTTTACATGGTGGTCCAGGCTACTTGGATTCTGTAAAAGTAGCTAAACTTAAACCTGAATTTTGGAGAATTGGAGCATACTTTTTGGCAGGAAGTGGATACCAAGAAACAAAACGATTTAATCCAAAGATAATCGTAAATATTAACGATTTATATATGATTGTAAATAATATCCCATCACAATCACAAAGCCAACCTTGGGTCGGAAATTGGGCTGCATGGGACAATCTTGTTGCAATGATTGCAAATAATTCGGTTACCAACAACGAACCTGTTGATGAATGGGATTTATGGGGCGAACCTGATAATTTTTGGACTGGTAATTATAGCCAATGGATTGAAATGTATAGAAGAACGGATAGCATAATTACTTCCATTATACCCAATGCAAAAATTATCGGTCCTGAATTTGGATTTGCTACTTGCAATTTCAATGTCGTTCCTATTCTGCAGTTTCTAGACAGCTTATATTCAGTGGGCACAACCCTTTCAGGTGTTTCATGGCATGAGTTCTGTAATCCTCAGGATGTGCCTTCGCATGTTCAACAGGTTAGAGATTCGTTAGCCTTAAGACCATGGTTAGGTAATTTAGATATTTTAATTCCTGAGTATGCAGGGCCGGCAAACCATACTATACCTGGATGGAATGTTGGCTGGTTGTATTACTTCGAAAAATCAAAAGTTGATTGGGTTTCTCATGGTTGTTGGGACGAAACAGATGGTACAAATGGTTGGTCAAACTGTGAATATGGTTTAAATGGATTATTTATGTGGGATAATTCCACGCCACAACCAAATTACTGGGTTCACAGAGCATATGCAGAATTGGATTCAATAAGATTGGTGTCAAACTCTACCAACCTTAAAACTATTGCACTGGCAGGGATAAACAATACTAATCAAGAAATGAAAATGTTAGTAGGACGATATGACAATCCGAATTTAGGACAGCATAATACAACATCAAATGTGGAAGTTAAAATATTAAATTATCCATATTGTTCAAATTGTACAGTCCCACTTGTTGTTCAAAAAATACCAAGCAATAATGTTTCGTATTCAATTCCATTAACATCTCCAATAACTACAATTTCAAGCACTTTGACATTTTTAGGTGATTCTGCAGTAGTAAATCTTAATGGTTTTGTTGATGGTGATGCCTGCATTATTTACATAAACCCAAGTTCGGGAAGCGTCCTGACAACCGTGGATTATTTGCCGATCAAACAGCAATTTAAAATTTATCCTAACCCAACGAGCAATTTAATTACAGTTGGAATACCAAATACTGAAAAAACCATAATTCAAATATATAATTCACTTGGTATTATTGTAAAAGAAATTGAAACAAATCACTCAACTCAAATAGACATCTCAACACTGACAAATGGAATATATTTTGTAAGAAATTTAAAGTTCCCGACACAAATCCTGAAATTCATCAAACAGTGACAGACGAAAGGGCAACTTTTTTTGTATACAAAATGAATTTCTTTTTCTGAAAAGCTAGCTCAGTATTGCATTGCTTTTTATATTTGTGGTGGTAAGGTGGGATGATGTAAGCAGATGTGGGATAAGTGTTTGATTATGGATTTGATTGATAGGCTTTTTTATATTGATATATTTAATGTGAATTGCAAATCAATAATTTGTATATCAATTTTAAAAAATGGGCTAAGGGATTATACAAAGTTAGTGGTAATTTTAAAGCATAAAAGAAGAGAAATGAATATACATAGCAAATCACAATTTAAAGACGAAAAAGCTGACCAAAACTATTTTGAGAATTGGGTATCACAATTGCAAATAAACAACGGTAGATATTATGAGCGATATGAAATTGAAACGTCACTTGGTAAGACACATGTTTGGGGACTTAACACAAAATACGAGCAGCTGGATGCTCTTGTTATTTTCCCTGGTGCAAGAACCACTGCATTAATATGGGATTTTGACAAAGGACTTGACAACTTAAAACATAAAATGAAAATTTTTATGGTAGAAACCAATGGACTTCCAAATTTAAGTGATGGTTCAACACCAAACATTAAGTCCCTAGATTATGGTCTTTGGGCGAATGAAGTTCTTGAAAAGCTCAAAATTGAAAAAGCTTTTGTAGCTGGAGCTTCATTTGGAGGTCTTATTTGTATGAAACTTGGGATAGTAAAACCAGAAAAAATAAAAGCAGCTTTTTTATTAAATCCTGGTTGTTTACAACCTTTTTCCTTAACAATCAAAAATCTATATTATAATCTTCTGCCCATAATAAACCCAAATGCAAAAAATGTCTTAAAATTTCTTAACAAAGCAGTTTTTTCTAAGCCAAATCATAAGTTATCTGACATTTCAGAAAAAATGCTTGTTGACTATGAAGTTTTTGCAATAAGCCGATATCGAGACAAAACACAAAAACCTTATTATATGAACAAACAACTTGAAGACGTAAAAGCGGAAACATATTTGCTTGTAGGAGACAAAGACCTTTTATTTCCTTATAGAAAATCAGTTCAAAATGCACAAAGACAAATTAAAACATTGAAAGAAACAAAAGTTTATAATAACGTTGGTCACGGAATTGAAACTTATGACAAAGCACTAAACTATATTGGAGAGACCATAAAAAATTGTTATTAACAACCAAGTTTTAGTAAGGTAAGAAGTGCCTATCATGAAATATTTATATTCGATGACGCCATAGAAACAAATCAGTCATCAAAACTGGAGGACTAATGTGTATTCCGGAGCAAACTGAACCACTTTGTATGGTATAAAATATGATTTGTTATTTCTTTTTCTGAAAAGCTAGCACAGTATTGCATTGCTTTTTATATTTGTGGTGGGAAGGTGGGATGATGGATGTTAGCAGATGTGGTATAAGTGTTTTATTCTGGATTTGATTGATAGGCTTTCTTGTTTTGATTGCAATGAAGGATTGGCGGGATTTGGGGTGTAAAGTATTGAGTGGTTATTTGGTTTTCGAAGTCTCAATGGAGTTAAAATAAAAGTTGACTGTTGTCCAACAAAACATTAAAATAGTTTGACAAAATTGGTAAGCTCTCAATTCTTATTTGTATATTTGTGTAATATTTACAAATTTAAAATTAGGAAATGATAGAAGAATTTAGTTTCGGAAACTTTTGGTCCTTTAAAGATATTCAGACCTTGAATATTACTGCTGCAAAAATTAAATCGAAAAATGTAGAACTTGATGCGACCAATGTATTTTCGATTAATAGTGATATAAGCTTATTAAAAACTAAAGCAATCTATGGTGCAAACGCAAGTGGCAAAAGTAATGTCATTAAAGCACTTTCATCATTTATAAGAATAATTTATTATTCTGTCGAAAGAGAGACAATCTTAGAGATTATAGATGCTTTTCAACTAAATTCAAAATCAATTGTTGAGCCTACCTTTTTTCAAATGATCTTTAGGATTGGAAAAATCAGATTTAGATATGGTTTTGAATGTGATAAAAATTCTATTAAAAGCGAATGGTTATTCTCTACTCCAAAGAAACGAGAACAAGTATTGTTTATTAGAGAAAACAACAAAGTAGATACCATAAATCAAACTCATTTTGAAGAAGGGACTTTGTATCAAAAGCTCTTTGAAAATTCAAACGACCCTATTTTTACACCGACTTCATTGTTTTTGAGCCATTTATCCAAAACAGGATTTGGTAAACTTTCAAAACAAATTGTAAATACTATTGCGTCCATAACCATTATACCAGGTCTAGGTCACCAAGGTATGGTTGACAATGCCATTAATTCATTAAATGAAATGGGCCAAAAAAAATTTATACTTGATTTTTTGCAAAAAGCAGATATTGGTATAGAAGATTTATATGTAGTCGAAATGGCAAATGATCAATCCTTAAGTGAACTTGATTCAAATGAAGTGATAGATGCAAAGAAAAGAAAAGTAATTGTTTCAAGAAAAAAGCAATATGATTCTCAAAATAAATGGATAGGACAATCACGCTTTTCTTTTCAACACCAAGAGTCTGAAGGAACAATCAAAATGTTCGAATTAAGTCCTTACATATATTCTTCTATTAAAAATGGAACGCCCTTATTTATAGATGAATTTGATGCTAGGTTTCACCCTTTACTGACAAAAAAAATTGTAGAACTTTATAACTCTGTCGGAAATAAAAAATCTCAATTAATATTTACAACACATGACACAAATCTTCTATCATCAGATTTATTAAGAAGAGACCAAATAGATTTTGTTGAAAAAGATAAATATGGTGCAAGTCATCTATATACACTTGTTGAGATAAAGGGAGTTAGAAATGATGCTTCTTTTGAAAAAGATTATATTCAAGGAAAATATGGAGCAATTCCGTTTCTTGGTGATTTTGCAAACCTACTAACCTTTGAATAATGCCGAAAAGTACAAAAGCTGTTAAAGTTACTGACAAAAATAAAGCTTGGAACAAAATCACACAGCCTAGAGGATACCAAATAGAAACTATCCCTATCAATAAAACGATTTTAATTGTTTGCGAAGGACAAACTGAAAAATTGTATTTTGAATCTTTTCCTGTTTTAGGCATAAGGATTAGGGCAATTGACCTTGAAGGACAAGCAAAACTGAAACTCGTACAATCAACACAAGAAATTATAGATAATGCTAATGAAGACTATGACGAAGTTTGGTGTGTCTTCGATATGGATATAAGGAGAGGAGCCGATGAATTTGCAGATTTTGATAATGCAATTACAAAGGCTTTATTACTTGGGTACAAAGTAGCATATTCAAATGATGCTTTTGAATTATGGTTTTATTTACATTTTGATTACACGGATTCACAACATTTGAGGTCTTTCTATTACAAAGAATTAGGTAAAAGATTTGGCATAAATTATGTGAAGGATGGAAAAAAATATGACTTTTGTTTAAAAATTTATGACATCTTAAAAAACGACATAAACTCTTCACAAGTTAAGGCAGTTGAGAGAGCAAAGTTATTGTTTGAGAGGCAAGAAAATCTCCCTTACCTTCAACAAAATCCAAATACAACGGTGTATGCATTAGTGGATGAATTGAATAGAAATTTGAGACGCTAGAAAAGAAATACTACACACAACAACTAAGCGTTCTTTATCCCAAGCATGTCAGACAATGTCCAACGGACTTGTGATGGACGACCATACTATTGCATGGCAAGCCAAGTTGACCTTAATATTCGATAGATGAGCTAAATGGTTTTGGTTTATTAAGGTCATTTATTATTTCTTTTTCAGTAAAATTACCAAGATATTACTTTGCTTTTTATATTTGTGGTGGGAAGGTTAGAGTATGGATGTTAGCAGATGTGGTATAAGTGTTTTATTCTGGATTTGATTGATAGGCTTTTTTGTTTTGCCTGCATTAAAGGTTTGGTGAGATAACATGACTTTAGCGCTAATATTATAAAGACAGTAATGAACAGAAGAAAATTTATAAAAAGGACTTTTGGGGGACTGGCCGCAATAGGTTTATTTAGCGGGCTCTATGCTTGGCAGATTGAACCTTTTTGGTTGGATTTTGTGAAAGTGAAAATGCCCATAAAAAACCTACCTAGAGACTTAGTTGGTAAGACACTTATACAGATAAGTGACATTCATATTGGCCATCGTTTTGACTATCATTTCATAATTAACTCATTTAAAAAAGCAAAAGATTTTAATCCTGACTTTGTTGTTTATACAGGTGACTATGTAAGCGCAGACAAAGATGAGGTTCAGTATGATAAATTAGATGAAGCATTAAAGAATATTGTTAAAGGAAATGTAGCAACTATCGGTATTCTTGGTAACCACGATTATGGAAGAAATTGGTCTCAAAAAAATGTTGCAGACAAGATTTCGGAAATGCTTACCGCAAATGGCATTAGACTTTTAAGAAATGAAAGTGTTGAAATCAATGGCCTAAATTTCATAGGCTTTGACGACTTATGGGGACTTATCTTTAAACCTGAAAAGGCAATGTCTGGCTTTGATAATACGAAGGCTAATATTGTTTTATGTCATAATCCTGATGTTTGCGACTTAGACGTTTGGGGGGAATACAATAGTTGGATATTATCAGGACATACGCACGGAGGACAAGTTAAACCTCCATTTCTTCCGCCACCTATGTTACCTGTAAAAAACACAAATTATTCTTCCGGACAAATCGCATTAAGTAACGATAGGACTTTATATATTAATAGAGCATTAGGACATTTATGGCAAGTAAGGTTTAATGTAAGACCAGAAATAACGATATTTGAATTGCAAAATGGATAAAAGAACTGCTACTTATATCTAAGTTTTCGTTTGGTACGAAGTGTCTATCATGAAATATTTATATTCGATGACGCTATAAATACAAATTAGTGATCAACACTCGCGGACAAGCGGTGAACCGGTCACTGATTATTTTTGTAGACTAGGCCAAGTTAATTTTACATTGTTAAATTAGGAATTATCATTAAAGGAGCCAGAAAGATGATTAGCCTCTTCGTTTTTGAGGAGCATCTATAAAAGGTGGGGAACAGCATGATTAAATTTTTTTATTATCTTCATACATTATTATGGTATTGATAAAAAAAACAGAACCATTAGAAAGCAATTTATGTTAAATAGCGGTATAAAACGTATTCTTTTTAGCCCTGAACGCCTGCCTGCCATAGCCAACGCAGGCAGGGGTGAAATTAAAAATTAATTATATGGGACAATCGTTAGTTCAAAATTACATTCATATAATTTTCAGCACAAAGCATAGAGAACCATTGATTCAACCGCCTGTAGAACAAGAACTTCATGCTTATTTGGGAGGAATTTGTAATCAACTAGAATCTCAGTCAATTATTGTTGGGGGCTACACAGACCATATTCACATATTGTGTAAACTTTCTAAAAAAATACCATTGATGAAGATAATAGAGGAATTAAAATCGCATTCGTCAAAATGGATAAAAACAAAGGGAAAATCATATGAAAATTTTTATTGGCAGGATGGGTATGGTGCTTTTTCTGTAAATCCGTCTGAAATAGATATAGTGATTTCCTATATAGCAAATCAGAAGGAACATCACAAAAAGAAAACATTTCAAGATGAGTATAAAGCCTTTTTAAAAAAGTATCAAGTTGAATATGATGAAAGATATGTTTGGGACTAAAGATTACGCCCTTTCAGGGCTGTGGAAGTAGCGTGTTTTTGGACATAGGGCTTCACCCTATGTTAGTATATACCGCCCTTTCAGGGCTGTGGAAGTAGCGTGCTTTTAGACATAGGGCTTCACCCTATGTTAGTATATACCGCCCTTTCAGGGCTGTGGAAGTAGCGTGCTTTTGGACATAGGGCTTCACCCTATGTTAGTATATACCGCCCTTTCAGGGCTGTGGAAGTAGCGTGCTTTTTGACACAGGGCTTCACCCTATGTTATTATATACCGCCCTTTCAGGGCTTTTTAATGTGATGACTATTTTAAAGGTGGGTTTAGCCCCTCGTAATAAAGACTTAAATATCTCCTAATTCTTTAAATCATCTATGTCAAATTAATCAAGGAAACCTCCGGGTAAATGTTAATATATCTCCCCTGACTGCGTTGCTAAAATATTCTTTTTAGCCCTGAAAGGGCGTAATATTTTAACGAAGGGTGTAGCCCTTCGGTAAAATATACTTTTATTACAAAGCCCTGAAGGGGCGAAATTAAAAACGACGAAAGATATATTCGGGAGTAAAGATTTCGCCCCTACCTGCGTTGCTATATGGCAGGCAGGCTTTCAGGACTGTGGAAGTAGCGTACTTTTAAACATAGGGCTTTACCCTATGTTAATATAGATCGCCCCTGCCTGCGTTGCTCTATGACAGGCAGACCTTCAGGGCTTTTTAATGAGAAGACTATTTTAAAGGTGGGTTTAGCCCGTGGTTAGAATATAGCCAGCCTGACCACTATGTAGTAGGTGGGAAGGGGTGGGTAAATTTAGAGGAATATCCTTCAACTCAAACCTATACAACCGGCATTTCCCACCTCTGACCTGCCCATTCCCTTTGAGCAGCGGCATCTTGATATGTCCATGCTAGCAGTCTACTGGATTTATTGCCTTGTCCCATAGGTATAGTCCGTATATGAGCTACACCAATATTATTTAAAGTACTTTCAAACTTTTTAAGGTTGGATTGTTTGGATACCAATGTGGTAAACCACAGGCATGATTTTGAGTATAATTTACTTTCGTGGATCATGGTTCTGATAAAACGTTCTTCGCCACCTTCGCACCACAATTCGTGACTAGTGCCGCCAAAATTTAGGGGACCGTCTTCAATCCCTAAGTTTTTGGTTTTCCTTTCATTACCTGCTTTGGCTTCCTCAGCTGATGCATGAAACGGTGGATTACAGATGACTAAATCAAAATATTCTCCTTCTTTTATGATATTCTTAAAGACACAATGCTGATCGGTTTGATGTCTCAATTCGAATTTGTCTTTTAGCACTGAGTTATTGTCAATGATATGCTGACATGATGCAAGTGATACCGTGTCTATATCACTACCTACAAAAGTCCATCCATAAGCTTTGCAACCTATGATCGGATAAATTCCATTAGCACCAACACCTATGTCTAGACATTTGATCCCTGAACTGACTGGAATCTTGCCGTAATTACTTTGTGATAAAATATCTGCTGCATGGTGGATATAGTCCGCTCTTCCTGGAATGGGCGGACAGAGATATCCCTGCGGAATATCCCAATACAAAACATCGTAATAAGCCATCAAAAGTGCTTTATTCAGTGCTTTGACGGCATCAGGATTGGCAAATGGGATGGTTTCATCACCATAGATATTTTCACTTATGAAAGGCGAAAGATCGGGATAAACTTTTTTGAGCAGTTCAAAATCATATCGGGTATTATGCAGGTTCCTAGGGTGCAACTTTGACTTCACCGCTGCGTGAACCCTTTTTTCTTCAGGTTTATTTTTTTTAGATTTAGACATTTTGTCTTTTTTATGTTGGTTCACGGTATTATTATTTTTGATTAAACTATATTTTGAAAACAGATGTACGCTACCCTATGGCTTCTTTGATCACTTCAAATTCAAAACCTTTTTGGGCCAGATAGACGGTTAGTTTTTGAGAACGTTCATATTTGTTGGAGAACTTAGTGGTACGCTCCTTTTTTGCTATCAGCATTTTGGCGGTTTCCAGGTAATCATCATCAGGAATTTCTTTTAATGCTTCTCTTATAGAATAATCAGATACCTGTTTCAGCTTGAGTTCCTGCTTGATTTTATTTCTTCCCCAATGTTTGATTCTGAATTTACCACCAGCAAATGTTTTGGCAAATCGCTCTTCATTGAGAAAATTATTAATGATGAGATCTGATATCAATTCTTCCAGTAAATCACCATAAATACCATGCTGTAACAACTTACTGCGAACTTCCTGATGACATCGCTCTTGGTAAGCACAATAACTTTGTATATTGAGCTTAGCTTCGTCAGCAGACCAATATTTTACTTTTTTCTCACCGCTTTCGTCAAACATGATTATCGTTGATAATAAAAAGGCAGACCAAAAAGATCTGCCAATAATTAAGGGTGTTAATAAGAATCTGCGTCAAAAGTAACGGACTTATTACAAACTTCAAAATTTGCAGATCACAAATTGAGCTTGTACTTAAAAATTTCTATCAAATCATCTTTAGGGTCATGATGATAGGTATGCCAACCTGCTTCCTGAGCACCCTGAATATTGGGCCATAAGTCATCAATAAAGATAGTTGCTTCGGGTTTCAGTTCCGCTTTTTGAGTTACATGATGATAAAAATTTACATCAGGTTTTTTAAACCCTTCGATATGAGAATAAAATGTTTGATCAAAAAAAACATGATCAAAATCCACGATATTATGATTTTTTTTCAAATCCTTCATCACCCATTCCAAATGCAATTCATTGGTATTGCTCAATAAATATACTTTGTATTTTGCCCTGAGTTGTAGTAGAAAATCAAACTTGAGTGGATTCCATCCGATAAGCATGCCATTCCAGGCACGAATAATATCATACCCATGCGGCACTACTCCCTGAGCCTTACGTTGCAGATTCCAAATAAAAGTCTCCTTGGTGATGACTCCTTTTTCGAAATCTTCCATTACTTGCAGGACGTCTGCAGGAAGATGGTTTGGATCAAATGTTATACCTAGAATATGGGCCAAAGCGTCATACGTCCTTTGGTAATCTATATCTAACAATACACCACCTAAATCAAAAACTATATTTTCTAAGATTGGATGATCTTTATCCATTTGTGTATTTATTTTTGGGGATAACTAACGCTGTTGAGCACTTTTCTGACCATAGCGGTATCACAAACGTTTTGTACCTCAATGCTTAGATTCTGCTCTTGTTTCTTTTTGTTCGTATGCTTAAAGTAAATGCCTGACCCAAGACCGTCATGAGTCACATAAAACTTGCGTTGAAATTCGCCATCTAACTTTACGGAGAAGTCATCTTCCTGATTTTCAGTGTCCTGAGTTGTAAAAAAAGGATAAGAAAATGACCGTTTTCGAAATTCCAACTCAGCCATATAATTGCAGGCAGTACAAGGGATAAATGGTTTGGAACTGCTCTCGGACATAGGTATCACCTGAATAATATCCACTGAATCAATAAACATTTTGTACAGCTTTTCGTCTATACGGAGCTTCTCAAAAAAGACGGTGTGATACTTACCTTTAAATGCCAATGCAAATTTTTCTGTTTCCGTCATCGGCCCGGAATAAGCTTGAATTCCTTTTGTGTATTGCAAAGATATCGTACCGCATTGGAAAACGCCCATAGATTCATTAGATCTTTTTTTATCGCACTTACAATCTTCTTGTACCAAAAATGGTAAGGCCCTAGTACTGAAACGCCCTGGTCTCTGACAAGACAGCATTGCCAACATTACCGATAAAAACAATAAAAATCTATACATCTGACGAGAAGTGAGTCATTTAACTAATCAACTAAAAAAGCAAAGGTAGCAGATTGAAAGGGAAAATCTTTAGTTCTCCTGAAGATTTCTGTTAAAATCAATACCTTTGACGCTTAATAAAATATCATCTTATGTATCGCTATCTGATCAAGCCCTTTATGTTTTTATTGGATCCTGAAAAAGCGCATCACTTGACCATACTATTGTTGAGAGCAGCATTAAGCTTTCCTGGGGGCAGATGGTTTTTTGATCAACTGTATAACGTAAATGATCCTAGACTGGAAAGGAAAATCATGGGACTGACCTTTCCCAATCCGGTAGGCCTTGCAGCAGGATTTGACAAAGACGGTAAATATTACGAGGATATGGCTGCGTTGGGTTTTGGTTTTATAGAAATTGGAACGGTGACACCACTACCACAAGCTGGAAATGATAAGCCAAGACTGTTTAGATTGCCCCAAGATCGTGCTCTGATCAATCGTATGGGATTCAACAATGACGGTGTGGATGCGATGGTAAAAAGACTGAAAAACAGAAAAAAAACAAAATTAATCATAGGTGGTAACATCGGAAAAAACAAAATTACGCCCAATGAAAATGCCGTAGATGATTATATGAAATGTTTTGAAGCGTTGTATGATCACGTAGACTATTTTGTGGTCAATGTCAGCTCACCCAATACGCCTGGACTCAGAGCATTGCAAGAAAAAGAACCACTCACTGCCATCCTTTCTACACTCATGATTGCAAATGCGCAGAAGTCTCATCCAAAACCCATTTTATTGAAGATAGCACCCGACCTTACAGATTCACAATTGGATGATATCATCGAAATCGTCCAAACAACAAAAATAGCAGGAGTCATCGCTACCAATACGACTTTGGATCGAAGCATGCTAACTACTTCTACGGATCACATTGGAGCTGGCGGATTATCCGGTCACCCTGTCAAAAAAAGATCCACAGAAGTCATCAGCTATTTGTACCAAAAATCACAAGGCGCATTTGTGATCATAGGTGTCGGAGGTATCGAATCAGCTCAAGATGCTATAGAAAAACTCGAAGCAGGAGCAGCGTTGATACAGGTTTATTCAGGGATGGTTTATACAGGACCCGGATTGATTAAGGATATTAATGAAGCTATTGCTAAAGTATGATCAATGGTGTAAGTTTTACCCTTTTTTGTTACGAATAAAATGTGCTCCACCTACTAAAAATACTATATATTTGCGATTTAAAGCACATTTTATACAAAGCCACCTTTTATGCGTTTTCTATCGACATTTATTTTTGCAATACTTTTATTTAGTCACCCACTTTTGAATGCCCAGCCTGAAGCATTTACGCCTGTTGGTACGGGTGGTGGTGGTTATATGTACTCACCATCCATAAGTCCTCACAATCCTAATGAAATGTGGATAAACTGTGATATGGGAGGATTGTACAAAACGAAAGACGGCGGCCGTTTATGGACTCTCATACCTTACCAACAAAATGTAAGTACTGTAAAAGGAAAAATTCAATATACAAACGATCCTAATATATTGTACGTAGTCAATCGTTCCCTTGACCCAACACACACACCTTGGTATCAAGGAAGAACCATGAAATCTACTGATGGAGGAAAGTCATGGTTAGACATAGACCCTACAGCATCTGGAACACACAGACTATATGCCGACCCCAAAGACGCCAATCGCTTAATATTAAATGAATATAATGCACTTTTCATCTCCCAAGATGGTGGGTTATCCTTTAAACGCATAGAAACTCCGGATTGGGATTTGGTTTGGCTATCGGGTGTATTTTGGGATGGCAATGACATCTGGATAGCAACAGATAAAGGGTTATTGTACTCTAAAAACGGTGGTGCCAGTTTTAGTATCATTGAATTAGCAGGCCTGAGAGATGATGAAGGAATTTACCAAATGACCGGAGCCAAACAAAATGAAGTTGTTTCTTTATTTTTAGTGACTGCTGAAAGGGAACGGCTCCAGCCCTGGCATGAAGTGCTGGAGATTCAAGATGGACTTAAGGAGTTTTATGCTTTTAAACCGCACACTTCTCAATTGAAAAACATCAGAAATAATATATCCAAGGATGCGAAAATTGCCTGGATTGAATCTGCTAGCAACAATTCCGAGATCATTTGGGTGAGTGGTGATATTGATGATCTTCCGGTGATTTATAAATCCATTGACTCTGGCAACACGTGGCAGCAAACATTCAAAGTAGAAGGAAATGCCAATACCACTACAGGATGGGCTGGGGAATACGGTATTGTAAGTATGTATTGGTCAGGCGGTGTTTTGGGCATGGATGTAGATGACCTCAATCCAAATCATGTCCTCACAACCAGCGGGTTTGCCTTTCAAACTAAAAATGGTGGTTTGACTTGGGAGCAGTGTTACGTAGACCCAAGTTTTGCCAATGAAACTGGTCAGCCTTCGGAGCAAAAGAAGGTTTATAAAAGCTCAGGGCTAGATGTAACTACAAGCCATCATTTACATTGGCTAGGGAAAGATACGATTTTGGCATCTTGTACTGATATTGGAAATCAATATAGTGTAGATGGTGGAAAAACTTGGTCTTTTGATCTCAATTTGCGAACACCATGGGACAATTTGTCTTGGCCCAACTGGTATAGAGTATTATCACATCCTAAATCCGGTCGATTATACGCAGCACTTTCTGAAATCAATGATATGTATTTGGGATATAGGCTGACTGATGAAGCAGTAAAAGGTCAAGGAATAATAGTCTCAAGCGATGACCAAGGAAAATCTTGGGATACTTTATACAATTTTGGTCATCCGGTGGTCTGGGTGGAAATGTCTCCCCAAAATCCCGAAATCATGTATGCCAGTGTGGTGCATCATACCGAAGGTGGCGTATTTAGATCCCAAGATGGAGGAAACACTTGGACACAACTATCCATAGCACCGCGCACTGAAGGTCATGCTTACACAATCAGGTGTTTGAAAGATGGAAGCGTTGTGGTGACATTTTCTGCAAGAGCACCTGAAAATACCAATAATCTAAGTGGTTCTAGTGGTGTATTTTGGTCGCCCAATGGTATAAATCAATGGAGAGATGTGTCTTCTTCTGAAATGATGTACTATACCAAAGATATTACTATAGATCCTCATGATCCAGATCAAAATACTTGGTATGTGACCGTTTGGGGCAGGTTCAATGTGTTTCCTGGAGGAAATAGTGAAGGCTTGGGTGGCGTGTACCGTACCAAAAACAGAGGGCTAAGCTGGGAACGTATTTTGGAAAATGATCTAGCAGAATCGGTCAGTATTCACCCTGATATCTCAGATATAGCCTATGTTGCCATAGAAAATACAGGTTTGTATTTTACAGAAAATCTAAATGCTGAAAAGCCCATTTTTAAACCTGTAGAATCATTTCCATTCTGGCGGCCGAAGCGTATTTTTTGGGATCCGTATAGTCAAAAAGGGAACAGAAAATTATGGGTAACTACTATGGGTGGTGGTATGTGGTATGGTTTAGAAGCCTTGAGCAGTAATACTGTAGATAAAACAATGACCAGTGATGTCCATATCTTCCCTAATCCGGCGACCCATATATTACAAATGAAAATTACAAACCCATCAGATGACTTAAATTGGGAAATTCAAGATATCACAGGTAATAGTTTAAAAAAAGGCACGATTTACCAACATGCTTTATTGAATACGGAAGATCTACCAGCAGGGTTGTACCTGATGCATATTGAAGGAAAAGGAGTGTATAAATTTGTGAAAGGAGAATAAAGGGATTTGAATTCGCTGAAAAAATTTAACTTTAATCAATTAAGTAAAATTGGAATAACGCTTAAAATAAAAAATGTTGATTTTTTTCAAAAAACGCACGCCAATTATAAAAAACTTCTTTTCTTTGCACCATAATATTAGTAATAGTGATTTTTAACAATACAAATTGGTGGTGGCATATACAATCTTTCAGACCAGGAAGTTGAGTGCTCATCTATTGTATTAAACATAATAAGCGGCTTGTCAGATTTCCTGGTAAGCCGCTTTTTTTTTAAATATTTTTTAATTGATTATGATACGTATTCATACCCATTCGATCAAAATTCTTGCAGACCTAACCACTCCTGTGAGTTTATTCCTAAAGCTGAGGGAACATTTTCCTGAGATCTTGCTATTGGAAAGTTCTGATTATTCCAGTAAGGAAGATAGTCAATCTTTTATTTGTTTTGATCCACTTTTGACATTAAAAAACCTTAATGGACAATACCAAATCAAAAATCATGTAGATCATCAAGTATTGGATAATGTTGCTTGCAACGCTACAGATGCGATTCAGGTATTATTAGATGCTATTCATTCATCACACAATGAGAACGAGCGGTTTAATGGTGTTTTTGGATATACGAGTTTTGATATGGTGCAAGAGTTTGAAGGACTGAGTTTTGATGCTACTAAACCTAATTATGGGATTCCTTCTTTAAGATATGACCTGTTTAGGTATATCATCGCCTTTGATCACTTTTATGATGAGCTTTATCTGATCGAAAATGAAGTCAATGGCCAAGGAAGTACTTTGGACAACATCATGAGTATCATCAGCAGACAAGACCATCAGACCTACCCTTTTAATAAAACGGGGCAAGAAAGTGGCAACATGACCGATGAATACTATCTTGATATCGTCAAAAAAGCCAAAGCACACTGTCAGCGTGGAGATGTATTTCAGATGGTACTTTCGAGAAGATTTTCTCAGTCGTTCCAAGGTGATGAGTTCAATGTTTACCGCGCGTTGAGATCCGTAAATCCAAGTCCGTATTTGTTTTACTATGATTACAGTGGTTACCGTATTTTCGGTTCGTCTCCCGAAGCCCAAATGGTCGTTCATGAAGGAAAAGCAGAAATTCATCCGATAGCAGGTACCTTCAGACGAACAGGCGATTTCAGTCAGGATCAGTTATTGGCCCAAAAACTCTCAGCAGACCCCAAAGAAAATGCCGAACATATCATGTTGGTAGATTTGGCCAGAAATGACCTGAGCAAAAACTGTGTGGAAGTGACCGTTTCTAAATACAAAGATGTGCAGTTTTTCAGCCATGTTATTCATTTGGTGTCTAAAGTAGTGGGTAAAATCAAATCTGGCATCTCTGGCTATCAGATATTTGCAGATACCTTCCCGGCAGGTACTTTGTCAGGTGCTCCTAAATACAAAGCGCTCCAACTCATCGATGCGTATGAACCTACTTCACGATCATTTTACGGTGGCGGCTTGGGCATCATCAAACTCAATGGAGATCTAAATCATGCGATCATCATCAGATCATTTTTAAGTCTTAATGGTCAATTGCATTACCAATCCGGGGCCGGTATCGTCATAGATAGTGTACCTGAAAGTGAGCTGCAAGAAGTACATAACAAACTCGCGGCGCTGAAGAAGGCGATGGAAATCGCGGAGAATTTGTGAATCATACGAAATAACCAAAATAATGTCAAAAGCCAAATCGATAGCATCTGCTTCCAAAGAAAAATAATTACAATTATTCATTCACCCATTCAATCATTTTTTCATGAAAAATATAATCATCATCGACAATTACGACTCTTTTACTTATAATCTTGTACATCTCGTCAATGAAATCATAGCTGGGGAAGTCACCGTTTGGCGCAATGATCAGTTTGAGATCGGAGCATTGGAAGCATTTGATTATATCATACTTTCGCCGGGACCAGGAGTACCGGATGAAGCAGGCCTGCTCAAAGAAGTCATCAAGACCTATGCTGCTACCAAAAAGATATTTGGCGTTTGTCTGGGATTACAAGCTATTGGTGAAGTCTTTGGCGGAAAGCTAAAAAACCTACCCAAAGTATTTCATGGCATGAAGACTCCAATGATACAAACCGAAAATCCAGACCCCATTTTGGAAGGCATCGAAAAGACTTTTGAAGCAGGTAGATATCACTCCTGGGTAATCGATAAGACAACGTGTCCAGAAGCATTATTGGTCACCGCCGTAGATCAAGATGGCGAAATTATGGCAGCAAGACATAAAAAATATCAAGTTTATGGCGTACAATTTCATCCCGAATCCATCATGACGCCTGACGGCAGGACGATGTTGAACAATTTTTTATCCCTACATTAAATTACAACTCAACAACTCAATCATTTAAACAAATCAACTCAAAGTATGAAGCATATACTTAACCAACTCTTTGACCATCAAAAACTCTCCAAAGAACAAGCGCGGGAAGTACTGATCAACATTTCTCAAGATAAATATAATCCATCCCAATTAGCTGCATTCATCAGCGTGTATCTCATGAGAAATATCTCAGTGGACGAGCTGAGCGGATTCAGAGACGCCCTTTTGGAACTATGTATCCCGATAGATTTTGAAGAAAAATCGGTGATAGACCTATGTGGAACGGGTGGAGACAGCAAAAATACTTTCAATATTTCTACTTTAGCATCTTTTGTAGTAGCAGGAGCGGGATATCATGTAGCTAAGCATGGCAACTATGGTGTTTCTTCTGTCAGTGGTTCGTCCAATGTTTTGGAATACTTCGGTTTCAAATTTACCAATGATACTGATACGCTAAAAAAACAAATGGATGCTGCAAATATTGCATTTCTTCATGCGCCACTTTTTCATCCAGCATTAAAATCTGTGGGTCCTATCCGAAGGGAATTAGGTGTGAAGACCTTTTTCAACATGCTCGGCCCATTGGTCAATCCTGCCAAACCACAATACCAAAGCGTAGGTGTATTTTCACTAAAACTGGCTCGACTTTATCAGTATATGCATGAAGCTTCACACAAAAAATACGCCATCATTCATGCCACAGATGGTTATGACGAAGTTTCACTTACCAGCGAAGTAAAACTGATCACCAATAAAGGCGAACAATTGGTCCAACCCAACTATTTTGGAATGCCACAATACCGACAAGAAGATATATTTGGTGGAGAAACCGTAAAAGAAGCCGCTGAAATATTTATGAATATTCTAGACCAAAAAGGTAGTCAAGCACAAAATGATGTGGTTACGGCCAATGCTGCGCTTGCTATACAGTGTTTTGACCAAAATAAAGATATTCAAACTTGTG
>Ga0075154_10001061_pt1 | contig 20536 bp, 12 predicted proteins | sample JI71714BDNA_FD_70965 | JGI IMG/M metagenome (GOLD analysis project Ga0075154, IMG submission 70965) | Wastewater effluent complex algal communities from Wisconsin, to seasonally profile nutrient transformation and Carbon sequestration -... | ecosystem: Engineered > WWTP > Effluent > Algae...
TATGTTTTATTACTTATTGGTAAAACATTTCAAAAAAGAATCTATCTACACTGCTTAATTCAGAAGGATATAATAGAGAAAAGGCCCGATTGTGAAATTGGGCCTTTTTTTTTCTTAAAATACTTTTAAATTTATGACAAGATTCTTATGCGGTCAATTTGTAAAAATAAAATAACTATAAATCAATAGCATTTTCAATCTTCAAATGTATAAATCTACTATTGGATATGATTCTCACTAGAGGTGACATTTTTTTGTTGATCATCTTGCTTTTGCATAGCTGCAATATATAAAGATTGACTAGGATAGGCAAAAGATAAATTATTTGATTTTACCTTTTCCATGATAGTAAATATAAGTTCTTGTCTGTATACTAATTCATCTTTGAAAGTAGGCGCATCAATGTAAGCACGGACAAAAACGTCAATAGAAGATGCTGACAAATATCGCAAATACACAAAGTGATTCTCTTCTTGAATGTGGGAATATTGATTGAAAAAACCTGTTAAATCTTCTATGAAAGCACTAATGTTTTTGGGATCTGAGTCATAAGTGAATCCTAAATTCGTTTCAAATAATCTAAACTTCCGGATGCCATAATTGATCATGGTTGCATTCGTAAGATTACCATTGGGAACTGTTATCAGTGAATTATCTACTTTTCTAATTCTCGAAGATCTGAAACCCACTTCTTCCACAGTACCTTCAAAATCCATAGCCATAATATAATCTCCTATATGGAATGGTCTATCAAAAAAGATCATCACAGAGCCAATTAGATTCTTTACCGTGTCTTGAGCTGCAAGTGCCAATGCTAATCCACCTATTGAAAGTCCAGCAATAAGTGCCGTAATATTCACATCCAATAAATATAGTATTCTGAATATACCCATTATTATTACAGCTACTTTGGCTCCTTTTACGGCTATCGGCATAAGTTGATCATCAATTTTTGACGCCGTTGCAGCTGTAAGTTTTCGTAAATAGACGCCTATAATGTCTGTGATTTTGAGTACTGCCAACATTGCCACAAAAGTAAAAATGATGTTTATAAGTTGAAATATTGGTCTTGATATGGTGATATTAAAAACTAGAATGGGTAAAAAATATCTAATTAAACCTATGAAAAATATAATTCCAAAATATCTAGCCAATCTATGTAGTTTCGGCAAGTGTCGGTCTTCAATATGAAGTCTGTCCCAGATAGAGATTTGCATAAATTTATCTATCCCTTTTTCAAATATTTTGAATAATAAAAAACTGATTATTAAGATAGTAAGTAGACCAATGAATTTCCAAATTTCAACACCTAAAAAATGTGTTTTGAGCACATCAGGTATGTTGTTTATAATTCCATGCGACCAAGCAGGAAATGTTTTCTTAAATAATATTGGTATCTCAGTACTCGTTCTCTTAGAGTAAAACCAATTATTATTATATTTCTCTACGGTTAAGCTCGGAAGTTCTCGGGTGACGACATATGTTTGATTGCCTGATAGACTGTCTCGATATTCAGGATCATTGGAGATGCTTGAGACGACTATCAGAATTCCTTTTGCATCAAGGATTTGTTTTAGGTTTTCTGCAAGGTCTATCCTTTGCTCCAATGGGATATCTGGATGAAAAGACATAGCAGCAATACTGGAATTTTTATGTTCAACTTCTAAGTTTTTGAGATGATTATAAACGACATCATGGGGATTATTTGCAAGTTGTGCATTCAGAATATTAATAACTAAAATAAAATAAAACAGTGAAAATAACCTCATAAAAAAAAGTTTCAAATATTTGGAAAATGACAATTTAGTATTGAAATCGATCATCAAAATATGGGCTAATCTGTTGATTTTGCCATAGCATGTCTTAATGGTAACTAATTTTTAGTAACATATGTTTTATCTATTCATAGCTTTAGGGGTAAAATGATTCATAATTAAAACGCTTATTTCAATATATAGGTAGTAAAATAAAAATAAATACAACATTTTTATATTTGGATAATTTTAATATTTTTATTAAAATTATTTTGTCTTTTAAAGATTTTATCTAGCTTTGTGTTGCATTGAAGATAAATCAATTTAAGACTAACCTATCTTTGTTTATTTACACTGCAAGTTCCCACTTACGAAATATATATTTTACATTACTTACATCATGACTTTATCCAAAAGATTGTTTTGTTTTTGGATTAAAGACCTGTAGTGTATATCTCATTTAGCAATTATAAACTCCAAAATATTAAAAAATGAAATTAAGACATCTACTTCTGTTGTGTTTAAGTGTGCTTCAGGCTTTTATATTAAAAGCTCAATGTCCGCCACCTGATAATGACCATTATTCTGATGCTTTTTTACTAACGATAAATAATAATGGAATCGTAGCGACTACTTGTTGTGCATCAGGGTATAATGATGATAATGCATCAGACCTTCCTAATACAGAGTGTGGTTCTGAATTTCAACATAATAGTGTTTGGTTTAAGTATGTGACTGGTCAAGAAGATTGGATTGCTGCCACTATGTTTGTTTTAGGTGGAAATGAATTTGATGAAAATATGTCTTTGGAGATTTATTCAGGGACTAACACAACACCATCATCAAATTTGTTTAACTCGAGTTCTTACAATTGTGGGACCAATTATAGACCACTCAACTTAGGTTGCTATTCGCCAGGAGAAACTATTTGGTTTAAAGTTTCCAATAAAGATGGCTTTTGTAATAATTTTAGTATTTCATTGACTCCTTCTTATCAAGGTAATTGTGCAGCAGATGATGACTGTGTAAATGTATCTAGTATTATTACGTTTGCTCCTGTTGATATTAACTGTGGACCTGCATCTACTACTGAAGTTGCAGGTTGTTTAGCTTTTGGATGTCCAGAAACTATTATAAATACTTGTGGTGCCGATGTAAATCCTACTATTTGGTTTGAAGTCGAAGTGGATACCTACGCAACACAGCTTTTCACTTATATTAATACAAGTGGAAGTTGGAAGCCAAATTTAGCAATTTATAAAGGAACATGTGATAATTTGACATTGGTTGATAGCGGGCCACCTTGGTTTCCTACGCCTTGTGCGAATTCTGACTCAAATGGTGGTCATGGAATAGCTGTTGAGAAAGGGATTACTAGATATTACATAGCAGTAAGTGGTGAAGGAATAATTGATGATCCTTATTTCAATTTAAGTATAAATCAAGCTTCAGGTTGTGTTCGATGCATTGGAGATGATGCTCAATCACCTACAGTAACAGAATTTAGTATATCTCAACGAAGCTCTAATCGATCACTTGATGATCCACTTTTTGAAATAGGGGAGTCAGTGACTATTTGTCTTGATTTTGAATATGATGCATCCGAATCAGGATCTGACGGACTTCACGGCATCATCCCTGATTTCGGTTTAGGATGGGATTTGGATGCTTTTGATCCAATGGCGGTGACGCTTACACCCGATTCTGTGACTTGGCACGCTCCAACCGACTCTCTTTGTGCTGCCTATGCTACTGAACAATTGCCAATTTTGTGTACTTACTTTGATTCTTTGTCCCAAACACTAAAGATTTGTAACACCTTCACAGATAATTGCCCTTGCGCTGCACCTATAAAACGAGGAGCTATCTTGCCAGGAGGTTGGTTTTGGAATAGAGATGTAAATCCAGATGACATGGAAAGTTGTTTGCCGTCAAAACATTATGGATTGAGTTCAGTCGTGGCAGACATACATTTTTGTTTTGATATGAAAGTCAAAGAATCCTTCCCAGTAGATAATTTTGAAGCTTATTCAGATTTGCATGTTAATTTTCAGACCACTTCTGCTGGTGTCACAGGTTGCTGGAACGATCCTGTTGCTGAATGTAAAATCGACTTTGCACAGAAAGGACCAAATTGGAAAATTATTTGTGAAGATACCAATACTCCCAATGTGATGGGTGATGTCAATAGTGAAGTTTGTTCCAATACTGCTATGGATTTGGAGTTGTTTGTTGATTCGCCAGATTCTTTTAATATTGATGTTATTGCTATTCCTAATCCGTTGATTACAGGTGCTAAAAATCATTATTTTGTCAATAAGCAAGGAATTATTAATGATACATTGGTAAATTTAACCAATGCAGTCCAAGTACAAAAATATGTAGCGACATCGGTTGTAAACAAAGTAGATTGTAAGTTTTATCGAGACACGTTTAATGTGACAGTTTATCCAAAATTAATTGTGTCCTTGCCCATTACTTTCTGTGTAGATCAAACATTCGATAATATTAACCCAAATGCAACTAACTGGATCAGCAGTGATCCGACTATTGCCTCGGTGACAACTGCTGGTCGAATCACGGCGATAAAACCAGGTAAAGTAAGTTTTAGTTATAACTTTGTAGGTACTTCCTGTTTAAATACAACATTAGAAAAATATGTTGTGGCAAATCCAATCGCAAAAATAGTAGGCGACACATCTTTTTGTTCAGGTGGTTCTGCATTACTGATGGCAACTGGAGGTTTTGTTTATGCGTGGACGACAGGCTCAACAACTGCACAAGTAAGATTCAATGTACCAACTCAAGCAGGTGTAACAGTCACTGATGCAAATGGATGTTCAGCTACAGCTACTCAAATCATTATTGAAGTAGAACTTCCAGTTGTATCTATTACAGGTAGTGATCAGATTTGTATAGGTTTTACCACAACATTATCTCCTAGTACTGGTGGTATTTGGTCAGGAACTAATCCAACTGTTGGTTCAGTAAATAATGCTGGGCTTGTGACAGGAATAAACCCTGGCACTGTTAATTTCATCTTTACAAACACATCTACAGGTTGTACATCTTTAGCCACAGAAAAAATTACGGTGAGTGATAAAACACCAGCATTTTTCACGGGTCCTTCTGAGATATGTATCGGTGAAACTACCACAGTAATACCTACTACAGGAGGTCTATGGTCAAGCTCAAACGTAACTGTAGCTACAATATCCAATTCAGGACTTGTCACTGGAGTAGGCTTAGGAACAGCCATACTAATACAACAAGGTCCAATTTGTGATTCAAAACCTATTACAGTTAAAGTTAAAAATACGGATTGCGATCCTGCTGCTGCCAGAAGTGATCTTAATATATTTAGCTTTGTGGACAATAATGGAAACGGGATGTATGATGCAAATGAAGATAGCAGATTACCAAATTGTAATGTCTCTGTCACCGATGAGAATTTTAATGGCATCACAAACGAGATGGGTAATCTTGTCGTCAGACTAGACACAGGAACATATGAACTGAGATATGAGATGCCATTCGGCCAATGGCAAACCAATCTTCAGGTGAAAAATCTTACATTAGATAAAGCAATAGAATATGATACTGTGGGTTTTATTCCTATCATCCCTTCATTTGTAGGTAAGGTAGGAATCACTCCTACCTGGCTAAGATGCAATTCTACAGCTAGATTATACACCAATTGTAAAAATCTTGGGAACAAAAATAGTTCAGGAAGATTTGTAGTCATTATTGACGAAAAAACTAGCTCGGATTATGCGGTGCCACTTCCTGATGTACAAGATGCCCATAGATTTGAATGGGAAATCAAAGATTTAAGTCCAGGACAGCAATTTAATAGTTTCATAGATATTAACATTCCTGGCGTTGAATTTGATTCTCTAAGGTTTTTAGCACTTCTAATCACTTTAGAAGGTGATACTGTATCGAGGTTTAATTATAATGGCATCATTAGATGTAGCTATGATCCGAATGACAAACGTAGCTGGCCAGATAGGATAGGAGAAGATAACTATACCTTAAGATCTGAAAGAATAGATTATTCCATCAGGTTCCAAAACAATGGCAATGACACCGCATTTTATGTAAAAATTGTAGATATCCTAGATCCAAAACTAGATAAAAAAAGTCTCATTTTAAATGCATCTAGTCACGAAGTCGACACCTACATTTCGGGAGATACCTTAATCTTTGAACATATTAATATCATCTTGCCTGATACTGCTACCAATTTTATAGAAAGTCAAGGATTTGTATCATTTTCATTTGCAAGTTTACCTGATATAGAGCAAGGTTCGATTATCTTCAATAAGGGTGAAATCATTTTTGATCAAAACGAGCCTATCATCACTAATACAGTTAAAAATACCATCGTCGATGCACTACCTTGTCCCCTAGAAGCTATCTGGCTTCAAGACCAAACTATCCAAGTAAATGCTGAAGGTACGGTCTATGAATGGTATGATTGTGGTACCAATGCCTTAATAACGACCACGTCTGTGCCTTCTTTTGTACCAGAACTGACAGGAAGCTATTATGCAGTGATTACGGGTGATTTCTGTAAGACGGTTACGGAATGTGTGACCTTCATTACATCATCAACGTCACAAACCTTGGTAAACAGCATTAGAATTTTCCCTAATCCAAACCAAGGTGAGTTTACTATTTCAAGTCAAGAGGCCATACTAAATGTTTTGATTCGCGATAATATGGGTAAACAAATACAAAATTACCAATATCATAATGATGCTGACCAACGGAACATCTCCATTTACAGTCTTATACCAGGCATGTATGTCATTAGCATCATCACAAAAAACAATAATCATCTTGAAAAAGTGATTGTAAGATAAATTAGACAACACGATTTACCGCTAAAGTTGGGTCATCCATAGCAATATGGGTGGCCTTTTTTGTAATCTGGTATTACTTAATTAAGTCCACTTTTTTTTCTTCTATGCAAATAGATTGATGTATCACTTTAAGCTTTTGGTCTTTTATGAATGTAATTGATATCATTTCTTGTCATCAAATTAATTTAGATTTTTTGCTAAACTATCCGTATCTTTAAATATTTAACCTACCAAGAATTTAATAATTATATCTAACCTAAAAAAAGTTAATGTTAAATAGACACAAAGTAAAAACAATTATTAATTTTACCTTTATTTTCATTAAAAGAATAGCCACATGCAAAGCATTTTTACAAAAGTTGTGAAATCATTAGGTATTATAGTGATTTTCTTTGCCTTTACGCATATCATATCTGCGCAACAGGTAATAAGTGGAGTTGTCACCGATGCCCAAACGGGTGATCCACTAATAGGAGCCAACATTGTAAGTAAAGAAGTTTCCACGTCTGGTACAATAACCGACTTAGATGGTTCTTTTACATATGAAGTAGCTCCTGGAACCAAAACATTGGTATTCAGCTACACAGGTTATAATCCTCAAGAAGAATTAATCGAAGGTCGTACCACTATCAATGTATCATTATCTGCAGGCCAAATCCTACAAGATATAGTAGTGATAGGTTATGGTACTGTCAAAAAAGAAGATGTTACAGGTTCCGTACAAGCAGTATCTTCTAAAGATTTTAACAGAGGAGCAATTACTAGCCCACAAGAACTACTAGCTGGTAAAGTAGCAGGAGTTGCCATCACAACTGGTGGCGGACCTGATGATGGCGCTCAGATTAGAGTGAGAGGTCAGTCGTCACTAAGTGCGTCCAATGATCCATTGATAGTCATAGATGGAATTCCTGTAGAAGGTAGTGGTGTACAAGGAAATAGAAATCCATTAAACATCATTAATCCTAACGATATAGAAACAATGACCGTTTTAAAAGATGCGTCTGCTACGGCTATTTACGGTAGTAGAGCTTCTGCAGGTGTCATATTGATCACGACAAAAAAAGGCGCTCTAGGTTCTAAGTTTAGTGTAGGATATTCTGGAAATATCTCTGTCGGTAATACTGCTAATAGGGTTGATGTATTGGAAGCAGGGGAATATAGAAATTTAATAGAGTCTAGATTTCCTGAAGGCGACGCTGCTAGAAGCTTGTTAGGTTCTTCGTCTACGGATTGGCAAGATGAAATATATAGGTCTGCGTTTGGGCAAGATCATAATGTTAATTTGTCTGGTAGTCTTGGCTCATTTCCATATCGTGCATCGTTGGGTTATACATCCAAGGAAGGATTGTTGTTAACAGATAAATTTCAAAGATATTCTGCTGGTCTAAACGTAAGCCCTAAGTTATTAGACAATACCTTACAACTGAATTTAGGACTTAAAACCATACTTAGTAATAATAGATTTGCGGAGCGTGGTGCCATCGGTTCTGCACTTAGTTGGGATCCTACTCAAACACCTCTTGACCCTAATAGCTTATATAGTGGTTATACCACTTGGTTAGATAAGAATACAGGCTTTCCCAATGGTTTAGCCCCTGCCAATCCTGTTGCTCTTCTTAATCTTCGAGATGATAGATCAGAAGTAGTGCGATATATAACGAATGCTTCTGCAGATTATAGGTTTAAATTTTTACCAAGTCTAAGAGCTAATCTAAACGTTGGATATGATTACTCAAAAGGGATGGGATCGACATTTATTCCTGGTAATAATACCATTGCTTTTTCATTTCAAAAAGATTTTGGAGGTGGTATAGATAATACTTATGAACAAGAAAGAACAAATTCTGTGTTAGAGTTTTACTTGAATTATAAAAAGGATATCAATGATCATTCATTTGACCTAATGGGTGGATATTCATGGCAAAGATTTTTTAACCAGAATACTTTTAGAACAACAGATGCTGCAAATAATATTGAACAAACCGACCCAAATAGTGGAAAGCTATTTCCAGATGAATTATTTCTAGTATCATTGTTTAGTAGGTTTAACTATGGGTATAAAAATAAATATTTGCTGACGCTTTCATTACGAAGTGACGCAACATCTAGGTTTTCGCCAGAGGCTAGACAAGGATTGTTTCCTTCTGCCGCTTTTGCTGTAAAGCTCTTAGAAAATCAAAACACGTATTTTAATAGTTTAAAATTAAGAACAGGTTGGGGAGTTACCGGACAGCAAGCAATAGGCGGATCATATGTATATCAGGCAGTATATCAGCAAGGTGTGAATAATGCTGCATATCAATTTGGAAATGAATTTATCAATACTTATCGTCCGAATGGATATGATGCCAACATTAAGTGGGAAGAAACCACTACCTACAATGTAGGACTTGATTACTCAATCATTAATAAAAAACTTTATGGTACTTTAGATTTATATCAAAGAAATACCATCGATTTATTAAATTTCATTCCAGTACCTGCAGGTACTAACCTTACTAATTTTATCAATACCAATATTGGAAATATGGTCAATATAGGTATTGAACTTGGCCTTAATTTCGTACCTGTCAGTAATGAAAAAATGACATGGGATCTTGGTTTTAATGCTGCATATAATACCAACGAGATCACCAAACTAAGGGCTACAGAAGATCCTGTTTATCCAGGAGTACCTACTGGTGGAATAGCAGGTGGTGTTGGTAGTAATATACAAATACATAGTGTAGGCTATGCTCCGGCTTCATTTTATGTCTTCGAGCAATTATATGACGAAAATGGTAATATCCTAGAAGGACAGTTTGCAGATAGAAATGGAGACGGAGATGTCAGTGAGGCAGATAAATATAGGTTTAAAAAAGCAGCTCCTGACGTATTGATGGGGATTACAAGTAATATTAAATATAAGATGTTGGACTTTTCTTTTGCAGGACGTGCTAACCTTGGCAATTATGTTTACAATAATGTTTCGACTGATATGGGCTACCTTCAAAGATTGGTTCACCCTACCAATTATTTACAAAATGTGCACAGAGATGCCGTCACAAATAATATTGTAGCACAGACAAATGTGACCTTCAGCGATCATTATGTGACCGATGCATCATTCTTTAGGATAGACCACATCACCTTGGGTTATAGTTTTGACAAACTTGTTGGTAGATTTATGAGGGTGTACGCTACCGTTCAAAATCCTTTTGTCATTACTAAATATAAAGGATTGGACCCTGAGTTGGGTAATGGTATTGATAACAATATTTACCCACGACCTAGAACCTTTGTTTTTGGGGTGAGTGTTGATTTTTAATTTTTTTTAAACGAACATAAAATAATCATAATGAAAAAGTTGTATGTTTTTATATTTATAGTAATTGCTTCCACTTTTAGTGCTTGTTTTAAGGATTTAGACACAGTGCCTTTAGATCCTAATATTACGACATCAGGAAATGCTTTCAAAGATGAAGCTGTTTATAAACAATTTTTAGGCAAATTATATGCTGGACTTGCTGTTTCTGGACAAAAAGGCCCAGCTGGAGAGCCAGATATCCAAGGCATAGATGAGGGTTTTGGTCAGTATTTGAGAGGTTTTTGGTATCATCAAGAGTTGCCCACTGATGAAGCAATTATTGGGTGGGCTGATCAGACCATTTATGATTTTCATGACTTGGATTGGACACCTTCAGATGGATTTACGTTTGCTTTTTATAGTAGGATTTTTTATCAAATTGTGGTCTGTAATGAATTTTTAAGAGAAACGACAGATGCTAAGCTCAATGAAAGAAATGTTTCTGCACCTGTGAGAGCGGAAATAGTAGATTACAGAGCAGAAGCCAGATTTTTGAGAGCATTGAGCTATTGGCATGCATTAGATGTATTTAGAAATGTTCCTTTTGTAACAGAAAATGATAAAGTAGGTGCTTTTTTCCCAAATCAAATCAAAGCACCTGAATTATTTAAGTATATAGAAACTGAATTATTAGATATCGAAAATATTATCAAAGCACCTAGAACAAACCAATATGGTAGAGCGGACAGAGCAGCAGTATGGACATTATTGGCAAAATTGTATCTGAATGCTGAAACGTACATTGGTCAAAAAAAATACAATGAATGTCTTAGTGTTTGTGAGAAAGTGATCAATGCTGGTTACTCATTAGAGCCACAATATAGCCATATGTTTTTAGCAGATAACCATAAGTCCAATGAGATGATATTTCCTGTTGCGTTTGATGGCATTAATACTAGAACATATGGAGGCATGACATTTATTATAAGAGCAGGTATTGGAGGCTCAATTAACCCTTTAGCTTCAGGTGTTTCTGGAGGATGGGGAGGCTCACGCACTACAAGACAATTTGTAGAAAAATTTCCTGCTGATTTAACAGGGGAAGTGGTAAATTTTAATGCAGGAGCTAATTTGGCGAAAATATTTGTGGCGAGTACATCAAATAACTTTGCTGGTGATGATGTCACTAGCACACTTGCTCAAATAGTTAGTCAGAGTGGGATATTTGAAGGGTATAAATATTTTAATGCGAATGAAGAGTTTTTAATTTTGAGAAGTGCAAACGGTACTAAATATGGGGATAATGATTCGAATGGTACTTTAGAAGTAAATGGAACTAACATTAAAGTTTCAGTTGCTGGACTATATTATGTCAAAATAAACTTAAAGGATTTTACCTATGTGCTAGAAAAGAGAGATTGGAGTATTGTAGGTTCTGCTGTACCGGGAGGACAAGCTCCATTGGTTTGGGATGCTAATTTAAAAATGCTTAGAATTAAAACTGAACTGAATATTGGTAGCTTCATACTTAGAGCAAATGGAAATGATATGTTGACATTTGGCGATCCACAATTAGATGGTATATTAACAGCAGGAGCAGGAGGCATCAATATAACAAAATCAGGCAGTCATGATTTAATTGTTGATCTAGCTAGACCAGATTATACATATCAATTGAGATTTACTAGTTTTGATAAAAGGGGGATTTTCGGTACAGAAGGCCAGATTTTGGATATCAATACTATAAAAGATATTCCAGTGTTCAATAATGGATATGCAGTTTTGAAATTTAAGAACATAACATCAACAGGGCAGACAGGTTCTAATGTAGATTTTCCTGATACGGATTTCCCAATGTTCAGATTAGCAGATGTATATCTAATGGCAGCAGAAGCGATCTTAAGAGGCGCAAATGGTTCTAAAGCTACTGCAGTACAATATGTCAATACAGTCAGAGAAAGAGCATATACAGGTAGTGCAGGAAATATCACAGAATCAGAATTGACCCTTGATTTTCTACTCGACGAAAGAGGAAGAGAACTCTATTGGGAATGTCATAGAAGAACAGACTTAGTCAGGTTTAATAAATTAACTACAGGAGACTATTTATGGGCTTGGAAAGGTGGTGTCAGTCAAGGTCAAGCTGTAGATTCGAAATATAATATATTTCCTATTCCTGCTGCAGACTTATCGGCAAATCCTAATCTACAACAAAATCCAGGATATAATTAACCAATATATCTAAACAAAACGAAGGCGGTACAGTTAATCTTAACTGTATCGCTTTTCTTTTTTATCAAAAATTAAAACAAATTTTATGCTCGTATTTCTAGTGGGGATGATGGGAAGTGGCAAAACCACCATCGGAAAAATGCTTTCTTACGAATGGCAGCTACCATTTTATGATACGGACGAAATTATCACAAGTATAGAAGGCATGTCCGTTCAAGAAATATTCGATCATCAAGGTGAAGCATATTTTAGAGCATTGGAGAAAGAATTAATTTCAACATGGAAGATGACAAACTGTATTGTGGCGACAGGAGGAGGTCTTCCATGTATAGAAGGAGTAATGGATATCATGAACGCTAAAGGTAAAACGGTATATTTAAATACCAAACCTGCTGTTTTGGCAGAACGGTTGAAAGATGATACACAAAGACCGCTGATCAAAGACTTATCTCAAAAAGACAGAGAAACAAAGCTAAAGGAAATCTTGCAACAAAGGGAAGCTTTTTACAAAGTCGCCAAAGTGAAAATTGTAAATAATAGCAGTCCTGAAGAAACTGTAGCTAAGATACTGAGTAAGGTAAAGAAGAAATAGTAGTTCTGAAATTTACTACATCATAAATAAAAAAATGTTTACCAACAATAAAAAAGCCATATCTAATCAACTTAGATATGGCTTTTAACTATTTAGAAAGATAATTCACTATTAATCTTCCATTGCTTTTATGCCTGGCAATTCTTTGCCTTCTAGGAATTCCAACATTGCACCACCACCAGTGGATACAAAACTTACTCTGTCTTCTAAGCCTGACTTGTTAATAGCTGATGCGCTATCTCCACCGCCTATTAATGAAAATGCGCCACCATCTGTCGCTTCTGCTAAAGCTTTTGCTACAGAAAAAGTACCAGTTGCAAATTTCTCAAATTCGAATACACCCATTGGTCCATTCCAAAGTATGGTCTTAGATGTTTTGATGATGCCTGAAAACTCAGCAATTGTCTTTGGTCCTATGTCAAGTCCCATCCATCCATCAGGGATATGGTAACTGTCTACTTCTTTGCTGTCAGCATCTGGGGCAAATCTATCTGCTGCGATATTGTCCGTAGGAAGATAGATGGCTGTATTACTAGCTTTGGCTTTTTCCATGATTTTTAGTGCTAGTTCCACATAATCTGGTTCGAAAAGTGAAGTTCCGATCTTGCCACCTAAAGCAGAAAGAAAAGTATAAGCCATACCACCACCAATCAAAATATTATCCATACTATCTATCAATCTTTCTAGAAGTTGGATTTTATCAGAAACTTTTGCTCCACCAACTATTGCTGTTACTGGTTTTTCTGATCCATGAAGCAATTTTGTAGCATTCTCTACTTCCGCAGCCATCAAGTAACCAAAACCTTTATGGTTTGTATCAAAGTATCTAGCAATAGTTGCTGTCGAAGCGTGTTCCCTATGTGCAGTACCGAATGCATCGTTGATATAGATGTCACCATGTTTGCTTAATTTTTCTGCAAACTCAGCATCACCTTTTTCTTCTTCTGGATAAAATCTTAAGTTTTCTAGCAATAACAATTCTCCTGGTTTCAGAGCAGATGATTTGCTAAATGCATCTTCTGAAATGCAATCATCAGCAAAAAGAATGTTCACTCCTTCAAAATATTTAGAAAGGGTAGGGATGATGTGTTTTAGTGAATATTTTTCTTCTGGTCCACCTTTGGGTCTCCCTAAGTGACTCATTAGCACAACACTACCGCCATCATGTAATATTTTTTTGATAGTAGCTTCAGCGCCTGCTATTCTAGTGTCATCGGTCACTTGAAATTCACCGTCCAATGGAACATTGAAGTCCACACGCATGACCACTTTTTTGTCTTTGAAATTTGTATCTTGAAAAGAAATCATATCCTTGATTTTTTATAAGTTGTGAAGAAGTTTAATGGAATGTTTTGATTAACACTCAAATTTAAATAAGTATTTTAAAAGCAAAAAAAAAGGGTGACTAGAAAAATCCAATCACCCTTTTTTATCAAATATATTATTTTATTAATCCTGCAAAATGATTTAAGGTACGTACCAATTGAGATACATAACTCATCTCATTGTCATACCAGCTCACTGTTTTTACAAGCTGTGCATCACCATTAGCAATTACTTTTGTTTGAGTTGCATCAAATAAACTACCATAAGTTGTACCTATGATGTCGCTGCTTACAATTTCGTCTTCATTGTATCCGAAACTTTCATTTGCAGCTGCTTTCATAGCGGCATTTACTTCGTCTACTGTTACTTTAGTATTAAGTATGGTGAATAACTCAGTAAGCGAACCCGTTAATGTAGGTACCCTTTGCGCGCCACCATCCAATTTACCTTTTAAGCTTGGTAAAACTAAACCAATTGCTTTTGCAGCACCTGTACTATTTGGTACTATGTTTTGTGCAGCTGCTCTTGCTCTTCTTAGATCACCTTTAGCGTGTGGTGAGTCTTGAGTATTTTGATCATTTGTATATGCGTGGATAGTTGTCATAAGACCACTCACGATACCATATTTTTCTTCCAAAACTTGCGCCATAGGAGCAAGGCAATTTGTAGTACAGCTAGCACAACTGATTACTGTCTCTGTTCCATCTAATATCTCATGGTTTACATTATAAACAACAGTTTTTAGATCACCCGTAGCTGGTGCAGAAATAACTACTTTTTTAGCACCTGCTGTAATGTGCGCTTCTGCCTTTGCTTTATCAGTAAAGAATCCTGTACACTCTAGTACCACATCTACATCATGTGCTGCCCAAGGAATTTGAGAAGGATCTCTTTGAGCATAAACTTTGATTTCTTCGCCATTTACAAAAATACTATCTGGACCAGCTTTTACATCTTCTGTAAATCTACCTTGAGCCGTATCGTACTTTAATAGGTGAGCCAATACTTCTGGACTGGTTAAGTCATTGATAGCAACAACATCTATGCCTTCCATGTTGTAAATCTGTCTGAATACTAGCTTTCCGATTCTTCCGAAACCATTGATAGCGATTCTTTTTTTTGCCATGATAATTTTGATTTTTAATTACTTAGTGTAAAGATAACAATAATAATGTTTTGAGAACAAAATTTTGCTTTTGCTTGATATTAGTATAAACTACTTTTTAATTCAATAAGTTTAACCAATATAAACAAAACTAAATTTCGGTGCAAATATATTTCATTTTTTGGTGATAAAAATATTTTAGCACTGAATTTTGTTAAAGTAGACATGTATTTTCGTAAAGATGATATCTATAAACTAATTCAGAAACAGTATGAAATCCTTTACCTAATTTTATGTGCAGAGTGTGTAAGTATTATATTCCCAAAACTTTTTATCTTAACCATAAAGTCAGATATAATAAACTACAACACAAATGATTTATTAGTTAAAAGGATTCTGAAGTTCAGGATTGCTGAAGAAAAGCGTATCTTCAAATGTATTAATAAAAGCTTTTAAGGCTTCTATATGGACAGGTTTTAGCTTGTTTTTATTTATATCGCCAATCAGAGCATCCTTGTTAGGAGAAGGCTTACCACCAGAAAGATAATGCCCAAGTACCTGGTCAAAAGTACTGAATCTTCCATCATGCATGTAAGGCGCTGAATATCTGATATTACGAAGTGTAGTCGCCCTGAACTTTCCATTGTCAGCTTTAGAACCGCTGATCTTCCCACGACCTAAATCAGGAAAACCTTCTAAGGTGGTAGATTCGTTCAGTCCATTGTTGAAAAATGCGTCTGATGTCGCCAAAGGTGTATTATGACAGTGCGCACACTCACCATCAGGAAGATCAGGATCAATATCAAAGTAAATACCATAACCCATCAACTCTTGATCTGTATATATATCAAGGTTCTGTTCGACTCTATCAAATTTTGAGTCTTTTGATATAATGATTCTTTCGAATTGTGCAATCGCCTTGGCAGCTAACTCTTTGGTGATTTGATCTCTATTTGTTATACCGAATGCTTCTCTAAACATACGTGGATAACTTGGGTGCTTTTTTAATTTTTCTACAACTTGCGGCCAAGTATGGTGTAATTCTATTGGGTCTTCCACAGGTAAAAGCGCTTGTTCTTCTAATGTTTTTGCCCTACCATCCCAGAAAAGTCCAGATTGCACAAATCCTACATTAATTAAGCTCATAGAACTCCTAGTGCCGGCAATACCATCAATGCCACGGCTCACTGACTTACCATCTGCAAATGCTAATGATGGTAAATGGCAAGACGCACATGACATAGAGCTATCTGCGGATAAAATAGGGTCATAAAATAGATGACGTCCTAGTGTGATGCCTTGTTTTGTAAATGGGTTGTCATTAGGAATAAACATTTGTGGAAAATGTGGTGGCAAATCCAAAGTATAACTTTCAGGATTATATGGGAAGGAAATTAAATTATCACCTTGTTCTTCAGGACTATCATCATTACAAGATATAATGATAAATGTTAGAACAATTAGAAGCGAAAATACCTTAAATGCCTTCATTACGATGTCTTTTTTTAATTAACGATCAAAACCTTTTTAATGTTTTGTTTTAAAGCATTTTCTATGACATTTGTGCTATCCTTTATATCGATGTTTTTAAACAATTCATCGTAGTTGGCCTTTAGTTTGAAGCTAGGTGCCACACCTTTGGTAGTTGTAACAGGTGTTTTGATGGTGTATGGTTCTGAAATGCCTAATCCAGTAACCTGAAAGTTTCTAGTTCCTATGAGTGAATCGACTGCTTCAATTCTGACCGTTAAATGTGCATATTCTCCAGTCGCATTTTTTAATCTGTTGTTAGCTAACAAGACATGTGTACTTGGAAGACCTATAAAATCATTTGTCAATATCTCATCCTTGAGGCCAAGATAAAAAGTGAGCGAATCATAGGTACCATTATCTCTTAAACTACCTATTTCGATAGAAGCATCCACAGACCTATAAATTTTTATATCATCGGGAATGATTAGCGTGCTATCTTGATTTTTGATAGTCTCTAGGACTTCTTTTTTGCCTGTTTCTTTATTGAATAATTCAAATGCATGGACATAAAACCTGACATCAAGTATCTTGAAAGATTGGTTTAAATCATTGGTGTATATGGTAGTATTACTATAAACGGAGTCTTTCACAAAATGCTGTATTTCCAACTTAAGTTTTGGGTAGGTGCAACAGTCTAGACATGCATCATCAGCGGAAACATCATAATTGGCAGCCAAAACATCCAAACATGCTTCTTTGCGTGTGTAACAAGACATCAAAAATGATATCAAAACTACGATAGATATCTTTATGGCAATATTACCCATTTTCTTATAATTTAGCTTGGTTTTCTCATTTCATCATAGATCTTTTTAACGATCAGTTTCACCTGAGCAGAAAAATCTTTGTCCATGATCCAATGGAAGTAATTTGGTTCTATCTTGAATACATGAGAAACTAATTGGCCATTATACTTTCCGAAATTAAAGACAACTTCTCCTTTAGCATTAGTCTTAAGTCTTTGGGTAGCATCTAGCATCGATGGATCATAAATAAAATCAGCAATAGCGCCAATGTCATTTTTGATAGGTGCGGCTTGTACATTTCCATCAGGATCCGTATAGTCTACATCTTGATATCTCAAGAGTTGTCCTTTAAAAACTTCAACCGTAGCACGTGCGTCTGCAAGAGCGTCATGTGCATCATCAAGATTGCCATTACAATACAGTTTATATGCAGCCTTAAGCGTACGTGGCTCCATTTTGTAAAAAATCTTTTGAGCATCGATCAACCTTCTCTTACTGATATCAAAATCCAAACCTATACGATGAAATTCTTCCATAATCATTGGAATATCAAATCTATCAGAATTGTAACCACCAAGATCTGCATTTCCGATGAAATCATAAATTTGTTTACCTACCTGTGCGAACGTTGGTTTATTTCTAATCATATCGTTACTGATACCATGTACCGCAAAAGCTTCTTCAGAAATCGGCACTCCAGGATTGATAAGCATAAATAATTCTTCAGGCTCGTCTTTATCCTTAGAGTATTTTATAAGAGCAATTTGTAGTATTCTATCTTTGATGACATTAAGTCCTGTAGATTCTATATCAAAAAAAACGATGTCTCGATCTAGGTTTAATTTTATATCCATTTTGTTTTGCTTGTTATTATTGTTGTTCGTTATGAAGGTAGTATTTAGAAAAACCTTCACTTATTTTAAATTCGAATACGCCGTCACCTTCGGTATCATATATAAAACAAGCTTCTATTCCTTTTAATTGTTCTACAAGTTCCAAAGATTTTTCTAACCCTAATACCATAAATGCTGTTGCATATGCATCTGCCGAAATACAATCGTCAGCAATGACAGTAGCACTAAGAATGTCTGTAGGTTGGCTCATTCCTGTAAATGGATTAATTATATGTGCAAATTTCTGTCCCTTGGATTCATAGGCATTTCTATAATTTCCACTTGTGGCCAATGATTTATTCGAAATCAATAGTGGTAATTCTATTTCAGATTCTGCAGCACCTTCTGCAGGTTTATTAATACCTATAACCCATTCTTCTTTTTTGTCATTCACACCTAAAGCTGCGATTTCACCACCAAGATTGATCATATAGTTTCGAAGACCTTTTTTATTGAAAAAATCTGCCATAACATCAACTGCATATCCTGGAGAAAGTGAATTGAAGTCTAACATCACATTTTTATTCGGCTTCTTGATACAAACATTACCTGACTCGTCTTTGGTTAATTGTAATGTATCAAATACCAGCAGTGACAATAGTCTCTTGACTTCTACAGTATCTAATTTTTCTAACTTCTTTTTTTCTTTGTACCCAAATCCATAATAATTAACAAGTGGCGCAATAGATGGGTCAAAGGCACCATTCGTTTTTTCATAAATCTCTTTTGACTTAATAAATATTGGTTCGAAATATGGATCTTTTTTCGGATCGAAGCAAAATAAGCTGTCAGTCTTATTAAAATAAGTCAAAGTACTGCTATCGATATAGGCTGACATGGAGTAATTAAAATCCGCCAATATAGAGTCGATCGAATTTTTCATGGCTTCAGGTTGGTCCGTCTGAATGGTGATGTGGTAGGTAGTACCCATTGTAGGTCCAGTCAGCTTGTAGTAAGTTTGTTCTTTTTCTTTACATCCTATTAAAAAGATACTCAAAACAGTGGTAAATACTAGTAAAAAAGACTTCATATCTGTTTTTAAAATTAAAATTTAGTGTGCATGTGTTTGAAATAATGGCTTTACAAAAAAACTACTTTGAAAACGCATTATGCTAATTAAGGGCTTTTTTGTTTTACATTGACATAGACTTATCCATACCAAACAAAGTGTTTTAAAACAACAAAATATGTTGTTTTTTAAACCGAATTGCAAAGGTACGGTTAATTTCAGGAGTAAAAAAGATTTACACATTAAGAAAATATGGCTTATGTGTAATAATTTGATTCTTGGGTTTGGTGGGCGTATTCCATTTTTTGCACAAAAACTAATTTGAAATTCATTTTGTCACCTTCAGAGTCAAGGGGAAACAAAAGAAATTTTAAATTTATAATACTCTAAGTTTATTCAATAATGGTAACATCGCCATGCTTACGTTCAGTCTTTAATTCATTACAAAGTAAGTAGCTATAGTCGATTATAAATACATAAACACCTGTTTCAGCAGGTTTTGATTGGAAATATCCGTCCCAACAACCACTTAGATCTTTCGTATCAAATACTTTATTTCCCCATCTATCAAAGATTCTTACATAAATAGTTAAAACTTCTATGTCTTTATGGAAGGTAGGTTTGAAACAATTATTAATTCCCTTGCTATGCCTTGAAAAAATATTTGGTGTATAAATTAAGTCTTGGATATTTTCTTCTTGGATATCTAGATTCCATTGTTGACTTCTACTTTCGCATTTGTCTGAAATTGTGACAGAATAATTACCAGTTTGGGTGGCTACGAATTTAGCACTTTGGTCTCCAGTACTCCATTCATAAGAGATATTTCCAACATGATTTGTGACCATTGGAATGATTTCTATTTGGTTAAAATAACAATCATCATCAAATATGGGGAATGATACTTCAATTTCTGGAAGCGTATCTACACTTACTTCTTTCGTATATTCACAACCTAAACTATCCTTAATTGTAAAAATATAATTTCCAAAAGCTAGGTCATTGATAATGGTGTCATTTGAAAAACTTAATCCGTTAAATTCAAAATAAGCTTCCCCATTACTATTTATACTTACACTACCAGATGGCTTGTCTATGCATGAACTTGTAGTCGCAAAAGTAACATCTGGCAAAATAGATGGTGCTATATCTATCACAAATGTCTGCGTCAAAGTACAACCAAAAGTATCTG
>Ga0075154_10001063_pt1 | contig 20513 bp, 5 predicted proteins | sample JI71714BDNA_FD_70965 | JGI IMG/M metagenome (GOLD analysis project Ga0075154, IMG submission 70965) | Wastewater effluent complex algal communities from Wisconsin, to seasonally profile nutrient transformation and Carbon sequestration -... | ecosystem: Engineered > WWTP > Effluent > Algae...
TAAATTGTATTTCTTTTTTCTTTTCCGCAGCCTATTATGGAAATAAATAAAAGTTACCTTATTTTAGGTAATTGTCAACAGTGGTGATCATGCGATAAAAGAGATTGGATGCCTATACTTGCAATAGTTAGGGGGAAATTTTCGCTGTGAGATATATTAAAGGCACAAGTTGCAAACTTGCGCCAGCAAGGGTTGCCACGGCTGTACCATAAATCAGCGGAGGGCTTAATAATCAAAGTCTCAAAACAAAAAGCTTTGCAACATTGACTTTTTTAAAGAATTTTTGAAAATTACAGAATATTGTCATATTTTTGAATTTCTAAAATCAGACCTGTGGACAAACTAGTTAAATTTGGCGTTTTTTGTGGCTGTATATTGCTTATCCTTAATATAGGGTATAGTCAAGTATGTGGTAAACCTTTCAACATCAAGTTTGGCAACAAAACTACTACCACATTGGATTTATCATGGTCTGATACCAATATCAATCCGCAAGGATGGGAAATCGAGATCGTAAAACGAGGTGATATACGCACCGGTGTGCCCACTTTTCCACTCATCACTGTAAAAAGCTATAAAATTACTTCTTTGATACCTTCTACGGCTTACGAATTGTACATAAGAACCGTTTGCAATGCAGGAAGGAGCGATTGGAACGTAGCCATACCCTTTATTACCACCTTGGAGATACCTACGGCTTGCAATATCAATATCCCATTAAAAGACAATGGTATTGAAACCTTAACGCTAGATATACCACAGCTCAATAAACCCAATCTGATTTTGGGTAAAAACATTTTTTTAAAGTCTGTATCCGTGATCATAGAGCATGATTGGCCTGCAGATTTAAGATTGATACTTGAGAGTCCTCAGGGCCAACAATTGGTACTTTCCAATCACAAAGGGACCGTAACAGATGATTTTGGCAATGTAAATGACGTGAGCTGTGATCAAGTGGCCACGTTTTCACCTGAAGCATGCTTGTCTTTAAACGATTCGAAACCTCCATTTTTGGGGGTTTTTAAGCCTGATGGCGATTTGCGATTATGGAAATTAGATACATTGTCCAAAGGGGCATGGAAGTTGATCACCTTTGACAGAGCTATCAAAGATGTGGGTACCTTGCGCTTTCTGGATATACAATTTACCACTGAAGATTGTCAGGTTCCCGATGATTTTGGTATCTTAAGTACAGGCACCAATGAAGTGACTATAAGATGGAATTATAAAGCCCCTTGCAATACGGTAAGGATTCAAATAGTAGAAAATGGTATACCAACCGATACGATTTTTGTTGCATGCACAGAAGGTAAGTTTACCATTCGAGATTTAAATCCAAATACCAATTATAGCTTTTCGATTGTAAATATTTGTGATTTTGAAAATCAATCTCCCATAAGTTGCGAAGCTAAAACAAATACATCGTGCGAGGCTGTATCAATAGAAGAAAGTTTTGACTCACCAGCCACATGTTCGGAAGATTGTAGTTCAATATGTTCATTTTTGAGCGCAAGCTGGTACAATGTTGCCGATGACGATGGCCTGGACTGGATCGTATGGCAAGGAAAAACAAATACCGAAAATACAGGACCTGATGGTGATATCAACGCAGGGGGAAAGTATGTGTATATAGAAAGTAATCCGCAACTTTGTGGTGTAAATAAGAAAGTGATTCTCGAGTCCCAATGCTTAAATGTTTTGTCCAATCCGTCGGGATGCGACATGTCATTTTATTATCATATGTATGGAAAAGATGCAGCGTCTTTAATATTGGAAATAAGTTTGGATGGTGGAGATTCTTGGACATCCTTGTTTTCCAAATCAGGAGATCAGGGTGATCAATGGCACAGGGTGACACTCTCCTTAAAAGATTATCACGATAAAATAGCCCGCTTTAGGTTTGTAGCGCAGACAGGCCTTGGTCCTCTTGGGGATATTGCTTTGGATCAAATAGAGTTTTACAGGTCATTGCCTATATCCGGACTTAATAGGTTTTTTGAAGATAAAGATGGTGATGGGGTGGGTACAGATGAAGTATTTGTAGATTTATGTACTTCAAATGCACCCGTCGGTTATGTCATGGCAGGTGGAGATTGTAATGATGAAAATAAACTAATTTTTCCAGGGTCTGTCGAGATTCAATGTAATGGAATTGATGAAAATTGCAATGGAAATATGGATGACCAACCGGAAACAAACCCTATCATAATTCAAGCTGATCTGATACCTTCTTTGTGTAATGGTTCAGCAGATGGTTCTGTGTTTTTAACCATCTCTGGAGGCAATGCTCCATATAAAATAGATTGGAATAATGGTATGCAAGGCGAATCTATCACCAACCTTGCTAACGGAGTCTACTATGCCACAGTAAAAGATAAAGGCGGATGTGTAGTTAAAACACCTTTTTATGAGATCAATGCTGCGACCAATCTCAATATTTTAATTTCCGAACTAAATCGACCTACTTGTTTGGGAATCAAGGATGGAAGCATTGGCATCATTCACAATATTGACTATCCTCCGTATTCTTATAGGTGGTCAAATGGAAGTAGTACTAAAGATATATCTGGGGTAGGAGAGGGAACTTATGCTGTCACGGTAACAGATGCTAACCAATGTTTTAAAGTATTGGACAATATTAAATTGACAGCATTACCATCACTGATTACCAATGTGAGATCGTTAAGTCATCCTAAATGTGATGGTCAGCAAACCGGTGCCATAGCCTTGATCACCATCAATGGAATGGCCCCATATCGGTATATCTGGAATACCGGAGTTACTAATGAAGTGTTGGATAACCTTTCAGCAGGGATTTACACATGTACAGTTACAGACGCCAAAGGATGTTTTACTACTTTTGAAACGACACTTTCCAGTCCACCACCCATCGAAATCAATGTGGTAAGTACGGAAGATGCCCGATGTTTTGGAGAAGCAAATGGCTCCATAAAAACGGAAGTTAAAGGTGGAAAACCGGGATACTCTTATTTGTGGAATAAGTTATCTGAGACAGCGGATGATATTTACAATTTGTCAGCAGGCACATATATATTAACGGTTTCTGATGATAATGGATGCAGAAAAGTCTCTACACCGATCATCATCAGAGAACCACAGCCTTTTTTAGTCACACTGGATAGTTTACGTCCAGCCACATGTATACGTGGTGAAAATGGATCTATAGCTATCCGCGCATCTGGTGGTAATGGAGGGTACAATTATGTATGGAAGCACACGCCTGAGTCCGTATCAATTTTAGATAGTATACAGAGTGGAAATTATAGTGTCACTGCTTATGATATTTTGGGATGCAAATCGGGTATTCCCAATATAAATTTACCTTATAACAATAAAAACTTAGATGTTCCGATAGCTGTAGTCGCAGATAATTTGTGTTTTAATGAAAAAAAAGCGATTCTATCTGCTCAAGTTAATGATGGAAAGCCACCTTATGATTTTAATTGGAGTCATGGACTGCAGTATATCAAGTCACGCCATCAAGATACGGTGTTTTCATTGCCAGCGGGTAATTATTCCGTTACGGTTACGGATGTTTTTGGTTGTGTGGGTACTTCCAATGAAATCAGAATAGCAGAGAAAGAACCTTACAATTTTAATGTGGTCCAAATTAAGGATAATATCTGTGCTGGTGATAGCAATGGTGCCATTTCATTAGTGGTCAATGGTGGGCTACCTCCCATTAGTGTATTGTGGAATAATGGACTTTTTAATGGACGTGATATTACGGGTTTAGCATCAGGTGCTTACCGGGCATTAATATTGGATCAGAACCAATGCAAATTAGAAACCGGGCCAATAATGGTAGGCTCTTCTTCAGATATGATCTTAAATGTTGATCTGGTGAATACTATGGCTGGCTTGTCCAATGGAAAAATCTGTGTGACCGTATCCGGAGGTGCCGTTCCATACACTTATCAATGGAGTAATGGCAAGACTACTATCCCTTGTATTGAAAATTTGGGTGCAGGCAGCTACAAACTTACAGTTACTGATGCCTTCGGATGTGTACAAATAAATGAATTCAAAATTGAATCCCAAACCAATACAGTAAATGGTGAAAATGCTATGCTTAAAGTATACCCTAATCCATTTTTTGATAAAATTTACATAGACCAATTAGCCACCGTAAATAGTGTTTCTATATGCAACATGGAAGGTGTGGTTTTGAGAAAGTACCAAAAATCTGATTTGTTGCTCCAAAATAGTTTGGATATGAATGGATGGCATACGGGTATGTATATCTTGGTGTTAGAAGTTAATGGCACCTTCTACAGGTATAAAATGATAAAGATATCTTAATATTATAACGCAATCAAAAACAACACAAGGCCCTTTTTTTTCGTTTTACATCATGAAGTAGGGTTTCAATAGACAAAGTATAAAATGTTTATCGCTTAACTATGGTGAGAAACCACTACATTTGTGACCAATTAATATCTGATATTTAGATTGAAAAAGATAGATAAACTCATTTCCACAAGTTTTATAGGTCCGGCTGTATTGTCGTACTTTATAGCCACTTTTGTATTGATCATGCAATTTTTGTGGAAGTACATTGACGAAATCTTGGGCAAAGGACTTTCTATATTAGAAATGATGGAACTCATATTTTACTATGCTGTTACCTTGATTCCCATGGCTGTGCCCATTACCGTTTTGATTTCATCAGTGATGGTTTATGGTGATATGGCAGAAAAATACGAATTATCATCCATGAAATCTGCGGGAGTATCTTTGATCAGATTACTGATGCCTGGTTTTATGATCGCATGTTTTATAGGTTTATTTTCTTTGGTGGCTTCCAATTTTCTAAAACCTGCTTCATTACTGCAGTTTAATAAAAGATTTATTTCCATTCGTAAAGCAAAATCAACATTGGCCATAGAAGAAGGCATATTTAATAATGCTTTTAATGAAACGGTGATCCGGGTCGACAAAATTGATAAAGACAAAAGAGGAATCAATGATGTACTGATATACAACCACACCCAAAATGACAAAAGCCTGATCAACGTGACCTCTGCTAAAAGTGGTGAAATGTATACCGCACAAGAAGGTAGATTTTTTGTGATGGAACTAGATACGGGTGTCAATTATCAGGAAGGGGAAAAAAAGACAAAATTAGGCTCTTCAAAATCCGAGATACCTTTTTCCAGAATGTATTTTGATAAATGGATCGTATCTTTTGATATGAATGTATTATCAGGAGAAGAAGGTTTGCTCAATTTTAATAGGGATCGGGAGCAAATGATGAATTCTTTTCAATTACTAAAATCGGTAGACTCCTTCAGCACCGTAATAAAAGAGAATAACGAAAAAACGGCCAATAGGGTAGCTATACTTTTTTCAGCTGGTAAGAGTGACACGCTGAATGCTGCCGCAAACCAACAACCCAATGTAACTCGGAATCCTGCTGATACCATGTCTGCTGCGTCTAAAAAACTAATGATTCAAAAAACACTTGCTCTAAACAAAGATAACCTGAGCGCTAAAGAAAAATTATTTTTACAAAGTCAAATCTCTAGCTTAAATAATATCGATGCAACATCGGTGACACCCATAGTTGTAAAAAAGCTTGTCAAACAAAAAGACACTTTAGACATCAGCAAAGAAAAATACTTTCTTAATACGATTGATTCTGTTGATTTTAGAGATGTGGCCATTAGGTCTGTCTCTGATTTGTCTAGAGATAGAGACGAATTATTGACCATCAGCAGTACCAACAAAGATTTTAAAAGTCAATACAACAAATATTTACTGAGACTCAATCAGCAATATTCTTGGGCTACCGTTTGTATATTATTCTTATTTATTGGAGCACCACTAGGAAGTATTATTAGAAAAGGAGGATATGGTTATCCACTTTTGGTAGCTATTTTATTTTATATGATGTTTATTATAAGCACCATATATGGAGAAAAATTAGTAAAAACAGATGCTATGGGTGGCATACAAGCTGCTTGGGTCTCTTGTATGTTGCTGTTCCCTTGGGCAGTCATACTTACCTATATGGCGCTGAGAGATATGGGCTTAAATACATCTGCCTTAACAGATATGGTGGCTAGATGGATTCCCGAATCAGTAAAACGCAAATTTTCAAAGCCAGACACGCCCGTTTCCTAAGGTATCTTATTCCACATAAAGCATCAATCCTTTGAGATAGTGTCCTTCAGGATGAAACAGTTGGATAGGGTGGTCAGGTCCTTGGCTCAGTGATTGTACTACTCTGACAGATTTGCCTGATTCTATACCTGCTGCTACGATAGTATCATAAAAAAGCTGGGTACCCACTACCTGTGAACAAGAAAATGTAAATAACAGCCCGCCACTTTTGACTTTCTTCATGGCCAAAGCATTTAATCTTTTGTATGCCTGAACAGCATTGTGTCGTTTATGTAGGCTTTTGGCAAATGCCGGTGGGTCCACGATGACTATATCATATAATGGCAAATCTGCATCACTCAAAAACTGCATCACATTAGCACATATACTTTGGTGCTTACCTTTGAAGGTATTTAATTGGATGTTTTCGTCCATTAGATCTACCGCTTTTTGTGAGATATCTACAGAATCTACATGATTAGCGTCACCTTGTAGTGCGAGTAGAGAAAATCCACCGGTGTAACAAAAACAATTGAGTACAGACTTGTCTTTGGCATATTTGCCCACCAAGAGTCTATTTTCGCGCTGATCCAAGAAAAAGCCTGTTTTTTGCCCTGTCAACACATTTATCTTGAATTGGACATTATTTTCTGTAACCACCGTCTCTGCTTTATCTCCTGCCAAAAAACGATCTTCAATATGATTGGCAAAATGCTCGGGCAAAGTGTCTTTGGACCTTAAAAAGATAGTATCTAAGTGCGGTAAAGCCTGCTTTAGGGCATTACTTATATTTTGTGCATCCTTATACATACCGATGGAATGGCATTGGATTACCCCAATATTATGGTAAATATCTATGATAAGTCCTGGAAGACCGTCACCTTCGCCGTGGATAAGTCTGTACGTATTGGTGACAGGATTGGGAAGGTTTATGCTAGTTCTATAAACAATAGCATTTTCGATTTTATGATTCCAAAATGATTGATCTATGGTATGGTTTTCAAAAGATAAAACCCTGATGGATATAGACCCACCACTTTGATAATGTCCTGTGGCCAGATATTTTTTATCAAAGCTTTGAATTTCGGCAATATCTCCATCCTTCAGATGATTGGGGATATTTTGAATAGCTCCCGAAAAAACCCAAGGGTGCTTACGCAATAAGGAACCTTCCTTGCCTTTTTTAAGTATGACGATATTATTAGACATAAATAAATTTAAAAATTGAGACAAAAGTAATGTTTATTATTAATATCTAGTACTAAATGTGATTGTAACATATTATGAAAAAAAATAATTTTTTATTTAATGAAAGCGTACTACATATTATGATTATATGTTATATTTGCCCCATCGTATAGTGTGAACTGTGCGTGTCCCGCTTAAACAGTAAATATTTATTCAGTCATTTGTTACTATTTCGGTTATGTAACAAGTTGACAATTAGTCCAAAAAGTTTTGTTAACTCAGGTTTATGAGTGAACGTAACTTAATTATTTACTTTTTTTTCAAACTAAGGTCAAAAAATGAAAAACAGTATTTTACACCCGTGCCAGTCATTGGCTTCCCGTCATTTATATTTATTAATGACATTTTTAAGCATATTTTTGTATGCTCAAGACAGTTTCGCTCAATGCGTAGCTTCAAGTGGTTCCATAGAAGGCATAGTCTATAATGATACCAACAATAATGGTGCCAGAAATGGAGGCGAAGCAGGAATCCAAGGAATTTTAGTTGAAGCTTATAATGCAAATGGTGCATTAGTAGGTACTTCTACGACAAATCAGAGCGGACTTTATTTTTTTACAGGCTTGACTGATGGACAGCGTTTGCGTCTTCAGTTCAATTTTAGCAATGCTTTTAGTTCTGCTATACTTGGAGCTGACAATGCATCATCTGTAAGTTTTGTACAAGTGCCTGCTTGTAACATTGGTTTTGGATTGGTCAATGCATTTGAATATTGCAACAGCAAATCTGAGATCATCACTACTTGTTTTGTACAAGGTGAAACTAACGTAAGAGGAGCAGAGCCTACCATAGTAGGTATTGAATATGGTTTCAATACTGCTACTCCAGCAAGAAAATTTGCCATGCATGGCGAAACCGGTTCTATTTGGGGTTTAGCTTATAAGAGCAGGACACAGGAAATATTTTCTGCTGCTTTTGTTAAACAATACTCAGGACTAAAAAACGGACATGATGCTATTTTCCGCACTTTCTTTAATGGTAGCATGTATCAATCTCTTCCTTTTGTCAAATTGAGTGATCTTGGTCTTCCGGTAGGTACCTTATCAAGTACTATAGAAGATTGTAATTATGGCGCTCAAGTAGGCAAAATTGGATTAGGAGGTTTGGTTATCTCTCCAGACGAAAAATATCTTTATGTCATTAATATATATAATAATACATTAGTCAGAATACCTACGGTAAGTCCAACCACTGCAAATACCGTAGCATATCAGATTCCAGGAAGTAATTTTCATGCTTTTGCATTGAAATATTACAATGGTAAAATCTACATAGGTACTACGGTTCCAGGAGATGTGATGAAAGTTCAGATTTTTGATCCTACCACGGCATCGTTTACGGATTCAGGTCTGACTGTACCTGCTGGTGCAGATTGGGATGATGCTCCAGTGGTGGGAGGTCTACCTGCATATTGGCTCACAGATATTGATTTTACAGATGAAGGACATATGTTATTGTCTATTTCAGATAGGATAGGTCATAGATATTGTAATGTAGTTACCAATAGATTGGATGAGCAAAAGGGTGACCTGATGATTGCTTTCAAAAATGGTACGGGAGGATGGACTCTTGAAAACAGATCCGTTTCAGGCGAACATTTTAGTGATGATTTTTGGATTGCTAATCCTAGTTATCACCCTGAAATCACTACAGGTAGCATCTTTGTATTGCCAGGAACAGGTTCTGTAGTGTCTTCAGTTTTTGACCCAGAAATCAATTCTTATTCAGGCGGCTTACACAGATACAATACTACCACAGGAAGAAAAGAAGCAGGTAAAGAACTATACACTAGAGAAACCACCATCAATTTTGGTAAGGCAAGTGGATTTGGTGATATCGTTGCAGTATGTGGTTTGCCAGATATAGAGATCGGTAATTATGTTTGGTTTGATAGTAATGAAAATGGATTTCAGGACAGTAATGAGACAGGAGTTGCAAATTTGACCATCACGCTACTCGACACTGATTGTAATGTTATAGCTACAACCACGACAGATTCCAAGGGTTACTACACTTTCAACAGAAGTAATGTGTCTGGTGGACTTTATGCCGGATTACAATATTTTGTAGGTCTTGGAAGCACTCAAATGGAAACATCAACAGGTTTGATTACGATCAATAATCAGTTGTTTAGACCTACAGTAAAAAATAATAATTTTACAAATATAAACAGTGATGCCGCTTCTACAGCTTGTGCTCTTGGTTTGATTGGCGTTGTTACTAATGCAACCAACCACACTTTTGATATTGGTTTAAGAAATGCAGGAGATTGCAGTTTGAAAATTACCAAAAGTGTAATCAATACCAATGCATTGCGCAGTACTGATGAAGTGCAGTTTCAAATCACAGTCTTGAATAGAGGAACTCAAGGTGTATCTAATATAGTAATAGAAGATATAATACCTGCTACTTATACATTTTCAAGTGCAAAAAATACAAATTGGACTGCAAATGGCAACAGACTTACAGCTACTTTATCAGGTGTAATTTTGCCTAATCAATCTAGAAGTATTAATCTTGTTTTAAATTTTAGCCAAAATCAATTGGCACAGCCAAATTATACCAATGAAGTTAAAGTGATAAGCGCACAAGACGGATTTGGACAGAATTTGACCAATCTAAGTTCATGTTTTGATACTGAAGAAGATAGATTTTCAGTAGCTACACCTGAAATATGTGATTTGGCTTTGATCCATAAAGTAGATAAAGAGATACTCATTGCACCACAAAATAAAGTGGTATTTACAACAACAGTGTGTAATCAAGGAACCATGTCTGCCACGGGATATAATGTAGTAAATTATTTAAATCCTGAGTTTGATTTTGATCCTGCCATAAATAAAGGATGGGTCATTTCTGATGATCTTACTAAATTAACTTATACTAATGCTGAAGTTTTAGAATCAGGAAATTGCAAAGATATAAAACTTAACCTTTCTGTAAAAAATGTAGATCTCGTTTCGCAGATTGTCAATTATTCAGAGATATCCACTAGTGCTTGTGGTACGGTGGCCTATGATTTTGATTCTACCCCAGATATTAATAAAACCAATGACAAAGGAGGCCAGCCCAAAACTTCCACCGATAATATGATGAATGATAATGGTAATGACGAGGATGATCATGATCCTGCACTTATTGCTATTAGTCTCATCGATCTCAAACTTGAAAAGACCGTAGCTTCTAGAAGAGCCGCTGCAGGAGATGTAGTGGTGTTCAACCTTAAAGTTACCAATAAAGGTCGTAATGCTGTTTCTAAAATCAAACTGGTAGATTTCATACCTGCACAAACGGACTTAGTGGACAATACTTGGAAACTAAGTAATGGTGTTGCTGAAAAAGTCATAGCGTTTGACAATAATTTAGAATCAGGAGAATCATTTACAACAACGATTTCTTGTAAAATTCATAGTAATGTATTACACCCTGAAACCATCAGGAACTTAGCAGGTATTCGTGAAATTTATGATGAGAATGGCATTGATGTTTCTAATCCTGATTTTAACAATCAAATAGCCAACTTGCCAGAAGATGGAGAAGAGCCTGAAATCAAAAATGCTTTTGATGATGACTTTGCAACCACTTATGTAGTATTAATTTGCCCTGCTGTTTACGAACCATGTTCATCATGCAGAGGTGCTACTACACCAACTAATGGTCAGTTTATCGTAAATTTAAAAATTGCGAGCAAAGAAGGGGAGACATGGTTTGTAGAATCTTCAAATGGTTTGTTTGATCTTTCAAGTCCACTTCCACCTGCGGCTCCAACTCAGCTTTCCAACGGCTTTATCTTAGAAGAACTTCCGCACGGACATGCTGGTCATAGTGAATATTTGCTCAGAGCCGTACATTTAGACGGTAAAGGGTTTTCGGTAAGACTCAGAAATGAATTTGGAGATTTAGAGCAAGTAGAGGCAAATCCTGGAATTTGTAGTTTTGAAACCATGAATTTGGATGGCCCAAGATCATTATGTATTGGAGCTACAGCAAATTATTCAGTATCTGCAAGATTAGCGGGAGCTACTTACCAATGGTACGTAGACGATGTCTTATTGCCAGGGGTTTCTACAGCTAATCATACTATTAATTGGTCTGCTTACTCTGTAGGAAATCATGAAATTAAAGTGACTTCTTCTCCGGGCTGTGTTGCTCCGGTAATCTTGAACGTATCTATTGGTCAGCCTGATAATGGTGCTATAGCTTGTGTTGGTGATTTTAATGTATCTTTAGATGGAAATTGTTCTATCGTCATTACGCCTCAGATGTTGGCAGCGAGTACGTTGAATCCATTATCACCTTATGTGGTGATGTTAATGGACAAAGATGGTAATCCTATTCCTAATGCCACGCTTACCACTGAACATGCAGGAACAAAGGTAATGGCTAAGCTCATTGAAGGTTGTGGTGGCAATTCTTGTTGGTCTACTATAACTGTAGAAGACAAAACACCGCCTGTATCTATTTGCAGCAACATTACCTTACCTTGTTATAAATTAAAAGAATACAAAGGTCCATTCGAAACCGATAATTGTGGAGGGCCTGTAACGAATGTCATCGTAAGTGAAAACATCACCACACTTACTTGTAATGATGACTTTGTAAAATATATAGACAGAGTGTATCAAGCCACTGACAAATTTGGCAATAAATCAGCACTTTGCAATATGAGAATATCATTGGAAAGACCGGATTTAGGATTGATATCTATACCGAAAAACTTTACCATGGCAGATGGCAATGCATTATTCTGCAGAACATTCAAAACAGATGTTAACGGTATGCCTAATGTGTCTGTAACAGGTGTACCTACATTGGCGGGTATTTCATTATACCCACTTTTTGACGAAATTTGTAATCTTGCGGTTTGGTACACCGATGTAGATCATGGTTTTATAAATTGTACTAGAAAAATAACGAGAAGTTGGCATGTCCACGAAAATTGGTGTTCTTCAGCTGAGATCATGACATTCAAACAATTGATTGAAATCACGGATGATAAAGCGCCATTTATTGCTCCTATTTCAAGTTTTGAAGTAAGTACCAATGGCCATGGAATTTGTGAAGGCGATGTAAGATTGCCTGCAGCTATGGTGGTAGATACTTGCAGTCCTACGATTGAGGTAGATGTAACTTATCCAGGTGGATTTATAAATGATTTCAAAAACAATACTACTATCACCCTTCCTGCAGGTACTCATGCCATAAGATATACTGCTTATGATGCTTGTGGAAATTCTAGTTTCAGAACATTTAATGTTTTGGTTAGAGATAGAACTGCGCCTACCATGATATGTAAAGGTGAAGTAGTAGCAGGTCTTAATTCCAACGGCGAAGCTTATTTATATCCAAGAAATCTTAATGATGGATCATTTGATGGTTGTGGTATCGATAGCATGAAAGTGGCCAGAATGGTACCTGGTGGATTAATTCCAGATTCATTGTTTGAAGATCATATTGTATTTAATTGTCCAGATGCTGGCAAAACTTTGATGGTTGCACTTAGAGCTTGGGATACTAATGGAAATAGTAATTCTTGTATGGTCAATGTTACAGTACAAGATAAACATACCCCTAAGATATCTTGTCCAGCACCAGCAGCTATCGACTGTAAAGATGTATTTACAGGTATGGATTTGACCAAGTATGGCAATGCACTAGCAATTGACGCTTGTGGTGCTACGGTAACAGAAGAGACGCCTAAATTTATATTAAACTCTTGTAGAGTAGGTACTATAGAGCGAACTTTCAGAGCCACTGATAGTCAGGGCAGTGCTACTTGCACACAGGTCATCACGGTTGGAAATTCAGATGTATTTGATCCGTTGACTGATGTAACCAAGCCTTTGGATTATACTGTAAATGACAGATGTTCTGCGGATGAGTTGAAGCCTGAAAGCCTCCCAGCAATATACGGAAATCCAGTCATCAGACAATCTGCTTGCGGTCTTGCGGCTGCATCTTACAAAGATGATGTTTTCAATATTGTTACAGGTGCATGTTATAAAATAGTAAGAACATGGACGATCATCGATTGGTGTGAAATGGACAGACTTGGAAGCGCATATGATCCATATGTTTTCCAACAAACCATCAAAGTAAATAATACAGTGCCACCATTTTTTGTCGGAAATTTACCTAAAGATACGACTTTCATTACCGCAAAAGGTGTGTGTGATGAAGGTAGAGTGACATTGTCATACAGAGGTAGAGACTTGTGTACTCCTGACAATAGATTGAGATGGTCTTATACCATTGATTATAATAATGATAAAATTAATTTGATATCCAATACGGGTTTCGGACCAGTAGCATCCATAAACTCCATATTCCCAACAGGTACACATAAAATTGTCTGGTCTTTTGAAGATCAATGTGGAAATGTGACTTCAAGAGAGCAAATCGTTATTGTAAGAAATAATGATAATCCTATGGCAGTAGGTTTGGAGCGTATTTCTGTAGCCATAGTTCCTTGGGATACGACAGGTGACGGAAGACCCGATATAGAAAAGGCTTGTATAATTGCATCTTCATTGAATACGAGCAGTGTAAGTACTTGCTGCACTACACCTTTGAAATTTAGCTTTTCTTCCAATCCTTTAGATACAGTCAGATGTTTTGATTGTTCGCACTTAGGTGAAGATAACGTTGTGGAACTTTGGGTACATGATTGTAATGGCAATACAGACTTTGTAGAAATAGATGTCGATGTTCAGGATAATAACAATTCTGATGTTTGCGAAATGATTTGTATCATGAATCCTGTAGTAGCTGTTATATCAGGACCTAGAGCAGTTTGTATTGGTTCTTCTACAACGCTGGTAGCGAGTGGTGGTGTTAAGTACAAATGGAGCAATGGTATGACTACAGCTTCAATATCTGTAAATCCTACCACGACAACTACTTACACAGTGACCGTAACTAATCAGTTTAAATGTGAAGATATAGAATCAGTAACAGTAACTGTAAATCCACTTCCAACACCAGCTATTGCAGGAAACAATATTTGTGTTGGTAGTTCCACAACATTGACAGCTTCGGGTGGAACATCTTATGTATGGAGCAATGCTGCAACAACAGCAACCATCACGGTATCTCCAACCACAAATACCACGTATACTGTTACCGTGACCAATGCTAATGGATGTACCGCTTCTACATCACGTCAAGTTACCGTAAATCCATTGCCAACAGCGGCGGTTACGGGTAATAATGCGATTTGTATAGGTAGTGGTACCACTTTGACTGCTACCGGTGGAGGCACGTATTTATGGAATAATAATGCCACAACGGCTGCAATTACTGTCAATCCAGTAGTGACAACTACCTACACAGTTACGGTTACCAACTCTTTTGCATGTACTGCGACGGCAACGAGAACGGTTACTGTTAATGGTTTGACCATAGCGGCATCAGTCACAGGTACAAATCAAATATGTGTGGGACAAAGTACGATTTTAACATCTTCTTTGTCAGGCAGTACAGCCAATGGATATCTATGGAGCAATAGTGCTACTACTAGTGCCATTACTGTATCACCTCAGGCATCTACAACCTATACCGTGACTATTTCTGATACCAATGGTTGTACAGCAACTTCAAGCAGAGCGGTCACCGTAAATCCATTACCAACTCCAGCAATTGCTGGTAATAATATTTGTGTAGGACAATCTACTACATTGACAGCATCAGGTGGTACATCATATGTATGGAGCAATAATGCCACTACAGCTGCGATTACAGTTTCTCCTGCAACAAACACAACGTATACCGTTACTGTGACTAACGCAAATAATTGTATTGCATCCACTTCTAGGTTGGTGACAGTCAATCCTTTGCCAGTAGCATTGATTTCAGGAAATAATTCCATTTGTACAGGAAGTAGTACAACGCTTACCGCAACAGGTGGTGGTACATATGTTTGGAGTAATGGTGCTACTACAGCTGCCATTACGGTAAATCCAAATGTGACAACTACATATACGGTTACGGTTACCAGCACTGCTAATTGTACAGCTACTGCAACTAGTACAGTTACTGTAAATGGACTTTCTATATCGGCATCAGTATCGGGTACCAACCAAATTTGTATAGGACAAAGTACCACATTGCAAGCAAACTTGGCAGGAAGTACACCTACAAGTTACATTTGGAATACCAATGCTACTACCAGTTCCATCACGGTTAGTCCTACTTCAAATAGCACATTTACGGTGACTATTACTGATAATAATGGTTGTACTGCAGTTGCAAACAGAACAGTTACTGTAAATTCGTTGCCTACACCAGCAATAGCTGGAAACAATATTTGTTTAGGTCAATCTACCACACTTACAGCATCAGGTGGTGTCTCCTATGTTTGGAGCAATGCTGCCACAACAGCGGCCATCACCGTTTCGCCTACCGTAAATACCACATATACAGTCACGGTTACTAATGCCAATACATGTACTGCTGCTACTTCAAGACAAGTAGTCGTCAATCCATTGCCCAATGCACAAATTACAGGCAATACATCCATTTGTATAGGTAGCAATACTACATTGACGGCATCAGGAGGTACTTCATATGCTTGGAGCAATAACGCTACAACGGCGGCTATTACCGTAAATCCTACTACTACAACCACATATACCGTGACCGTAACTAATGGCAATAATTGTTCATCTACAGCTAATGTAACGGTAACCGTAAATGGACTTTCTATATCTGCTTCTGTCACAGGTACTAATCAAATTTGTGTGGGACAAAGCACAACATTGCAAGCAGCACTGACAGGAAGCACACCTATTTCATATATCTGGAATACAAATGCTACCACAAGTGCTATTACCGTAAACCCTGTGGTCAATACCACTTATATAGTTACCATCACAGACAACAACGGATGTACAGCATCTTCAAATAGATTAGTAACCGTAAATCCACTGCCAACCATTAATATTACAGGTGGTTTGGAAGTATGTCCTGGTAGTTCTACTACATTGACAGCATCAGGAGCGTCTACTTATGTATGGAGCACAGGTGCAACAACAGCAGCCATTACAGTGTCTCCTGCGGTTGCTACTACCTATACGGTTACAGCTACAGATGCAAACGGATGTATAAATACAGCACAAAGAACTGTAACCATCAGACCATTGCCTACAGTTGCCATTATTGGTGATAATAGAATCTGTTTGGGTACATCGACACAACTTACAGCATCTGGAGCCAACACCTATGTATGGAGCACTGGAGCTACGACTGCTGCTATAACCGTATCACCTGCAAGCACTACAACGTACACGGTTACAGGTACAGATAGTAACGGTTGTCAAAATACAGCAAATGTAACTGTCACTGTTGACCCTAATCCTGTTCCAGTCATTACTGGTGATATGATGATTTGTGTTGGTGAGTCCACTACATTGACCGCATCTGGAGGTGTTTCATATGTTTGGAATACAACGGCAACGACCGCAGCCATTACAGTCTCACCTGTGGTGAATACTACTTATACAGTTACCACAACTGACGTTAATGGTTGTGTAGGAAGTACTTCAGCAACGGTTATCGTTGATCCAGGTACACTCACATGTACTACTCAAAACATTACAGTGTACTTAAATCCGCTTGGAACCGTAAGTATTACGGCGGCAGATATTTCTACTGGAGCAGTAGGTGCCTGTGCCAATGTAACAGCAACCGTTACACCTGCGACGTTTAATTGTAATGACGCTGCAACTAATATTCCGATCATTGTGACTTTGACAGTTACCAATACGAATACAAATCAATCTTTATCTTGTACAGCTCAGGTAACCGTATTGGATACTTTAAATCCACTATTGGTCTGCCCTTCAAATCTTAATCTAGACTGTGCGTCATTTGACCCTACGGCACCTTTACCAACATATGGTGTTGCGTTAGCTAGTGACAACTGTTCTGTTGGATTTACGCTTACAGAAGTGCCTATTGTAGATATTAGTGAATGTAATGTAGGTTTGATTACTCGTACCTTTACGGCGACTGATGCATCAGGAAACTCATCACAATGTGTACAATTGATCAATGTAACTAATTTTGATCCGATTTCAGCTCCTGATATCGATTTCCCGGACAATGTGACGATTACCAATTGTGATTCTCCATTGCCAACTAGTATAGGATCACCTGATTTAGATACAGATCAGTTTACTTGTGGAGACATTACGGTAACCTTTACAGACAATCTACCTACTACGTTGTGTGCAGGTACTTTCCAAAGAATATGGACAGTAACCGATTCTTGTCAACTCGTTGTAGGAACTAATAACGGTATTTTCACCAGTACGCAAACCATAACTGTAGTGGTTCCTGTACCTAATATCACAGGGCCAACAACTTTTGTGATCAATAGAGACTCTACGACTTGTGAAGCGAGTCTTAGTGGTGCAGCACTACATAGTGTTCCAGGTTGTAATCTATCATTATTTGTAAATGGTATACCAGTTCCTGATTTTAATTTAAATGGTGATTACGAAGATGGGATTGATACATTCCAACTGGTTGCAGTATCCAATTGTGATATAACTAAAAGAGATACCTTAAACTTTATACTGATCGTCAACGGAGTTGATGAAAGCTTAGTTTGTGTCAAAACATATCCGGAGCTAGATGACCAATTTATGGCTTCTGACAATGTTTATGATCATGCCGTTATTTTTGAAGGATGTGACAATGGTGCACCAAATCAAAACATAGTAGCTTCATTCTCCAATACAGATGTTAATGACACAGTGCGTGTCTATACATGCGCTGATTTACCAAACGCTCCGCTCGGTATTACTGTTTACTTTTGGTATGAAGGGGCAGCAGCACCACATACGCTTTGTCAGTCATTGGTAGGATTACAAAATCAAATAGCGCCATTCTGTCCACCAATTAGCCCACCATCTAGAATAACGGGTTCGGTTCAGACAGAAAATGCTCAAGCTGTTCCTAATGTATGGGTAGCATTGGAAGGTAGCAACATGCCTGGAGCAAATACTAATAACACTGGTAAATATGAGTTTCCGGAAATGAATGGTGGTGGCACGTATGATGTGATACCGGTAAGAGACGATAATGATCTGGAAGGCGTCAGTACATTGGATTTGATCTTTATTCAAAAACATATATTGAAATCACAGGAGCTCAATTCTCCATACAAAATCATTGCAGCAGACGTCAATAAAGATGATAAAGTAAGTGCTTCTGATATTTTACAATTGAGAAAATTGATCTTAGGCATCTACGAAAAGTTCCCTGATAACACTAGTTGGAGAATGGTGGATAGAGCTCATACATTCTTAGATCCTAAAGATCCGTTCAGAGGTTTCATGCCAGAAAGTTATCACATTGAAAACCTAAATAGCAATATGAACATCGATTGGGTAGGTGTCAAAATTGGTGATGTCAATAGCAGTTATGTAACAAATGCCAAAGATAAGAATGCTGAAAACAGAAGTTCTAATCTAAGCTTTAGAATGAATGACATGAAACTTGTTCAGGGTACAAACATTGTTCCGGTCATCGCTGCTAAGGATAGTGATATCAACGGATTCCAGATATCTATCCCTGTGCAGCATGTTGACGAAATGTATATAACTTCAGGGGTACTTAGTTTTAATCCTGATAACTATATTTTCAGCAATGGAATGTTGAATATTTCATGGCACCAATCAGAAAGTAAATCTGTAAAAGAAGGAGATGTTTTATTCTTCATCCATATGGATAGTGAAAGATCTGACGTACTTGCAGAGGTCATGCTTTCAGGTGAAAACAAAGGTTTGAAACCGGAGTACTATAGTGCTGATCTGAAAGCTCAAAGACTGAATTGGAGAATAGACAGACAAGATTCGGGTATATTCGAATTGCACGGAAATACACCAAATCCATGGAATAATGAAACCAATATTCAATTTACACTTCCTGAAGATGGTCAAGTATCATTAAAGGTACGTGACATCACGGGTAGGGTGGTATTTACTCATCAGCAGTACGGTACTAAGGGAGATAACAGTATCAGAGTAGCATCTGAGCAATTGGGTGCTACAGGATTGTATCTTTACGACCTGATGTTTGGAAATGAAGTAAAAACCAATAAAATGTTGAATATCAAATAAAAGTATAATGGACTATGTTAGATTGAATTAACATGGGTTCGTTAAGGAGTAAAAATTGGAGCGGGTATTGATATCATGTCAATACCCGCTTTTATTTATAATGCCAGCATGAACGGTGTCTTTGAGGTAGTCATCACGCCGAGCGTTACAAATTTTGAATCAAGTTACGCCATCACGAAATCAAATGTTAGAACTCTAGCACTAAATCTACTTTGTCAAATTTAAAATTGGCTACTATGGTGTCATAAAATGGGTTTCTCAGTCGATAAATCTCCTTCGAAATGACGATATATGAAAGTTTTTGAAAGGAGAGAATGTGGGTTCGATGCAGTCGAACCCACTTTCTCTCCCTCCATTTCTCTATTTTTAGTCGTCATTTCGATCCACGGAGTGGTGAGAAATCTTATTTTATGTAGTTTGACAAAATAGTACTAAATGTAACAACTCTTGAACTAAACTACGTGATCACAAAATCAAACTACGTGGTCAGCGAATCAAAGTTTACAACTCTACAACTAAAGTTTACAACTTTACAACTAAAGTTTACAACTTTACAACTAAAGTTTACAACTCTTGAACTAAAGTTTATAACTCTTGAACTAAAGTTTACAACTCTTGAACTAAAGTTTACAACTCTACAACTAAAGTTTAAAACTCTACAACTAAAGTTTACAACTTTACAACTAAAGTTTACAACTCTTGAACTAAAGTTTACAACTCTTGAACTAAAGTTTACAACTCTTGAACTAAAGTTTAGAACTCTACAACTAAATAAAGTGATGTTGAAAATAAAAGCAAGAAATATAGAGTCAAGGTCTAGAAAACGGGTGTCAAATAGTGAAATTATAAATTCAATTTTACATATTTCCCACAAAATTGTCGCTTTTTAAATCGACCAAACCACCTTTTAGTAATACGTAATAATTGTCCATGGGATATTATTTTAATTGCATTGCAAATCTATAGGGTGTTGGGCAGATAATTACCGTTTGTCAAAGTCTATTTGCCTTTGAC
>Ga0075154_10001066_pt1 | contig 20467 bp, 10 predicted proteins | sample JI71714BDNA_FD_70965 | JGI IMG/M metagenome (GOLD analysis project Ga0075154, IMG submission 70965) | Wastewater effluent complex algal communities from Wisconsin, to seasonally profile nutrient transformation and Carbon sequestration -... | ecosystem: Engineered > WWTP > Effluent > Algae...
CTAAATGTACATACTTGTGTTTCATTATCATCGAGATAGTCTCCATCTCCATTATTATCGTTTAATAATGTGTATGTAACCACTGTCTCTCCAAGCTCGAATCTGTGACCATCAGGAATATTAATGGAGCCTTGATCGGTGTCTGTCGTCTCGTTGATCGTACCAGAAACTGGGTCTGTAAATGAATAATTTAATATACTACTACAACCTCCCAAACCTCTGTAAGGAGCGAGACCATTTAAAAATGCAGTACACTGACCAACATTTGTATTTACTGTCAAATCATTAGGACATACTAATTCAGGTACATCTTGTGTAACAACTACATTAAAAGTACATTGACTTGGATTACCATTACAAGACACAGCGGTGTACGTGACAGGATAAACTCCAGGTGGCAAAATAGACCCAGGTATAGGTCCCGCAGTTTGATATATACCTTCTTCAATAATTTCATCAATGGGTGTTGGGGCATCAGCTCCTTGATAAAAACTCAGGTCTGCACCTACTGTGACCCCTGCATAAGTCAGGGTAGTCATTTCACAAGGAATAATTGCAGACGGAACTGACCAATTGACAGGGATATTACAACTTAACTCCTGCTGAAATACGTAACCTGATTCGTTGCAGCCTGCAAAGGTAGGAGGATTATTATTAAAGACAGAAATCTGAGAATCAGTATAATTAGAAAAAGCCAACTCCACATTACATCCTGCTGCAGCTAAAATATCTTCTATGATAGGTCCAGCTATAGGAATAGCCCCTAGTGGTAATAAATCCAATAAATTGATACCATCAGAGACGATAGGTCCGCAAGTCGCAGTCGGCTTATTCGGCCATCCAGCTACTAATCTTACTGTGATAGTTCCAGCACCAGACATATTATTAGGAATACAAAAATCTCCATTGCTTGGAAAACCTGATGCTGCATTTGTACCATCACCTGGCTCCACCATATAATCAAATGAACCATCGCCGTCAGTATCTGCCACAAGTATCCAATCTCCTCCATCTCCTCCGACAACCGCTGCTAGTGCATCGAATATGATACTAAGAATGGATCTGTCACACATCAATATATCGTATAAAAATGAAAATGGACAAATTTCAAAAAATCCAAGATCTAAACATGTATCAAAAAAATCACAAAGTGATCCGATACCAGGTATATCTTCTACTCTCGGGCCGCCACCTCCAGGTACATCAATTCCAAATAATGAGGCATTAAAATTTCCACAGACTTCTTCATCCGTACAATCTATGACATCTTGGCTCATAGTAATTCTTGTCGTGAGAATATCGTATGGGATTTCTATCGAAAAAATAGAACCACATGCTAATGTCAATCTAGGATTTGCTTCCGCTTCACAAACATCCCTTACAGGTACCTCACATTGAGAGTCAAATAACGCATTAGCTCCACAACCGAATCCATCATTGTAAATAGTATATCTTCTACAAAATTCAGTCACACATCCCTCTGCATTAGCTGGTAATGTAACATTACACCCATTGGCAATAACAGAAGTACTTTCCGTCAGGCATATCTGATAGGTAATAGACCCCTGGCTTGTCGGCGCATCAAGGTTAAAAGTGGTACCTGTTACAGCAACGCCATTTATAGTCAATGAAGGATTTGGGCCAGTACTCGTTCTATTTATAGTCACAGATACGGAACCACCGTCCAAACAAATAGGCGAAACTCGATCTGCCACTAATTCGAAGCTAGGAGTAGGTAAGACATCAAGTCTAAAAGTAGCCGTAGATTCTATAATACCACAATTAGGATCATCTATTCTATATGTGACAGATTGGCAAGCTGAGCCTGTGATATTGTATGAACCAGATGGAACCTCTGTCACTCCATCAAGATAAAAAGTTCCGCCACCGAAAGTTCCCGTATCAAACATCTCAAATAAATTGATAGTCCTTCCTATCTCTCTACAGCCGTAATATCTATCAGATATATTAGTAATTGGTCTTCTATATATACCTACTTCTTTGTAAGATGTGGATCTACATCCTCCATTTTGAGCGATTAAATATATATTGTACGGATTATGGTTCGTAGGATCAAAATCATCATAATTTACCATCAATGGACCAGTCCCAGTCTGTGAAAAACCCACTCTCAAATTAATAGGGTCTAATAGATTGAGGCTATTGTAGATGCCACCATTGGATGCAAACATTGTATCAGATGTAATACAAACTACATCGTCTATCGGAATAGTAAGCAAAGCAGGGTAAGTCACATTACATGTACTATTACCTAGTATTAAATCAGAAGTTCCATTAGGATCGGGACCATCTACCATAGCAGAATACATGCCATTAGATTGTACTCTTACTGGTAAGTAGTACTCTCCATTCATGATACCTGGAGGACATCCTCCTCCACTACACTGCATAAATGTAGGCGTCCCTATGGGACCTCCTGCCATATTAGTAATACCTGTAGACGACGTCAACGTATAGACAAGTCCTGAAGCCATTGGCTGAGCCGGATTATAATTTATCCTAAGAGCAGTAGTAAATGTACCATCCGTCATGTTTGGTGTTTGGTCATTATTACAACTACAATTTGTGGTCAATATTTGAGATGGGGGTGGTTGTGTCAATGAAATGTCATCTATCACTGCCCAAAAATCTCCAGAATTTCTTGTTGCCATAACCCGCATAAAGATTTGCTGCCCAGCTGGTGGGAAAAATCTTGTAGATACATAAGGTGTACATGCGGTAGATGATACATTTTGGAATGTTTCTACTGTCGTCCAAGGTCCTCCCACTGCGTTTGCGTATTGGACCGCAAATGTGCATGAATTAGGAGGGGTGGCAGCGCCAGTGGTAATATTGATCACTTTATATGAAAAACCAAAGTTAGCAAACTCACCTGATGAAGTACCCAAAGTGGTAGTGCCTGTAAAATTTGCTGTGAGTATCGCCCCAGATAAATTTGCTCTAGCCGAAGGATTTGCTACGGCACATGGTGTATACCCAAGGGCAGCGACAGCTGTGATATTTCCTGATGCAACATTCCAATCCCAGTTATTACATGGGTCAGCGTTACATCCGTCGAATGGCTGTGCATAGTTAATTTGGCCAATACTCATTTGGGATAAACCCAAGATACATAAAAGCAAAAATACTTGTCTTTGTAAAAAAATCATAATGTACAGATTTATTGATGTTGTATATTGTTCTAATTAAAATTTTAAATTTGGATTTATCAGTGGAAAAAGTTTGGTCATTTCTACTTTAGTATTATCACCAATGTTTATATATTTCCAAGATTTACCTTTATCTTCTGATATGGCTATCATTTTTTGCAATTCTTCCCTTGACTCATTTCCTTTTTTAAAAGTAATTTTTTGGGCCACTAAGGCTTGGATAGTTTTACCATCATTTTTGATATCGTACATGTCTGAAAAAGCTATTTTACTTACTCTAGTTTCTTGTTCCTTTAGACTCTCGTTTGTAGATCTTAATAGTTGCACTGTTTTTTCTGCTCCACCTATGCTTTGTAACATATTAGGATGTGTATAACTTACAAATTGATCGTAATTTTCATTAATAAATGCAGAAGCCATTGAATCAATACTAGCAGAGATCGATGACCTTAATTCTTCTTCCTTGGGTGTAGATTTACTAAAATTATTGATCGCTATCCAAGTTAAAGAGCCTGTGATAAGAATAACAATCGCCCAAATCGTATATGGCTTTACCTTTGCACTTGCTACTTGATAGCCTACTACTTTTTCATTTAATATATCATGTATTAAACTTAGAATGACCGTAATACCCATAGCTAAACCTGACATTCCGAATACATAAATACCTATTCCTTCATGAAATCCAGCGGACATAGCTATTATAAGCGGGTCATTTGATGTGAAAGTTAGTTTCTCTAGATTAATATTCACAATTTTATTGAAGGCTCCGTAAGCAAGTATGAATCCGAAAATACCCATCATAGAAATTAAGATCTTATTCTGACGCTCTTTTTTTCGGGTAACCAAAAGATAAATAAGACACGTCGTAAAAAAAAATCCCGTTAAGATACCATCTGCCAGATATCCATAAAATATCACGTCATTCTTCGGATAGTGAAGCCATGGCATAAATGTCGCGGAAATGCCTAACGCGGAAAACAGCATGAGTATATATCTAAAAGCCATGGGATTTGACAGATTATTAAATTTATCTCACAAAGGTAACCACGCAGTCCTTGCTAGCCAATAGTTATAACTAACTAAGTTTTGTATTCACTTGTATACGTTATACATACATATATTAATTTACTAATATATGGGTAATATTTCTTGATTTTTTATGTTTTTTCTTTAATATAGCTCTTTAAAGGACATAATGAAGGCAGTCTGTATAGTTATAAATAACTATTGCACAGGAAAAATGTTAAACCTATCTTTGCGTCGAACAACAGACCCCAATAAATACATGAATATTATCATATTTGATGATCACCAAACCATCATCGACACGCTAAGTGTTTACTTCAAAAATGCCAAAAATTACAAAGTGGTAGGTACTTTTACTAAAAGTAAAGATATCCTGAACTTCGTAAAAAAAAATACGGTTGATGTTATCATTTCTGATCTACTGACAGATGAAGAACTAGGTACCGATTTGATATCTATGTTAAGGAAAAATGCACCTGCCTCCATAATCATAGTGTATAGTGCTGTAACCCTTGACTTTATCAAAGAAAGCTGTGTTGAAGCAGGTGCAGACCTGTGTATCAGCAAAACTGACCACATAGATACCTTACATCAAGGTATCCAAGACATATTAGAAGCAAGAAGTATCGAAACTGAAATACCAATCAAAAAAAAGCCCTTCAATATGTCACTCACCCTAAAAGAAAGAATCATCATCGACTGCATGACAAAAGGAATGTCATCGCCTGAAATAGCAGAAAAACTTGGTTTATCACACAACACGATCAACAATCAAAAAAACCACATGATCAAAAAATTTGGCTGTAACAGCAGCACCGAATTGGTGGCAAAGTTGTTTAGGCAAGGTTTTTTAAAGATGTAGGTGGGAAGAATTGCATGATGCCGCTGAAGCTGCACACGTTTGCTTTTGAAGCGGTAGTTTTTAATGGACTTGTAAACTTGTTTGCAAGAACTATCTTCGTTCCATCATGAATTTATAAACAACCATTCAAATGAATAATTCTAATACTTGACAAGTTTAAACTGAACCCTAAATAATACCGGAAAACTATGCATATATTCAGGCAAGATGCCTGTGGATACTGCATCGTAGCACGGATGCTACGACGAACGGTGATGGTTGCAAACAAGTTTGCAAGTCCAATAGATCTGCAATAATATTTGACAACAAGAAAGGAGCGTAGCTCTGACATCTTTGTAGAAAACGATATCAAATGAAATAAAAGGAGCGTAGCTCTGACATCTTGAATGTTCACGCTTGCAAAATTTGCTTGAAGATTTATGTTTTATATTGCTGAAGCTGGAAGCTTCAGCTACATTAGTTTGTAAGAACTATGTTGGTTTCCATTCTAATTGTTAGCTGGAAAATGAATGTAAAGTTGCGCAAACAAATCGACCATTAAGCTGAGTGAAGCGAAGATTGATGAGCAATTTGGTACACAGTAATTTTTCGCTTAAGGGTCGCCCTTAGGGTCGCTCCTCAGTCGAAAAAAAATGAATGCATCAATAGAATTAAGAAGATTAGGTGCGTATCTTTGACATCTTTGTAGGAAACGATATCAAATGAAATCAAAGGAGCGTAGCCCTGACATTTTAACTGAAACAACTATAAATTCAAATTTTGACCATCGTTTTTTTGTTTCCTATCCCATAAAAAAAGAAACCCAACCTCTAACTTTTTAGATATTGGGTTTCCGTTCCAAACATAAATAGTTTAAAATAACCTTAAAAACTATTCTGTAATCTTTGTATTACCTGATATCCTTACTTGTCCTGAACCATCAAAAAATGGTTTTGAATCAGTATGGTTTAACACTCGAAGATCGACATGATACAAGTTTAGTGTTTTACCAGATAAAATATTAATACCATTGATCAGCATCTCAAAGTCAATACCTATAGTCGGTCTTAGATTACTACTAAGACCTTGGATAGTGACATTTTTGGTGATATTCAATGTATTTGTCAATACTGTTTCGTTGGTTAATGGTTGGTCGTAATAAATACTGCCTCCATCTACGAGACATTCCAATACACTTCGCAAACTTCCTCTCCCGCTATCTGTTGTTGCTGTCACTACCGTACCTTCTACGATAACTTGGATGGATGCCTCTGCCATACATCCTTCTGATGATGTTACTGTGACTCGATAATCGGTAGTAACTGTAGGATTTACTAGTATACTTGATGTGGTAAGTCCATTTTCCCAAAGGAAAGCAATAGGTCCATCTACTGTAATCGTTGCAGGCGAACCACTACACACAATGCCATCATTGGGGATACCTGATGACTCCATAATATTTGTCTCCAATGCAAATCCTTGTGATAATGGATCTGTGTCATTACAATCGAGTCCAATCGGAGACCATCCACTTTCTGGCTGGCTACAAGCATAGATTACAATCGATGGATTGCCGCTACCATCTCCGTCTCCGTCATAATAATATGGCTGTAATTCTATAGAGTCAGCAACAACACAATATGATACTTCTGACTCATCGTAAAAATACTGTGGATATTGGCAATCCATAGCTTTGAAAGTAAATTTTTGCTCTCCTGTCCAAGTCGTATCACGTATCATAATCTCGACATTACCATCAAAACTTATGACCGGCTCCAAGGGACTAAAGTCCAAAACAAAAGGATCATCTGACGTCCCAATAATGTTATGTGGTATGTAATTAAAATCAGTTAATACTGTAAATACTTTTTGCAAAATACCACTATAAAAACGGACTTCAATTTTTTCATTTTCAACATTAGATCCACCTATGGTCAAAAAATAAAGAGGATTGCCTTCATGAACAGAGGGATAACTCACTGCTCTCAATATACCTCCAATGAAAATTGCCATCTTGTCATCTGCGTGATTAAAAGTATGCTTAGGTGTAAAACGGCTAGCAAATGTTAATGTCATATTATTTTGTGGAAATCCCGAAATAGACCATGCTGGCATGGTATCTACACTCCCGAAAGGTAACATGACTGGTTCGTAATCATATTCAAGGCAAGGGCCATCGTATTGATTCTCAAAATCATCTAGATCAAAATCAACAAAAGACTGTCCTAATGTAATACCTTGATTAAAAATACCATACAAAAGTGGTGGTGTATGTGCTTCGATGACATTAAAAGTGATGATTTTTTCTGCTTCATGTTGGTTTGCAGATACTTCGGTGGCCTTTACTGTCAGAAATGTTGTCCCAAAAAAATTAGCATTAGGTGTCACAATTAGCTTACTTCCATCAAGTAACACACCCAAATTTTCATTTGGTGTATATGACCATGTCACTTGATTGGTATCGGGCTGAATAAGAAAACTGGATAATTCTATCGTATCAAAAGTTGTACCTTGTAAGGTGGTAACTGGTAAGATATCCGTGATAGAAATCGGTGCATCATAAGCCGTATATCCATAACCTACAAAAGGATCATCTAAGGTACCTATCTGGCTTTGTACCTGAAAAGTAATGTCATTAATGGCATCATACACTAAGTCAGAAGCATGATGATAGATTTTGATATCCATCACTTCCATGCCGACATTGGCGTAAAAAGTTACAAAATGACGATACACGCCATTCCCTATATGCACAGGTGTACCTAGTCCACGTAATTCAGAGCCTACAAAAAATGCAATCCTATCATTAGGATGATTAGATCGAAGATCATCGATATCTATGGCACAAATTGCTGTAGCGCTATAGCTGTAATCACTTGCTTTGGGTTTTGTCCAGCTTGGTGATTGTGCTAGACATTGACCACAGACAAAAAACAAACATGCCGTCCATAAGCGTGTGTATATTTTTAGATTATTCATCATCATATTTTTATAAAATTTAATGAGGGCTTAAATATTGCCTTCGGTTCTGCATATCAGAATCTAACATGTAAAATCCGAAGGCAAATAATCAAACTATTCTCAAACTAAAAATGCTATCGTAACAACTCAGCTAGACGGCTATAGATGCCTTTCTGAGTTTTGAGCGTGACCATATACAATCCATTAGGCAGACTAGCGCCTGGCTTCCACTCTATGACATTCTGTCCTTGCTCTACTTTGTGTTCAAAACTTTTTACTTCAGCACCTAGAAGATCTGTGATAGTCAAGGAGATCTCTTCGTCTATCATGGAAGTAAAATTGATGTAAACGTAATATCCAGCTGGGTTAGGATAAATCACTAAATGATCATCTTTTGCTATAATATCATCACTAGTACTGACCGTGGTTGCCAAAGTAAGCTCTACAGGCGTTTCAATTTTACCCCATACGGCATTGATTGTAAATCCTTTATTCTGAATAATATTGTATTCTTTCGCTTCTTGATTGCTATAATACTTAAATGTGACCAACTCTCCTTCTTTATTGGCATACATGGTCATAAAAATAAAATAACTATCCAAAGCTGCCACATACATGGCTTTACCTACACCACGTACTTCATTGCCGACAAATGCTGCTACTTCATCTCCATCTTTAAGGAGATTTTGGGTATTTTCATTGACAACTACAGCAATGGCATTCATGCTAAATTCAAAATTTTGTGGCGTCACACTCCAATGACTCGCAGACGCTATTTCAGCTGACTTTGTATCAATATCTGTTAATGTGTTTTCTGCAAAGCCCGATGGTTTTGTGAATCTACCTGCGGCTTGTGAATCTAAAATATTAGACTCATCGTCTAGACTTGGATAAACTAGGGTATCGACATTGGCCAATTTTAATAAATAACCATTAGGCGTGTTTAAGAAATTGAGATTTCCTACCCAACCAACGCCTGCTACGTATTGTGCAAAACTGATTTGGCCTTTTATGATATCCCCATTTACTGGATCCAAAGACTGTAAAGCTTCTGTCACTGGCAAACCATATTGAGGCAAGTAACCTATCCAGTTCCAACCTGCGACCAAAGGTATCTGCGTGGTCGGATCTACTGGCGCACCTATCAATATTAATGAGTCATATGCAAGCGAGTTGTACTGATACATGGTCAGATGAGAAAGATCTGTCAAATCACCCAACCATGATCCCGCACCTATAGAATAAGTACTGAAAGCTGTCTGGCTTTTTATCAATCCACCTGCAGGATTTGTCAGTAGAGACAATGCATTATTGGTCGTAGGATCTGTAAGGTCTATATTATAAGATAACCAGTTCCAACCTGGGTGAATCTGAATCTTACGCAAAACCTGATTATCTGTGTGAATGACCTGTGGTGTCAATGGCGAACCAATCAATCCATCTGCCACAAATGGGAATGTCTCTATGGTAGATGCAAACAACAGACATGCAGATGCGTCCCATATTTGGAAAGTGACTGTCTCGCCCGCAGGAATATTGCTGTAAACGGTCAAGAATACAAGGTATCTATCTAACGACCTACTGTACTGAACAGTCCCTAAACCACGTAACTGACCATCTACAAAAGCACCTACTTTGTCCAATTTATCCTCAGCGATTTCGCCTTCGATATCTAATTGCAAGGTAAGATTCATCGAGAAACTATATTGAGATGGATCAATAGACCATTCTGGGGATGGACATGCCACTCTAAGATCTACTTTTATGGGCTCCTCGCCATCTATGGTTTGCATTTGTACTGTGGTGCTATAAGCGTTGGCTACTAAATCCGCAGGAAATACAAAATTGACTGGCAATATCTGACCTGGTTCTAGTGCGCCTGCAGTAGGGAATATTTGCATCCAATCTGGATATCCTTCTATGAGGAAGGAAGTGATTTCACCACTTTGGTTGCGGATCTCTCTTCGTACCATGAGTTCATTGCCTTCTAGTACTACTTCGTCGATGTCACCACCATGCCAGTAGAGATTAGACTGATTGACATAAAACTCCCACACAACAGGTGCAGCTATGGCATTGCCGTAGAGATCTTTGATACCCGTAGCAGTGACTCTAAGTACATGATTTTCTATAAAGCGTTTATTGATCTTAGGTATGATGATGATCTTATCATCTTTGCACACAAAATCTGCATCTATCAGCAAGCCTCCCAAGGTCATATCTTGAAGTGCCATATTATTGAGATTGATATTGGTACCGATGCCATCTGCCGGGAAGATCTGGATGCAATTGACACGTTTAGAGAAGGTGATAGATATCTCATCACCTGGCTGCAAAACGCCATCAGAAGGTTGTGGCTTACCGAAAATTACTGGAGGTTTGGTTTCTTTACGTCCCTTGATGACGGCAGAGATACCCGGTGGTAATCCTGAAAAACACTGTGTCACCGCTCGGATTTCATATGGCCCATCAGCTAGTTCAGTCATATCCCATTGAATATTTTTAGAAATCGGGTTAGTCAGTTCTGCTTTAGGGATATCTACGATATTGACCCAAGCACCATCGCCACCGGTACGTCTCCATTGTACTCTAATGAGCTCTAAATCACTATCTTCATTATTGAAGCTATTCAAGCTAATGGTCAGATTGTCTCCCATATTAGGTGTCTGTACCCAATCCTGAAATGGAAAGCCAATATCTATAGGTGAACAAGGCTCCTGAAACTCTACTCTAAGATTGAACTGTTTGTAAAATTTCTCCAAATCTGCAATATTGTATGGTCCTACTCTTACATTCTGAGCTTTGGTAGGACGTGGTACACCAGGATTATTTTTTTCCCAGTTAGCATAAGCGGAAATATCATATATAGGTTGAGCTTGAGAATGTTCGAATTGACAGACTGAGGCCGCAAAAATACCAATATCATTATAGCTGTACACATCTCCATCAGGTCCCATTTCTACAGAAATTAAAAACTCTTTAGTTTCACCTGGTCCAAGGACTACTGGATCAGTATCGATGGATACTGCTGCTCCGTCAGGATTTGTACCAGGTACTACACCCATAAAATATAGCCCTGATTCCCTACCTGTCTGACCCAGATTGGATAATTTCACCCTAAAAACGGCTGCATCATTTTCTGATACATCAACTGCCGTAACAGCATCTATTTGGAAACCTATTTCTTCTCTATTCAAGGTTCCAGGTACGTAAGGACACAAAGTTTCTCCCGCTCTGTTTAAGAAAACAGGAGTTCCATAAATAGGATCATCAAGTACGTCTACAGTATAACTATCGTTAGGATCATCATCTGCCAACGTGTAAGAAATAGATACTGCTTTTTCAGTGCTACTACTTTTTGTGAAATTGTTTGAAATATCAAATTGAAAAACACTTTTTAACTCACCACCATTACCATCTGTTGAGAATCCAAGAGTTAAACCTAATTGTTGTGAAACGTTTACATTTACAGAATAAGAAAAACTGTTTGCTGAAGTTGATTCGGTCGTTTCAGTATAATTTGCTAACCCATCAAATGAAATATTTTTTTTAAACTTTGCTGCTTTTTTTAATGTATTATTATAATTTACGATATTTTTCCATGCGTTCGCACTTTCTGTAAATCCTGTGAGCTCTAAATTAGGTATGACACTTGTATTAATTTGATGTTGACTATATAGATATTCAGTCGCAAAACCAGAAGGTTCAACAGCGACAGTAATACTATCAGAAGATATAATACATGTATTCGTATTTAGCCATAAAACGTCATTGACAGAAAATTTAAAATTCACAGCAGCACCTAAGTATAAATCTGCGTCATCCCCCATAATGGCATCTCCATCACTTGTTGAAACGGTTTTAGTACTTGTAAAACACCATTCAGCACCCGCACCTATTTCAGTCCCAACAGAATAGGAAGATTCTACTTCTGAATCTTCTACAGCTTCAAACTTTTTTTCAACTAAGGCTCCCGGAGCACCATTTTGTGTCGTTACGTCAACTCCTTTTTTTAATTTTCTTGTCACATTAACTCCAACTTGTGCTATTGCTACATTTTCCCAACTCCAACATTGAGTTTCTCCTTTTTCCCAAGTAGCTGAAGAACCATCACCTGGAGGATCACGAAGTATCATAATTGGAATTTCAGGAGATGTAGTAACAAAAGATGATTCTCTTTCTCTTTCACCTAAAATAATTGCCCTTTGCACCGCCACATTGTTTTCGTTTCTATCGGATGTACCTTCTACTTGAAGAAATTTTGTAAAGTCACCAACAATATTAGCCTTGCCTGCAAAATATTTATATTGGAACGCACTAGTATCTTTCACTTCAAATTCTCTAGGATCTTCGTCATTCAAATTGTTGGTTATTTTGAGTTTAAAGTTTTTGAGCCAATCTCTTCCACCTGTATAATCTTCATACATTCTAATAGTTTTTTTGTATTGTTTATAACCATTTAATGAACCTGATCTTTCAAGAGTCGGATATGCTGTTGTACTTCCGTTTTGACACATGGTTTCTTCAAAAGGCTCCATCCAAACTTGTGGTGGTGCATAATACCTGAAGTCCACGGTGTCACGCATCTTATTGCGCATATCTTTAGTCTGTCCACCCTGTACCTGCATATAGTTATAGATGGTAGGGTCGGTATGTAAGGTCACTTTGACATCCATGACTATAGGTGGTAAATTCCTGAATACAAACTTACCATTTACTTCATCTAAGGTAAGTTCCTGCTCAAAACATTGATTGGCTGCTTCTATTTTCACTAGTACCAAATCACTGCCACTTGGATCCATTTCATCTATATATATAACAGATAATCTACTATCACCCCCAGAAAACTGTCCTTCTATGGTTCGTTTGGTCAGATTAGCAAATAGCACTCCAGCTATGGGTCTATTGAGATTTCTGACCTTATAGAATGGTGGATAAAATTGATGTTCCATATTTTCTTTTCCAAACTTTGGAGTAAGCGTTACAGAACTACCAGGCTCAAACTCAGCTACAAATCTACCATCGATATTGGTATAAATAGGGGGAAAAAATCTTGAACCGTTCACCAAAATCTCTACACTGTCTTGATAGCAGAAGGTCTCATCAAAACGCACCACACCACTGATGGCTACCAAAGACTCATTGGTAAAGTCTATACCTGATGCAGCCGTATTACTAGAATTGATATTGACCAGTCTTTCGCTTGGGCGGAATAGATGTTGCTCTGACTCCTCTTTGTAAGTAATTACAGAAAATGAACTATTGTAAACGGCACCATCACCCAAATTGTCTCTACCCGTATCTTCTATGACCGTGCCTTTACCTTCGTTCAGGTCAAAATAATGGAATAAATTTGGATGACCGATATTGGTACCTCCTGCAGGAAGTTTTGAAGCATTGAGTTGGATGGTATTGATAGGCAAAATATCATTGTAGAAGACGACTTCATCTATCAAACCGGTATAAAAATCAACAGTCGTATTACCTTTGGCTGCCAAAAGCCACTTATCACCTGTCCAATCTCCACCTAAGTCAGCATAGCTTAGTGTTGTAATGAAATCACCATTTCTATAATATTTCAATTCATTGGACGATGCATCCATGCTTATGGAAATGTGTTGGTAATCTGAAGTAACAGGTCCTAGCACCTGCTCTTCACCATTGATCGACAACCTCAATTCGTTGGCTAATATAAACAGTTCGAATGCTGATCCTTTACTTAATATAGTTTGTCGAGTGATCTTGTCATAGGGCTGAATAATCACTTCCACTGTTGAAGAGTCAGGCAGATCAAAATCAGTCAATTCTGCATAGGCATTATAAGCTGCATTGGTTTCCAATGCATAACTTTTGTAGAATGTCTTAGATGGTATCGCTGTAAAGTTTTCTACCTTACTGTAATTAATACCTTCTATGGCATAAAAACCTGTCTCGTCAGTGATACTACCGTTTTGTACTTGAGAATGATCATTACTATAAGTGGCATTGAAGATATACGCATGCATGGCATTGTCTGTAATGTCAAATGATCTTCTTCCAATACCTTCGTTGAATGCCAGGTAAGCAATCAATCCGTTAGCTTTTTTGGACACACCGATGTCTTTGGTAGTTAAGATTTCTGTACTGGTCAGTGGTCTGTTGTAAAGTCTGACATCATCTATCTTTCCATCAAAATATCCTGTAAGATTTCTTCTGGCGCCTACCGTAATGAGGGCGTCTTCCTGAGCAATAGCTGCTTTTCTGCTGCTAACATATCTGCCATCAATATATAATAATAAATTACCCGCTGCATATACTGCAGTCACTTGATGCCATCCATCCGGATTGGTATTAAATTCATGCGTGATCTCGTATCTCTGACTACCATCACCAGTACCGATGACTACTCCTTTGCCCATTCCAGATGGTGTGGTGTGTATCCAATAATTTTTGTCGATATCACTACCGAAGTCTATGATACCATCACTATCGTGGGTAGCACCAATTTTAACCCACGCAGATACCGTCCACATGGCATTGGGTACTACGGGTTTGTGAGAAATACACAAATGGCTGTTCAAACCATTAAAAGCCATAGCTGTACCTACGATAGGCTCTAATCTAACTATAGCACCTGGCACCGGGTTTCTATTGGGTGTGGTCACTAATCCAGTGATTACACCATTGGGACTTACAAAGCCTAAGGATTTGCCTTCTGATCCATTACCAAACTGATTTCGGCCATAGACACCATAGTCATAGATCTCTCCCGCCTGCACGTTGAAGTCTATAAACTGGGTTACTTTTCTATCTACTTGTGATAGGAATGCACCATCACGAGTGACGACATAGCCTTCTACAGGCTCGGCACTCAAAGGGTCTAGATTCCAATCAATCAGTACCCGGTCAGGAAATTCTCCCTGTGTGGCAATCACCTGCGGAGCTTTAGGAGGCAGTAGGAATCTGGTCCAGAATCCTGTTTGCATAGTAAATTCCTTTCCGACCGATGATGCGATGAAAGGCTGCGCTACAGTAAAGCTACTCCTGTTTCTGAACGAGAAAGCATTGGTGACACTACCATAATTAATATTGATCTCACCTTGTGATACCGGCAGTGATGCCAGTGGGTCACAATCTGTAGCCTGCTGTGCGTGCAACCCGGATACACCGAGAGCCAGTAGACATATACTGATATACAGTTTTATTTTTCGTATCATGATATATTTTGTTTTTTAAATGAATAATATTGAATCTTAATCTACACGAATATATGCGTAAAGATTTAAGTTTTTAGGTCTGGTTTCCGTTCCAGAGTTGTTTGCGATAGTTATAGAGTGAATGTGAGCACCATTAGTAGATGTACTAGAACTTCCGACTTGAGTCATATTAACTTCCCCAGCGGTTGGGTCTAATCCTGTTGGCGTAGGAGTTCCGAACAATACGAGGTTTCCAACGGTATGTGAGTGATCTCCACCAGAATTTGTCTGACCTGTATGATTGTGCGAAGAAAATTGTTGACCTTGTACCGTAGCAATAGGGCTAGATGGTGTACGATCAGGGTCTTGACCATCAGTATATTCATGTGCGCGAAAAAACATACCACTGGCATTGGGTATATTTGTCCAGTTCATGATGGTGGCTAGTTTTTTGCCAAAAATATTGCGGCCGTCCATGGGCACCCAACAAGCACCATTTTCTGCGGTGAACTGAGCCGGGGTAAGAATAGAATATTTGACATCGCCCACAGCGCCTGAGCACAGTACCTTATCAGCTGAGAATGCTGAACTAGATGCAAAAGTATACGGAGCATAGGTCAACAATGTACGAGGATCTATTTCATAGACACCTACTTTGATGCCTAAGTACTGTGTCTTCTCAAACACATCAGGATTGAGCATGGTATTGCTGCCCAAATAATGGCTGTAGATGCCACCAATACTTTCTATGGTTGCACTTTCTGTCCAATTGGCTATACCCCCTGCAGGAGTATCATAAAGTCTGAATTCAACACTGTATATGCCATCTGCAGTAGCTTCACCACGTGCATTAAGCAGAGTACCTTGTATACTGATAGATGATGGAGTTTGTGCTTGCATCGTTTTAATTGATACAATCAAACAAACCATGAATATCCATTTTGAAAAATATTTCATTGGAATTTAAAATTTTATGGTTAAATAAATAATATTTTTGCAATCTAAACTATTACTAATCGACTCGAATATACACATAAAAATTCATATTTCTGGGTCGGGTTTCGGTAGTTCCTGAGTTATTGATAGATAAAGTATGTGTGTGATCTGGAGCATTGGATGTAGTTGTTGAACCTGACCCTATCACTCCCCATCTTCCATTACTATCAGTACCATCAGGAGTATTGCTACCATCAATTACTACCGTTCCACTAACACTATGAGAATGATCACCTGCTAATGTCGAACTTGCAGTATGAGTATGTGGACCAATCGCATCTTCTTGTATAGTTGCTACAACATCACCAGGTGCTCTGTCAGGGTCTTCATTGCCCGAATATTCGTGCGCTCTGAAAAATAAGCCGCTTGCATTAGGAACAGTATTGTAACCTAAATAAGTTGCCAGTTTTTTGCCAGAAATATTTCTTCCATCCATAGGCACCCAACAATCACCATTAACAGCAGTAAACTGTGTAGGATTATACATGGAGTACTTGATATCTCCTACCGCACCTGAACATCTGACCACATCTGCAGATAAGGTCGTGTTGGACGCAAAGGTGTATGGTGCGTAAGTAAGCTCTGTTCTAGGTTTCAGTTCTGATGCACCAATTTTGACACCCAGATATTGTGTTTGATCAAACACGGTTGCCACTAGGGGTGTAACACTTCCTAAATAGTGAGAATATACTCCACCTACCACTTCCACAGTTGCAGTTTCTGTCCAGTTGGCCGAAGCCAATGAGCCTCCGACTAAATTGTCATAAAGACGAAATTCAATAGTATAAGCCCCATCAGCTACTAAAGCGCCTGTCGCATCTTTTAGTTGACCTTGGATACTAATCCTTGGTGGTGCTTGTGCGTCCAGACTTTTTATTCCCCATATACAAACAAGTATGAAGATTGTTATTTTTAAATGTCTCATTATATTTAAGTTTAATTTAATATAAAAAATTTTTATCGAGAATAATGTAATAGGTTAGTTGACTCGAATATAAACATAAAGGTTCATATTTTTGGGTCTGGTTTCCCCTCCACCTGTATTATTTATAGTCAAGCTATGGGTGTGTGCACCACCTGAAATAGTAGCTGTCGTTGTACCATCTTGTTTTAATTCCGTCCCCGTTGCATCCCCAGGTCCTTTCGTACCTTGACTAGAACTATGCGTCGGAGATAAAGTATGGCTATGGGCTCCAGCAGGCTCTGCTGTTCCAGTATGATTATGTGCCTTGTAGGTATGTGTTTGAACTGAAGCTATTGGAGTACTAGGTAACCTATCTGGATCATTACCATTGTTATATTCCTGGGCTCTGAAAAACATTCCGCTTGGATTTGGCAATGTGGAGATACCTAACGTATTTCCCAACATGGTTCCCGATACTGCTCCACCATTCATGGGTACCCAGCAGCTACCATTTTCTAGTGCAAACTGTGTAGGATTCAGCACAGAATATTTGATGTCTCCCACAGCACCGGAACAGACAACTTTGTCTGCAAAAATTGCGGTGAATGTTTTAAAAGTGTAAGGTGCATAAGTAAGTTCTGTACGCGGCTCCATTTCGAAAGCACCTACCTTTACACCCAAAAACTGGGTTTGGTCAAAAATCTCGGTTACGAGCGGAGTGACCGACCCAAGATAATGGCTGTACAAACCGCCCTTGGTATTTACCGTGGCTGTCTCGGTCCAATTGGCAGTACCATCGAGCACAGCATCATATAGCCCAAATTGCACAGAATAGGTTCCATCTGGTACAGCTGCTCCATTGGCATCCTTTAACGCCCCTTGTATAAAAAGCCGAGGTACCTGCTGTCCATAAACCCATCCAATGCTGACCGTAAAAACAAAAGCAAAAGCTAATTTTGTTAATGACTTCATTGAAAATAAATTTGATTGTTAAATAAAAATAATAATATGATGATAATATAAAACGGGTAAAAAAATATTGAACAAGCTATATGGTATGGCTCAATAAGAGCTAAGAAATGCAATTTTAAGGGAGGCAAAATAAAGTGTTTAAAAAATTTAAAAAATATAAGCTTGCTAAAAAATGTAATAAAAAATATTGTTATCAGTAAAAATTGATCCTGTATCCTTTAGACACTTTGACAGAAATATTATTTGTCATAGTCATACATCTCTCCGATGCTTTGTAGGCTGTGATGTGGTTAGTGTTTACATAATAACTTCTATGCACTCGCTGAAAATCGCTTTGTCTCTTTGATATTAAGTCACTCCAGATTTTAAGCGTTTTGGATGTTAGGATGCGCTGACCATCTACTAGTTGAATAATGGAATAATTGCTCTCAGCCTCTATCATGATAATGTCATTAAGTAGCACATTTCTTGCGACACCATTTTCTTTTATATAGATAGCTGATGGATTGGTAATGGTTTTTAGATTTAATTGGGTTTGCAGCGAAAAATATTCATTTTTCCAAAACTCCAATTCTGCTCTTATAGCAGCATACTCGTGGATGGGTATGATCTGTTTGTGGGCGACTGCTGACATTAAATTGTGTTAACTTTGAGAATTACTTTGCGCCACAAAAGTATTATCAAAAAAAAGTGGTCACAATAGTTGTTTATAACTATTGACACTGTAAAAAGGTAGCTTTACCTTTGCAGATTTTAATTAACCCCTACGCCAATTAAATATGGATATAGTACTTTTTGACGATCAAGTACTGATCTTAGAAGCGCTAAAAAGGTCATTTCAGATGTTATTGCATCATGATTCAATGATCACATCATTTACACAAAGTAAACCATTGTTCACACATCTAGAAACATATGTATCAAATGTTATTGTGCTAGATTTGATTACAAATGACGATTTGGGATTTGCTGTTATTGAAAAGACTATTTCCATGTACCCACATGCCACGATTGTGGTATATAGTAATGTTTCGATGGCTTTTATAATAGAAATGGTCAAAAGTATAGGTATCGATCTTTATATACATAAAAGTACGCCTGCATTACAAACAGCAGAACTTATCATCCAAGCTGCCAATACAAAGTACCCATCCCCAGCTGGCGCAAGTTTGTAACTTGTGTCCAAGCTAACTACGATCGTCGCAGTACCGCTAAAACTGCACAAGTAATGTAACTGCGATGCACTCATTTTATCAACCATGCTGGCGCACATTTGCAACTTGTGCCCAAGCTAATCATTGGTATTCACACATTCAATCTAAGCCAATGGATGTTCAATCTAAGCTTTTGGACATCCAATGTAAGCCAATGGACGTTCAATCTAAGCTTTTGGACATCCAATGTAAGCCAATGGACGTTCATTCTAAGCTTTTGAACGTTCAATCTAAGCTTTTGAACATTCAATCTAAGCCAATGGATGTTCAATCTAAGCCAATGGACGTTCAATCTAAGCCAATGGACATTCAATCTAAGCCAATGGATGTTCAATCTAAGCTTTTGAACATTCAATCTAAGCCAATGGACATCCAATCTAAGCCAATGGACGTTCGAAAAGAGATAACGGACGTACAAAAAGAGATAACGAACGTTCGAAAAGAGATTATCAACGTTCGAAAAGAGATAATCAACGTTCAAAAAGAGATAATCAACGTTCAAAAAGAGATAACGGACGTTCGAAAAGAGATAACGGACGTTCAAAAAGAGATAACGAACGTTCGAAAAGAGATAATGGACGGCTATGCCTTTGTTTTCCAATAAATCGGACTTTTGGTATTTTTCTGAAGCTGGAAGCTTCAGCCACACTAGATTGCAAACAAGTTTGCAAGTCCAATAGGGATCCCCAGCTGGCGCAAGTTTGTAACTTGTGCCTTTACTTTATAGCCATTAATAACTAAACACATAACCTTCAAGACTCATAGGTCTTTCTAATATCTCTACATCCAAAACACCATTTATTCCTAAATAGTCTCTTGCACTACTATATAAATAATGGTCGGGTTCGCTCACTATACCTGCCACAATAGGGTTGTTATGAACATAATCTATCTTTTGAAACGTAACAGCAGGACTAAATAGTTCAATAGGGTGATTATCTTGTTGCCAAAATTGAAAATCTTTATTATTGTTTTTATTTTGTCCCGCACTTCTAAAAATATTCAGCATCCATTCTTTTCTGCTTTCGGATGGATTGTTTTCAATAGCTTCGATAAGGTTTTTAGAAGTAAATTTTTTGAGATCACGCAAAATATCTGAATGACTGTATTGACCTGATCTAGAAAATACCAAATGTGCATGATTGCTCATCAAGCACCAAGCATGGAGCTTTAATCCTTTGTTTTGTTGACAATATCTTACACTC
>Ga0075154_10001067_pt1 | contig 20451 bp, 14 predicted proteins | sample JI71714BDNA_FD_70965 | JGI IMG/M metagenome (GOLD analysis project Ga0075154, IMG submission 70965) | Wastewater effluent complex algal communities from Wisconsin, to seasonally profile nutrient transformation and Carbon sequestration -... | ecosystem: Engineered > WWTP > Effluent > Algae...
CCGTGCCGCTGCCGCCTGATTGTCAGCGGTCGGTCCACCACGGTCATGCAGGCCCGGCGGCCCGGCAGGCCATCCACCTCGACCAGACAATCCTGGCACACGCCCATGCCGCAGAACATCCCCCGCTCCGCCGCGGTGCGGGTGATGCGAAAGCCACGGATGCCGTGCGCCGTCAGTGCCGCCGCCACGCTCTCGCCGGCCCGCGCCGGCACGGGCTCACCCTCAAACAGGATCGGAACAATCTCGCTCATCGCCGCTCTTTGCCCAGGCCATATGCCGCCCGCACGCTACCGCCGGCCACGCCGGTGGCAAGCCTTGCCCGGTCCTGCGGCACCATGGCATTGCCGATTGGGCTGCCGATTCGATGAATGTTCGCCATACGCACGCTCGTTCGCATATTGACGGAAGCATCGGCAATAGCCCACAACAACATTGCACAATCTGGCTCCGGCAGCCGCAGCCAACGCCAAAACGTCAGGGAAGAAACCATGCAGCTGAGCGACCCAAGCCTTTTGAAAGACGCGCTTTTCATTGACGGCGAATGGCGCATGGCGGCGGCCCGGTTCGAGGTGCGCAATCCATCGACCGGGGCACTGCTGGCCAACGTCGCCAAGGGTGACCGGGCCGATGCGGCGGCCGCGATTGCCGCTGCCAATGCCGCGTGGCCGGCCTGGCGCGAACGCACGGCCAAGGAACGCTCTGCCATATTGCGCCGCTGGCACGATCTGGTGGTGGAGAATGTCGAGGATCTGGCCCGCATCCTCACCGCCGAACAGGGCAAGCCGCTGGCCGAAGCGCGCGGCGAAATCCTCTATGGCGCGGCATTCTTTGAGTTTTACGCTGAAGAGGCCAAGCGCGTTTATGGCGAACTGGTGCCCAGCTATGCCCGGGACCGGCGCATTGCCGTGATGAAACAGCCGATCGGCGTTGTCGCAGCGATCACGCCGTGGAACTTCCCGATGGCAATGATCCCGCGCAAGGCCGCGCCGGCCATCGCGGCTGGGTGCACAATGGTGCTGAAACCGGCCAGCGCCACGCCGCTGTCGGCGTTGGCGCTGGGCGAACTGGCCCTGCGCGCCGGCCTGCCCGCCGGGGTGTTCAACATCGTCCCCGGTTCAGCGGCCGCCGTGGGGGACGAGCTGGTGACCAGCGAGACGGTGCGCAAGGTCACATTCACCGGATCGACCGAAGTGGGCCGCACGCTGATGGCCCAGGCCGCCGGCACCATCAAGAAGGTGGCGCTGGAACTGGGCGGCAATGCCCCGGTGGTGGTGTTCGATGATGCCGACATCGATGCCGCCGTGGAAGGCACGATCGCCACCAAGTTCCGCAACATGGGGCAAACCTGTGTGTGCGCCAACCGCATCTATGTGCAATCCGGCGTCTATGATCGCTATCTGGCGGCGCTGGCGCGGGCGGTTTCCGCCTTGCGCGTGGGCGACGGCTTTGACGATGGCGTGCAGCAGGGCCCGCTGATCGACGACGCCGCCGTGGCCAAGTGCGAGGAGCATATTGCCGACGCGCTGGCCAAGGGCGCCAGCATCGTCACCGGCGGCGGTCGCCACGAACTGGGCGGCACCTTCTTCCAGCCGACGATTCTGAAGGACGTGCGGCAGGACATGCTGATTGCCCGCGATGAAACCTTTGGCCCGGTCGCTCCCGTGTTCCGCTTCGAGACCGAGGCAGACGCCGTCCGCATGGCCAACGACACCGAATTCGGCCTTGCCGCCTATTTCTTCACCAAGGATCACGCCCGCGTCTGGCGCTTCAGCGAAGCGCTGGAATTCGGCATCGTCGGCGTCAACACCGGGGCCACCTCCTATGAAGGGGCGCCCTTTGGCGGCGTGAAGGCCTCGGGCATCGGCCGGGAGGGTTCGCGCCATGGCATCGACGAGTTTCTGGAAATGAAATATGTCTGCATCGCCGGGATCGGACCGGCGGCCTAGCCCGCCACGATCTGCAACATCATGGCCTGGCGCGCGCCGGTGCGGACCTGAACATGGCCGGCCAGCCGGGAATCCAGCGCGGCATCGCCTGTGTCCACCAGCAGCGCCGGCCGGGGCAAGGCCGCGAGCTTGGCCGCCGACGCGATGATAACCGGCGGCCACTGCACATGTTCGAGCAGCTCCGGCCCCAATTGCTGGTTGCCGCGCCCCAGCAAAAAGCCCTGGCCGCCCACCACGCCGAGCACCAGCAGCGGCGGCTGATCCCCGGTCAGCGCCAGCAACTGCGCCTGGGTGGCATCTTCGATCATCAAGCCGCCATGGACAAAGACATCGACGCCCAGCAAGGTCCCCTTGGCCCCAAGCGCCGTCTTCAACTTGTGCATGGTGAGGCCGGGGCCGATCAGGCACAGCGGCGCTGTCGCGACCCGGGCCGCGACCTCGGCAATCGCGCCCGCCAGCGCCGCATCGGGATCGGCGCGCGCCGCCTTGGCGGCCTGACGGGCCGGATGGGCCAACACCTGCAACGTGCCATAAAGCCTTATGTCACCAGTTGCGTCACGGTCGATCACTACGGCATCCACAATGCCGATCATGGGGCCACACATCGCCCTGCCCAGCATTGCCGCCGCCGCCCCCGGCGAAGTCGCGAACACGCCGCTGTGCATCTTCACACCGGCCGGCACCCCCAGCACCGGCACATCCGGCTGCGCGGCCAGCACATCACGCGCCGTGCCATCGCCGCCCACGAACAGGATCATCTGCGCGCCGGCCGCAACACATGCCGCAACACAGGCGGTGGTATCGGCACCGGTTGATGGGCCATTCGGCCGGTGCACAACATCAGGCGCAAAGCCCGCTGCGATAGCGATATCCTCCCCCATCGCGCCGCTGCCGGTGATCAAATCCACATCCGTGCCCGCCAGCCCCCGCAGCGCCAACGCCGCCCGCGCCGCTGCCCAGCCGGCTGCGGCATTCAGGCCCAGCCCGTCGCTGCCCTTCAGGGCCAGCGGGCCGCCGGCCCCGGCCAACGGGTTGACAACAAAGCCAAGGCGCACTCATTCTTCCTTTTGTTCGCAATGGCGATATCGTGTGCGCTGTCAGCACAATCTGGCAAGCAGTTTCACGATCCGCCAAACCCTTCCTGAAGGTTTCCCGATGGCTCAATCGCGTGCGCATCCGTTCATGCCCAATTCGGCCGCTGGCGTGAAGGCCGCGCTGCTGGGCGAGTTGGGGCTGACCGGCACCGAGCCGCTGTTCGCCCAGATTCCGGCGAGCCATCGCCTGAGAGCCCTGCCCGATCTGCCGCCGGCGCTGACCAGCGAGGTCGCGCTGTCCCGGCATCTCCATGGTCTGCTCGACCGCAACCGTCCGGCTGGCGACGGCCTGTCCTTCTTGGGCGGCGGCATCTGGCAGCATCATGTGCCCGCTGTGGTGGACGAGATCGTTGGCCGCGCCGAATTCCTGACCCCGGTGTGGGGCACGCCCAGCAGCGATTTCGGCCGCAACCAGGTGTGGTGGGAATTTACCAGCCAGCTTGGCGCCCTGCTTGGGCTCGAGCTGGTGGGGCTGCCGGTTTACAGCTGGGGCGCGGCGGCCGGCCACGCCTTTCGCATGGCCGCACGGCTGACGGGGCGCAACCGCATCATCGTGCCCGCCGCCATCAGCCCGGAACGTCTGGCCGTGATCGAGGGCTATGCCCACAGCGCCGATGCCGCAATGCGACTGGATATGGTACTGGCACCCTGCGATGCCGTGGGCCGGCTTGATCCTGCCGCCGTGGCCGCCCTGGCCGATGCGCACACGGCCGCCATCTATTACGAGAATCCGGCCTATCTGGGCGGCCTGGAAACCGGTGCCGCGGAACTGGCCGCCATTGCCGCGCGCGTGGGCGCCCAGACCATATCGGGGGTTGATCCCTTGTGTCTTGGGGTGATTGCGCCGCCCGGCGAACTGGGCGTGGACATTGCGGTTGGCACTATCCAGACGCTGGGCGTGCACAGCCACGCCGGCGGCGGCCTGGGCGGCTTCATCGCCACCCGCGACGATCCTCGCTATGCCGCCGAATATCCCACCCTGCTCAACAGCCTGACCACCACGGTGGATGGCCAACTCGCCTTTGGCCTGATGCTGTTCCACCAAAGCAGCTATGGCAGCCGCGAACTGGGCAAGGACTGGACGGGCAACTCCACCTATCTCTGGGCGGTCGCGGCAGCCACCTACATGGCGCTGCTCGGCCCGGCCGGCTTTGCCGAGATTGGCCAGTTGATCCTGGCCCGCACCCGCTTTGCTGCCACAGCATTGGCCGGCGTGCCGGGGGTGCAGGTTGCAGCAAGTGGCGGGGTGTTCCGCGAATTGCTGCTGGATTTTTCCGCCAGTGGGCACGGCGTTGCCGCCATCAATGCGGCGTTGCTGGATCGCCACGGCATCTTCGGCGGCATCGAAATCGCGCCACAACAAGCCTTGTTCGCTTTCACCGAATGCCATGACGAGGCCACTATCGTGCAACTTGTCGAAGCACTGACGGAGGTGCTGGCATGACCCTGCGCCGTTATCACGCTGCCCGTTGGGACGAGCCGCTGATCCACCAGATCGGCGCACCCGGCCGGCGCGGTCAGCATTTCCCGCCGGCCGACGCGGCCGGGCTGGTGCCGGCCGGGCTGCAGCGACAAACCCCGCCCGACTTGCCTGAACTCAGCGAGCCCGAAGTGCTGAACCATTATCTGCGGCTGTCCCAGCAGACCATGGGCATGATCGGCGTCAGCCTGTTCGGCACCTGCACGATGAAATACAACCCGCGCGTGGGCGAACAGGCGGCACGACGGCTCGCCGGTATTCACCCGGCCCAGCCAGCCGAAACCATGCAGGGCCTGCTGGCCGCCGTGCATGGGCTTGATCTGATCCTGCGCGGCTTGTCGGGCATGGATCGTTTCACCTTCCAGGCCGCCGGCGGCGCCGATGCCGCCTGGACGCAGGCCGTCATTACCCGCGCCTATCATGCGGCGCGCGGGCAAGGGCAGCAGCGCACGAAGATCATCACCAGCCTGCAAAGCCACCCCTGCAACCCGGCCACGGCTGCCACCGCCGGCTTCGAGGTGATCACCCTGCCGCTGGGCGAAAACGGCTATCCGTCGCTCGATATGCTCAAAGCCGCGCTTGGGCCTGATACGGCCGCGCTGATGATCAACAATCCCGACGACATGGGGGTGTATAACCCCGAGATCATGGAATGGGTGCGGCTGGTGAAGCAGGCCGGGGCGCTGGCCTTTTACGATCATGCCAATTTCAACGGCGTGATGACCAAGATCCGCGCTGCCGATCTCGGCTTTGATGCCTGCATGTTCATGCTGCACAAGACCTTCGGGGTTTCAAAGGGCGGCGGTGGCCCGGCGGTGGGCGCCTATGGCTGCACGGCCGAACTGGCGCCGTTCATGCCGGGGCCGCTGGTGGTGGAGGAGGACGGCGCCTACCGGCTGGAAACACCGCCGCAGCAGGCCGCCAAGGTGCGCGAATATCTCGGCAATCTGCAGCAGGTGTTCAAGGCCTATGCCTGGGCGCGCGCGATGGGTGCCGAGGGGCTGGCCGAAGCCAGCGACCTGTCGGTGCTGCTCAACAATTATATGGAAATGCGGCTGCTGACGCTGCGCGGTGTTACCCGTTCGCATCCCGGTCAGACCAGTCCGCGCCTGGAAATGACCCGCTACAGCCTGGGCACGCTGTTTGACGAGACCGGGATCAGCGCGGTTGAAGTGCAGAACCGCATGGCCGATTTCGGCATTGACGCCTTCTGGCTCAGCCACGAGCCATGGATCGTGCCGCAGCCCTTCACGCCCGAAGCCGGCGAGATGTGGTCCCGCGAAGATATTGATTACTGGATCGATGTGCTCGCCCACGTCATCGACGAGGCTTACCGTGATCCCGACCATGTGCGCCGTGCGCCGCACAACCAGGTCGTTGCCAAACTGTCGGACCGCGACATCAACGATCCGGCCAACTGGGCGACCACCTGGGCCGCGTGGCAGCGCAAGCTGGCCTGAATTCCAATCAAAGCGCTCGTCGCCCCGGACTTGATCCGGGGCGACCGTTTGTTGCTGGCGCAAGCGCGCCTAGCGCCCCAACTCCGCCGCCACTTCATCAGCCGCATCGCGGAAGGCGGCCACGGCGGTGTCAATCTCCGCCGGCGTGATCACGAACGGCGGCGAGAAGGCCACCGTGTCGGCCGAGGGCAGCGCCCGGCCGATCACGCCGCGCGCCAGGGCGCCCTTGACGATGCGCGGCGCCACCTTCAGCGCCGGATCAAAGGCGACCGGGCCGCCATCCTCGATGCGATCGACAAATTCCACGGCCGCGATCAGCGACTGGCCGCGCACCTCGCCCACCAGGCTGTGCCCCACGAACGCCTCCCGCAGGCGCTGCTGCAGATAGATGCCGGTTTCGGCGGCACGCGCCACCAGCCCCTCACCCTCGATGATGTCCAGATTGGCCAGCGCGGCCGCAGCGCCCACCGGATGGCTGGAATAGGTGTAACCATGGCCGAAGGCGCCATATTTCTCGCCGCCCGCCACCAGCACATCCCACACACGCTGGGACACGATGCAGGCCGAAAGCGGGAAATAGGCCGAGGTCAGCCCCTTGGCCACCGTCATCATGTCGGGCGCAATGCCGAACACGGTGGAACCGAACATCTGGCCCAGCCGGCCGAAACCACAGATCACCTCGTCGGCGATCAACAATATGTCGTGACGCCGCAACACGGCCTGCACCGCTTCATAATAGCCTTCCGGCGGCGCAATCACCCCGCCAGCGCCCATCAGCGGCTCCATGATCATGGCAGCGATGGTGTCTGCACCCTCGGCCTCGATCAATGCTTCCAGATCGGCCACCAGCTTGGCGGTGAACTCGGCATCGGTCAGACCATGGCCTTCCCACAGCCGCCGCGGTGCCATGGTGTGGCGGATCATCGGCAGCGGCAAATCAAAGCCGGCGTGCAGACCGGGCAGGCCGGTCATCCCGGCGGTCATGATGGTGACACCGTGATAGCCGCGCTGGCGGGCGATGATCTTCTTCTTTTCCGGCCGGCCAAGGATATTGTTGTAATACCAGGCCAGCTTGACCTGGGTGTCGTTCGCGTCCGATCCGCTGTTGCCATAGAACACCCGGGCCATGCCGGGCGGCGCCATCTCGATCAGCCGCTGCGACAGGATCGCCGGCGCGTCGCTGGTCATGCCGGTAAAGGCATGGCAATAGCTGAGGCGCGTGGCCTGGGCCGCCATCGCATCGCCGATCTCGCTGCGGCCATAGCCAACATTGACACACCACAGGCCGGCCATGGCATCCACATAATCACGGCCCGTGCTGTCGGTCAGCCGCGATCCGTGGGCATGGGTCACCACAAAGGCGGCCCCGTCGCGCTGGTGATCCGCCAGCGCGGTGAACGGGTGAAACACATAGCGGCGATCCAGATCGCGGACGTCCTCTGGGGTATTGCGAATGCTCATTTCGACTCCGTTGATGCTCGCACCGGAAACGCGGCAGACTGTTGCCCAACTCCCCAGCCAAGGCAAGTTATGTTCGCATTGCGTCCGATTGTGCGCTATCTCTGCCACAGTGCGGTCGTGCGACTGGCCGGGTCTTTCGTCGCGGCGGCACTGAAAACTTCTGTTCATCGCCCCGGTTTCATCGCTAGGGTGATAGAAACACCAAGTGAAAGATGGGACGGCCATGATCGGCGCCGAAGCCAACGACATCAGCGATCGTGATTATGTGAACTCTTTGGCCCGCGGCCTGGAGGTGATCTGCGCCTTCACCCGCACCCGGCCGCGCATGACGCTCAGCGAGATTGCGCGCGCCACCGGCATGACGCGCGCGACGGTGCGCCGCTTCCTGTTGACCCTGGTGCGCGAAGGCTATGCCGAAAAGGACGACAAGGTCTTCAGCCTGAAGCCCAAGGTGCTTGAACTGGGCTATTCGGCGCTGTCGTCGATGGGCATATTGGAAGTGGCCCAGCCGATCATGAACGATCTGGCCAAGACGCTGCAGGAATCGGTCTATTGTGCGGTGTTGACCGGCGACGACGTGACCTACATCGCGCGGGCAGCTGCGGACCGTCTGGTCAATGTCAGCATTTCGGTCGGCGGCCGCGCCCCGGCGCATGCGGTGTCCACCGGCCGTGTCCTGCTGGCCGCCGAACCGGTTGACACCATGCACCGCTATCTCGACCGGGTGACGTTGACACCACTCACGCCCTACACCGTCACCTCCAAGGTGAAGCTGCGCGCCGAGATCGAGAATGTGCGGCTGGCCGGCTATTCGATGGTCGATCAGGAACTTGAAGTCGGGCTGGGCTCGATTTCCGTTCCCATCCGCAACGCCGATGGCCGGATCCTGGCAGCGCTGAACGTATGCTGCCCATCGTCCCGCAGTGATCTGGACGGGATGCGCACCAATATCCTGCCCGCCCTGTTGCAGGCATCCCAGGCCATCACGCGCGGCCTTTGACCATCACTGCATGACGCAAGGCCGGGATTGCCGCGACCCCGAAGACAGCCAGGCAACTGCCATCACGGCCGGTTGCGCACCGCCCGCTCTGATTGTGCCGGCAGGGTGTAACGCCCATTGGCATAGCGCGCTGCGGCATTCTGAATATCGGCGACAGCCTTGCGGCCCAGCCGCGTGGTTGCCACCTCGCTGATTTGCCGGGCCTGCGCCCGCGCGGCATCGCCGCCTCGGGCAGACAGGATCAGCGCCCAATAGAGCGCCTCGCGCAGCGGCTGAATGGCGCCGGTGGTTTCAAATTCGGTCAACAGCAATCGCGCCAATTCCCCCTGCGCCTCGGCCGTGCCGGAAATCGCTGCACGGCGATACAAGGTCTTGGCATCGCCAAGATTGCCAAAGCCGCGGCCTTCGACCTGGGCACGCGCCATGAACAGCAGGGCGCGCGCGTCGCCATTTGCCGCCAACTGGGTCAGCAGATCATTGGCCCTGGCACCGTCGCGATTCTGGCTGAGCAGCATCGTTGCCAGCTCGAAATTGGCGTCAGGACAGCCAAGCGTCACCGCGCGTTCCAGATCGCTGTCTGCGGTCACCAGATCGATCAGCACGGATCGGCCAATGCGCGCAGCGCGGAGCAAGGCGCACGGCTGCCCCGAGGCACCGGCCCGGCGCAGCAGCTGCAACGCTTCGGTGACATTGCCGCCTTCGGCCAGTTGCAGTTCCGCCAAGCCGACCATGGCATAAGAGTCGCCGGCCTCCACCCTGGTTTCAAGATCGCGGCGCAGCGGGCCGATCGGCACCAGTTCCAGCCGCGCTGCGCCATTGGCGGTTTGCGCGCCCATGGCGATCAAAAGGGCAAGAGCCAGCATCAGTGGTAACTCACAGTCACGGTCATGGTGCCCGAATAAGTGCCGGCGGCAGTGGCGGCCGGCACAGTTACGGTTCCTCCCACGTTGAAGTTCAAGGTTCCGGCGCTGTTCACCGCGCCTGACAGGAATTGGTCTGCCGGCAAGCCCACCAGATTGTTGCTGGTCTCCACGCTCAGCGTGTTGGCCCCGTTGCTCATGCTCACGCTGGCGGGGATGCTGATGCTGATCGATTGGCCGCCCTCACCGCTCACGCTGAACCCCGCCGCGCTGCGCGCTGCACCGCCCGGCATGCGGAGCAGGGTGCCGCTCACCGTGCCGGCTGGCGCGATGCTGATGGTACCGCTGCCGCCACTGGGCGATACCACCCGGCCAAACACCAGATCGCTGGTGCGAGTCACGCTGATCCCGCGCGCTACGAATGCCTGCAGATTGGCGGTCGCGCCCCCGGTAGTTGGCGGCACACCACTGGCGGCCACCGTAGCGGTGACGCGCGTGTTGATGGTGAGATTGCCGGTGGTGCCGGTGGCGAGAAAATCCGCGATGGCGCCGATGCTGAAGGTGACCGTCTGGTTGTTGCCGATCGGCGGGAAGGAAAACAGCAAGGGCGACGCCGGCGCCGGTGCGCTGCCAGAAAAACTGCGGCTGGCCAGACCCACATTATACTGGGTCAGCTGCAGGCGACCCGTTCCATTGCCAGCAGCCAAGGCAACGCGGACGGCCAGATTGTTGTTGTTGCAACGATTAATCTGGCCGCCGTTCAGGCCATTGCACCGAATCGTCACCGTCATGGCGCTGCCACCAGTGCCGATGGTGGCAGCGCCGCCGCTGCCCACCACGCGGGTGCCATCGGGTTGCAGGGTGATGCTGGTGGTGGCGCTGCCCGTTGCCACGCGGCCGAAATTGGGACCCGCGCCCAACGTGTAAGTTATCTGGGCCGAAGCCGGCATCGCCCAGATCAAGGCCAGGGCAAGGATCGGGCGGCGCATCATGGCGCCACTCGCCGCAACAACAGCTGCAGCGGCGGCAGATCGCCGCCAGCCGTTGGCACATTCACCATCGCAGGCGCTGACAGTGCAATGCCGAGCCGTCCGGCCTGCTGCGGGTCCAGCGTCACCTGCCAGCGCCCCGGTGCCAGATCGCCCACAAAGGCGCTGCCATCAAATTGTGTCACTGTGCGCCGCGCCTCGCCCTTTTCCGGCGTCAGCACCAGGCCAATGGCGGCCACCGCGCGCTGGGTGCCATCGGGCCGTTCCAGTTGCACCGCCATGCGCAATTGGGCGACGGCCTGTAAATGGATGGTATGCCGGGTGACCCGGCCGGGTCGGGCACGCACTTCCAGCGCGGCGGTAGGCGAAGACAACCAGGGATCGGCCAGCGAATCCACATTGATCCCAACCCGCCCGCGCGGCACGCCCAGCCCCGACACCAAGGCTTCACCCTTGGCGTTGGTGCTGACCTGGCCCAGTCCGCCATAAAAATCGAGACTTTCCACCGGCACCGTGCCGCCATCGGCCGCAGGCGCCACCGCCCGCACGGCCAGCGCCCCCATCGCTGTTGCACCGGGCGGTGCGGAACGATAGCGCCGCGCAAAAGGATCGAAGATCAGTCCGGTGGCGAGGCTGAGGTTGAAACGCACGACATTGCCGCGCGCCTGATAAGAGGTGCCCATGGTCAACAACGCCGTGCGCAGCCGCCAGGTGCCGGCGATCTGGACCAACGTGTCTGAGCTGAAGCCATAGGCCTGGGTGATCCCGAACCGCACAGCATTGTTATCGCCGATGCGCCGGTCCAGCGCCAGCGCTACCGCACCATTGCGCGACGGGCCGCTCAGATCGCTGGTCAAGCTGCCGCGCAGCAGCCATTTCTCGCTCAAGGTGAGATCCAGTTCGGTGACGCCATTTACCTGACGTCCGCCGGAACCAGGACCTTGCTGCCGCTGATATTCGATACCACCCGAGATGAATCCCCCGGTCAGCGCATAGGAGCCGCGCAGCGAACCCGTCAGCTGTTGCAGACCGCCGGCATATTGCGACCAGTTGGCCACAAGGCTCAGGGGGATGCGCTTGGTGCTGCCAAGCCGCAGATCGCTGTCCAACCGCACATCGCTGGACCGCAGCGCCGGTTGGGCTGTTGACAGCAGCACCGCCACTTCATCGGAAAAGCCGCCGCGATATTCGGCGTGGCGCAACAAGGTGCCCACCCCGGCAATACGGCCGGCCAGACCCAACGCCAGTGCCTTGCCGCCCTGGCTGTCCAGCGCCGTGTCGGCTTGCACGGCAAAGCCGGCGAGCGAGGTGCGCAGCCCCAGCGTGCCCAGCGCCCGGCTGCCCAAACCGGGCACGTCTGGCGTGTAGCTGGCAATGCCGCCCTGCACAGTGAGCCGTTCCGAAACGCCCCACGCCAGATTGACCGTGCCGCGCAGGGCGGACTGGCCCGGCAGCGGTACATCGCCAAAGAAATTGCGGGCGCTCAACTGGATCAACGGTTGATCCTGTTGCACCACCCCCGCGGTTACCCGCACGCGCCCGGCCGGCACCTGCCCCGATCCCACATTGATCGATCGCACATCCTCGCGCCGTTCGCCGCGCGGGCCGTAGAAGATCAGCTTAACCAGATTGGCGCCGCGCTGCAGCGGTACCGCCATGAACTCATAGCGGCCATCGGTGCGGCCGCGTTCCTGGCCGCGCAGCACGTCATTCACATAAAGTTCGACATCAAAACCCGCCGGCAGATCGCCCCGCAGATCAATGCGATCAAACACGCTGACCTGTTCCAGCGGCTCGGAAGTGATGAACAGACCGCGGCCACCCGTGGAGCGCGGGCCCAGCGCCAGGGTTGGCGAAAACACGTCGCCGGCAGAAATGCGAGTCAATCCGGCCATGCCGGCATCGGGATCAATCCGTTCAAAGGTCAGGCGCATGTTGTTGGGCCGCCCGCGCTGATCCGATCCGACATAGGCCTGATAACCGGCAAAAAGCAGATCGCCGGCCAGCCGCAGATCATAATTGCCGCGCAGGGCGCTGCCTGCGCCGCGCCCGCCGTCCAGATTCAGCACCAGATCGGCACTGGGCAGACTGGCCAGCGCATAAGGTGTGGATACAAGCTGGGTTTGCAGATCGCCATCATCGTCCAGGGCCACCCGCCGCGAACCACGTTCGGCCCGTTCCTGCGCTGGCAGCGGCAGCACCGCTTCTACCCGCAGCAGCAGTTCCTCGGTGTTGAGCGTGAGCCGGACGGCCAGCAGCCGTTCGGCCAGCGCCAATGGCACATAGAAATCGCCATCCTGTTCGTACACCATGCCGGGGGCATGCGGTTCAACCACGCCGTCGATCAGCAGCTGGCGTTGATCAAGCGCGTACCGTGGCCGGCGGTTGCCACCGCCGGTGAGCTGACCTGGCGCAGCATCGAGGGGCAATTCAAGCGCAGTTGCAAGCGCGCCAAGTGGCACGCGTGCCTGCGTGCCACGGCCAAACACGGTCAGACCATCACTGAACAGGAATTTCTCGCCGGCAACTTCCACAATCAGCATGTCGCGCAATTGGGTGGCAGCCTGTTCAGCCGCTGCTGCGCAAGATATCATGAGGAGGCCGCACGCCAATGCCGTGCGCATAAGTTCAGGATGGCGGAACTGTGAGCGTAGCCAGTCGGCGGCCAAGCTGATCCTGGCCATCAATAAAGGTGACAGTGAGCGCTTCGCCGGCGCGCGGCGCGCGGGACAGTGGCAGCTTGATCAAGCGTGCAGCGATTTCCGGATAAACGCCGACACCGGTCAACTGGCCCAGAACGGCTCCGCCAGCACCGCGCACTTCCAGATTGCCGTACAGGCTGTGCACACCAAGGCGGCGCAATTCCAGCGAAAGGGTGGAAACCTTCTGCGCCGGGGCGCCAGCTTCAGCCGGCACCTCGCCGCTCAACAATTTGGCCTCAGCCAATTCGGCGCGCACATCAGCACGTCCATTGCGGGCCACCACCGGAATGCTCACCCCAACGGCCACGTTGAGCCGCATGGTGAACTGATCCTGACCTAAAACCTGCTCGGCCGTCGGGCCGGCATTGGGGCTGGGCAACGCAGATATCGTCAGGTGGGTCCGCCGTTCGGCAACGCCATCGACAGGCCCGGTGTAACGCACGCGGACCACTTGGCTGCGCCCCGCCGGCACGGTCACGCGCTGCGGCGTCACCAGCATGTAGGGCAACGCGCTTTGCAGCCGGCTGGCAACTTCGGCGATCTTGGGATCCTTCTGGGCACCCGATGACGCCAGCACTTCACCACTGGGCAGCATCACCCTGTCGCCAAGCACCAGATCATAGCTGTGCTCGGCCGTATCGGTGTTGCTGATATACAGAGCCAACGTACGACCCGGCCGGTCAAAGACCAGCCGGGTCGGCGTCACCGCAACTTGTGCAGCCAAGGGCGCCGCAGCAGCAATGGCCGCGACAAGGCCGACCGCAAATCGCAAGGCTGCCATGGTCGGCCCCAACTGTCGCATCAATTGTAAGCAGCTGTCACCATGAAGGTGCCGGTGTACGGGCCAGCGGCTTGGGCAGCACCAAGAGCGGCAGAACCGCCAACATTGAAGGTGGCGCTGCCCGGAGCGCCAGCGGTACCGCTGAGCGAGGTAGGCAGGGTGCCGGCGGCCAAGGTCACGAGGATCGAGTCGCCACCATTGTTCATGGTCACATCAGGTGGAACAGTCACAGTGATGGCGGCGCCACCTTCACCATTGACCGTGAAGGCCGCAGCAGCAACCGTATCGCTATACTGCGTGGGGCAGGTCACGTTGGTGGTGGTGCGGGCGCCGGTGGCAGCGGCAACGGCAACAGTGCCGGCCACGGTCGGCTGCACGCAGCGGCCGAAAGCCAGATCGGCGTTCTTGGTGACGGTGATGCCACGGGTGATGGTGATCGAGGCATCAGCCGTCGCGGTGTTGGTGGCCTGCGCCATGGCCGCGCCAGCGGTTGCAAGAGAAACAACACCCAAAACGGCACGATATGCAAGCTTCATTGAACCACTCCTGTCGAAATCTAAACTCGGACTTAACTTTGGCAAGGTCTTGCGTCAAGTAGCGATCCGTCACCCTATACGGCGGCTTCGAGCGTCTGGTTTCACGGGACGGCAACACGGATGAACCCGATATTGCCTTCAATCACGATCGTGGTGCCAAACGGTGCAGAAAGCCGTTGCAGCCGCTCCAGGATGCGACGGCCAACGGCCGGGCTGGCTGTGCCGGGCACGCCGCGCGCCGCACCCTCCACCGAGGTGCCCAGATCAATGGGGTAGAGCCTGATCTCTGCAACCTGGCCCTTCACGAAGCGGCTGACGGCAACCACCGATTCATACAGCACCGGATCACCGAACGAGCGTTCGCCGCGCGCCTGCAGCAGTTCCGGCGCCGTGACCTTGGCTGGATCAATGCCGAATTGTTCGTACATGTCAGCCGGCAGCGCATCGAGTGAATTGTTCATCATGGCAAAATTGCCAAGCGAATAGAAAATCGGCCGGCCCTTGTAGATTTCGATGCCGCGCAGCTGGTGTGGGCCGTGGCCGATGAACATGTCCGCCCCGGCATCGATCACCTGATGCGCAAATTTCACGGCAAAGCCTGCCGGCGTCTGGCTGCCATTGCCCGGTTCGTGATTGTGCAGTGAAAAGGCGACAAAATTGCCATTCTGATGGGCCTGGCGCACCGCCAGGAGATTGGCCTTCACATCGCCATCATTGGCCACATAGACGGTTTCCACCGGCGCCTTCGGATCGTTGACCGCTTCATAGCGCATCCCGCCAAAACGCACGGGTGCGCCCGGCTTGGCACCGGCCAGCCGCGCCAGCACTGCCAGATCGGCTGCAGCCACCTGGCCAATGCGTTCGGTGCGAAGCGTGTTCAACCCCGGCCGACCGGGCACTTCGCCAAGGGCATCGGATGCCCGCGACATGGGCGTGAAGCTGGAGCTGGCCGCCACCAGCGCGATGCGGCCGGCGGGCAGGTCGCGATAGCGCGGCGCCCGCGCCGCCGCCATGTTGCGCCCCGATCCTGCCGCCACCAGGCCGCCCGCCCCCAGATGGTCAAGGGTTTCCAGCAAGCCTTCGGCACCCCAATCGGTGGTGTGATTGTTGGCATGGCTGACGATATCGAACCCCATGCGTGCCAGATCGCCAACCGTGGCGGGATCACCCAGCATCCAGGTGCCACCAGATTCAGCCTGCGGCGCTCCCTTGGTGTCGTGCAGGTTCAGCACCGTGGTTTCGAAATTCCCGAACGTGGCATCGGCATCACGCAGCAGCTTCACCATCGCCGGCGCGCGCTGTTCGATTGTGGGCAACATCGGCCGCAGCATGATGATGTCGCCCACCGCGGCAAAGGTGAACCCGTCGGCAATCGGCGCCGTCGGCACCGGCTTGATGTCGCTGCCCGCGTCCTGCGCGCCGGCGGGTGACCAGCCGGTCACCGCCGCCAGCATGGTGGCGGCCAGCAAAATGGTGCGTCCCGTCATGGCAATCCCCCCCCGACTGCACTGCGGCCCTGATCAGCCGGCGAAATTAAACCTGATCCCCACCAGGAAGGTGCGGCCCAGATAGTCATACAAGGTCTGGTTGCCCCAAACTTCAACGTTTGACGTGTCCGACGGGCCCTTGCCAACCGGCACTGGATCCTTGTTGAACAGGTTGCGGATGCGGAAATACAGCTGCGGCTTGAACTTCTCGTTGGGCAGCGTGTAGGCGAAGGAGGCATCGACATAGGCCGCGCCAGAAATGCGGTTGTTGGCGATGGTGCGGTTGACCGCGTTGCTGGCCGGGCAGGCCGTGGCGCATTCCACCCACTGATTGTTGTAAACGCCGCTCGACAGGCCGCGCAGCACGAACTGGGTGGTGAAATTCTCCACCGCATAATCAAGCGTGGCGCGATAGATCCAGCTTGGCGGACCGCTGAGCGTGTTCTCGCCCGCGGTATCGGTGGGCGGATCAACGCCGTTCGATTCCGAATCCTCGATATAATGGGTGGCCACGGCGCGGATGGCGAGGCTGCCCGGCAAGGCCGATGCGATAGACGCCAGATTGAAGCGATAGCTGGCCTCGATGTCGACGCCGCGCACCCGCTGGGTCAGGAAGTTGAACGGGCTGTTGGCCACCAGAAACTCGCTGACGCCCGGTGCGCCGCCGCTCTGCGTGAAGCCCGGTGAGCCAAATGCCACGTTGGCGCCGTTGATGATCGCAGTGAGGCGTTGGCAGAGCTGGGTGTTGCCATCGAAGCAGCGGTCGATGATGCTCTGCGGCGTGAGCGTGCCGATCGCCCCGTTGACCTTGATGTCATAATAATCGACCGACAGGCCAAAGCCCGGCAGGAAGGATGGCCGGAAGATGGCGCCAAGCCCCAGCGTGTCAGCCTCTTCCGGTTCAAGATTGAGATTGCCCGCGACCGTCTGGGTGAAGCGCACAGAGTTGGCGTTCCGCCACGGATCGAACAACGAATTGGTGTTGCGCGTGCCGGCTGCAAACAATTCCTGCAGATTGGGCGCGCGGATATCGCGTGAACGCGTGGCGCGGAAGCGCAGATCAGGGATCGGCTGCCATGCGCCGCCCACCTTCCAGGTGACAACATCGCCGGTCTGGCTATAGCTGGTGTAGCGAGCCGCGCCCGACAATTCGAGGCCCAGTGGCAGCGTGAACAATGTTTCCAGATAGGCTTCGGTTACCGTGTAGTTACCGGCGGTGACCAGATAATTGCCGACCACCCAGCCGGCGTCAGCCCCCGGCGATATGACGCCCGAAATCGACTCCCGCCGCCGCTCGACACCGAAGGCCAGGCCAATGGGATCGATCAGGCCATTGTTGACCTTGGTGTTGAAGTTCAGCGCCGCCACATCCTGCTTGAAGGTCTGGATGCGGAAGGGATTGCCGATGATGTAATCCACCACGGCCTGGCTGTTCACGCCGGTACCGAAACTGTTGTAGGGCAGGCAGCCCGCCGCCAGCGGGTTGGTGCTGCCATCCCGGGTGACGCGGCAGACGATCTGGCCGGCACTGTTGCGCACGGCATCGCGGGCAAAATCCAGCTTGGTGCGGTTGATGGTTTCAAGCAGCTGCTCACGCGCCTTGGTAACGCCGTGCTGATAATAACCATCCATGTTCCAATCGAGCCCGAGGGCATCGAAATTGCTCTCGAAACCAGCGACATAGCGTTGGAGACGGCGTGTATTGTTGCTCTGCCGCGAGGGCAGATCGGCGTCCCACGAGCCGAGCGTGAGGTTGGACGTGCCAATCAGCGAGCGCACCGACGCCGGAATGAAGGCGTTGTCGTTGCGGATGGCGATATTGCCCTTGCTGGTGAAATAGCCGCCATCATTATAGGCACGGCTCCAATTGTAGGTGGCCTCACCGAACAGGGTGAGATTTTCCAGCACGTCAAAGCTGGCGCGGCCGAAGCCGCTGGCGAAATTCTCTTCCGGTTGCAGTGACGTGCGGTCAAAATGCAGACCTTGCTCCCAGTCGCCGCCGATCGTCCATTCGCGGTTGTTGAGGCGGTTGGGGCCATAATTATACTGTCGGATCGCCCCGCCTGGGCCGAAATAGGTGCCGCGCGCCGGCCCGGCAGTGATGATGCCGCCTGCGGTCAGGCTGTTGAGGCCCGATTGCGGGCTGGCCATGAATTCCGGCTCGCCATTGCCGGCAACAAAGCGCGGGTTCTGCACCAGATGCCAGCCATCATTGGCCCAGGGTCGCGGCGCGCCGATGATACCATCGCGCCGCAAATAATCGCCGCTCAACAACAGATGGCCGCGGCCACCAGCAAAGCTCATGCCGCCAGTGAGGCTGAGGCGATAATTCTTGTCATCGCCATAAGTGGTCTCGCCATAGCTCACGTCGCCCTTGAGGCCCTCAAAGCTCTTGTCGAGAATGAAGTTGACGACACCGGCCACAGCGTCCGAGCCATAAACCGACGCCGCGCCGCCGGTCACGATCTCGACGCCCTTCACCAGCCCTTGCGGGATGGTGTTGATGTCCACGGTACCGATGCTGGTGGAGCCAACCGAGCGGCGTCCATCAAGCAGGATCAGGGTCCGGTTGGTTCCCAGGCTCCTGAGGTTCAGCGTGTTGATGCCGGCGGTGCCAGCACTGAGCAGACGCTGGCTGTTGGAAGGCGTCTGGCTGCCAACGATCGAGGGGATCTGGTTGACGAAATCGGCCAGGTTGGGCTGGGCAGCGGCCTTGATTTCGGCATCGCCAATCACTGTCACCGGGGTCGGCTGATCAAAACCGCTGCGCGCGATGCGCGAACCGGTCACCGTGATCTGCTCTTCAGCGGCTTCGGCTGCCGCAGCGGTCACCGGCTCGGCCGGCGCCGTCTGGGCATAGGCTGCGCTGGCACCAGCCAGCAACAAAGCTGCCACCGCCGCCCGGCGACTGGTCGTCAGAATCCCGTTGTTCATCATGAGCGTCCCCCTGCTCAACCATGCAACGCCGCACACGCATCAGCGCACTGCAGCCCCCAAAAAATCGGACAGATTTTCGTGATCGAGGGCCAGTGGTCATTTGCCCCATGCAGGTTTCCAAACGACTGCGAAAAAACAATTATTGTCAATCAAGCCCATTCAGGTCGCAGGGCTTGTTTTCATCGACAGGGCCCATGCTTTCTGCCAAAAATCCTCTGAACTGCGACGCCGCCGCCAGGCGGTGCGCGTCGGGGTGGTTTTCGAAGATGGGGGTCTTCCATGACGGTTTCGGCAAAACGGCTTGTTCTGAGTGTCCTGCTGGCTGGCGCCGCCTGCGCCGTGCAGGCACAGGCCTATGATCCGGCGCTGTGGTCGGGCCTGCATTACCGTCAGGTGGGGCCGTGGCGCGGCGGCCGGGTGACCACAGTCACGGGCGTGACATCTCAGCCACATAGTTTCTATATGGGCACCACGGGCGGCGGTGTCTGGCGCACCACCGATGCCGGCCACAGCTGGACCAACCTCACCGATGGCCAGATTCCCGTTGGCTCGATGGGCGCCGTGGCAGTGGTGGAGAGCAACCCCGACATCATCTATGCCGGCACGGGTTCCTCCAAGATCCGCAGCAATGTCTCGATCGGGCGCGGCGTGTACAAATCGGTGGATGCCGGCAAGACCTGGGCCTTCATCGGCCTGCGCGATGTCGGCCAGATTTCCACCATCCGCATCAACCCGGCCAATCCCGACGAGGTGTTCGTCGCTGCCACCGGCAACCCCTTCAAATATTCCGCGGATCGCGGCGTCTATCGCACCCGCGACGGCGGCAAGACCTGGAAGAAGGTGCTGTATGTGAACGAAACCCTGGGGGCCGCCGATCTGGAATTCCAGGCCGACAATCCCAAAGTGCTCTTTGCCGCCATGTGGCACGGCATCCGGCACCCGTGGACCATCACCTCCGGCAGCATGGATGGCGGCCTGTACAAGTCCACCGATGGCGGCGAAACCTGGACCAAGCTGGGCAACGGCCTGCCCACCGGCCTGTTTGGCCGGGCCAATTTCGGCGTCAGCGCCGCGGCCCCGAACCGTATCTATGCCCTGATTGAAGCCAAGCCGGGCATGGGGCTTTATCGGTCGGAGGATGCCGGCACATCGTGGACATTGGTGAACAGCGAACCCCGCCTGTCCACCCGGCCGTTCTATTACAATACCTTAGGCGTGGACCCCAGCAATGCCGATATCGTCTATGTCGGCAACGAAGACTGGTTCAAATCGGTCGATGGCGGCAAGAGCTTCAAGTCGGCCGAAACCCCGCATGGCGACAATCATGATGTGTGGATCAACCCGAAAAACAGCATGATCATGGTGCAGTCCAACGACGGCGGCGCCAATGTGTCGCTCGATGGCGGCAAGACCTGGTCGGTCCAATCCAACCAGCCCACGGCCGAAATCTATCAGGTGGCCGTGGACAATCAGTTCCCCTATCGCCTTTATGGCGCGCAGCAGGACAATACCACGCTGATCATCCCGTCGCGGCCGCTGGGCGATGGCGTCGGCTTCAAGATCGGGCCCGGCTGCGAAACCGGGCCGAGCATTCCCAAGACCGACGATCCGATGATCGTCTATGGCGGCTGCAAGGGCCAGTTCAGCCGCGTCGATCTGCGCACCAACCAGAATGAACAGCAATATTGGATCGGCAGCGAGTCCCTCTACGGCAGCCA
>Ga0075154_10001069_pt1 | contig 20424 bp, 11 predicted proteins | sample JI71714BDNA_FD_70965 | JGI IMG/M metagenome (GOLD analysis project Ga0075154, IMG submission 70965) | Wastewater effluent complex algal communities from Wisconsin, to seasonally profile nutrient transformation and Carbon sequestration -... | ecosystem: Engineered > WWTP > Effluent > Algae...
TGGCCACGGGCGGCATCGCACACGGCGCGTTGGTGGCGCATGACCTCGGTTTGCCCTTCATCTATGTTCGCAGCGGTAGCAAAGAACACGGCTTGAAGAACCAAGTGGAGGGTGACATCACCGTAGGCCGTAACGTGGTGGTGGTGGAGGATCTCGTGAGCACCGGCGGTAGCAGCCTGAATGCCGTACAAGCCTTGCGCGATGCAGGCCTGGAAGTGAAAGGCATGGTCTCCATCTTCACGTACGGCTTCGACCAAGCGCGTGATGCCTTCACTGAAGCTAAAGTGAAACTGCACTCGCTCACCAACTACAGTGTGCTGCTGGACCAAGCGCTACGCAGCGACTACATCACTGAGAAGGACGTGGTGTCGTTGAACGAATGGCGGAAGGATCCGGCGAATTGGGGGCCTCACCCCCAACCCCTCTCCCAAGGAGAGGGGAGCCAAACGCGGTAAACCCGAAGAGCCCGTTCGTCGGGTAACGGGACCGCTTCGAAAAAAGACAACAACTGTAACAAGACCGCTTCCCGCTTCGTTCCTCGCGGTTCGCGGTGACCGGCTTCGACCACAAGCAATTCCGCCTCACCCCTGCCCCTCTCCAAAGGAGAGGGGTTTCTGAACAACATCGACCATGACGACCATCGAGAGCAAGCATGTGGAGATCGCGAAGAGCGCACAGGACCTCTACACCTTCCTGCAGGACATGAACAACTTCCAGCAACTGCTGCCGCAAGACCGCATCAGCGAATGGAAGAGCGACGGGCAAAGCTGCTCCTTCAAGGTGCAGGGTGCGGCGACGATCGGGCTACAGCTCGACGGTGGTGCAGAACCCAACCATGTGCGCATGAAGGCCACGGAGCGCAGTCCGTTCCCGTTCACGCTGGATGTTCATCTTAACGAAACCGCAGGTACTACCGAAGCCTGGCAGGTGTTCAATGGCGACATCAATCCCTTCATCAAGATGATGGTGGAGAAGCCGCTGAAGAACCTGTTCGATCACATTGCGGATAAGATGAAGGCGATACACGGGTAGGAGGTAATTCCTACACCGAGCAGTGCCACTTCACGGCCGCTAATCGTCCTCTTCCGGCTCAACGGGAGTGATCGAAACGAACCGCTTCGGTGGCGCGTCCTCGACCTTGGCGGTCATGTCCGATTCGCGCGCAGGGCCTGCCACCACGAAGAACGGACCGGCGCCTCCTTCATCCACGGCGCTGAATACGGCCACGTAGCCTGCGGCCAGTTCCAACGATCCCACATGGTCTTGTAGGTCTCCTGCCAGGATGCGATGCAAGACCGGTTCGGTGAAGTGTTGGGCGGTGCCTTTGAAGTGAGGTTCGGACCAGAGGGTGAGGAGGGTGTCGGGTTGAGCCTGGAGACCGCTGGCCACTACGAGCATGACCACAACGAGTGCCGAGCGGAAATTGACTGTGATCGGATCCATGGTTTGATCTAAGGTTCGAAGCGCTGCACAATAACGGTGAGTTGCCCCACCCCGAAATTGACGTCCATGAGCAAGTCCGGATTACCGGATGTGGGTTTCACGAACAACGCCACTTCTGCAGAAGGAACGGAGGGACCATCCCACGTGTAGGTCGAACTACGGCTGAAATACATCGCATTCGTGGCTGTAGGGTCCCATCCGGAACCCGCATTTGCAGAATTGCTCATGTCCACACCATCACCACTGCCGGGCACGTTGTCGGGTGAAAGGGACAAGAAGTTGGTCGCACGGATACTGATCGGCTCCGGGATCTGCGGAAGATCCACGTCCGAAGCGCGGAACTGGGCCACCGTGATGATGATATCGCCTGGATCGAGGCCTGCTGGGATGGTCACGCTCATCAAACGCTGGTCCGCAGACCAACCTGTACCACCAGACCATGTGATGGGGAACGGTGTCTGGCCATTGGTCTCGTCGTGGTAGGTCTCGATATTGTCGTTACCCGAGGGACCTGGAGGCCCTGCAGGACCGGCTGGGCCTTCTTTCTTGCAGGCCGAGAGTAGAACGGCCATGAGTGCGATGGTGGGAATGATGCTTGATTGCTTCATGATGTATTGCGTTTGATGGTTCGTTCTTCGTTGTGGGCAACACTCTTCTTACCTATGGGGTCGATCAAGACAACACATCCTTCGTTGGTCCCATGACCTTGTGAAAGAGGACACGGATCGCAGAACCTGTCCCGCATCAGCGGGATCCGCGCCAGCTTCCTTTGGAGATTCGCGGTTGCGGGGGATTCTGCTTAGGTTTAAAGTTTCATTCAATCGGCCTCACTGAAGGAGGCGTTGGGTCCCCAATTTGTTTCAATCGCTTTTCAAACTCTCTTTTGTCGTCATTCTTACTAGGCATCACTCCGTTCATAAATTTGTCGACATAAGCACCCGTTGCTTTCTCCACAAATTTCTTCCCAAAGTCCGTAATCTTCGCTGCATCTATGTCCTTTACAGCCAATCCACCCACCTTCTCAAAACCTTTCTCTGCAACCTTGTTCACAATGAATTCGGTCGGTCTCAAATTTCCTTCCTTCATTTCAATTCCTGCATTCACTGCGGTAGCGGCAGCTTCAATGGTAATTCCAAGTGCCTTCTCTCCAACGGCCTTTCCTCCGGCACTAAGCACAACGTTGAAAGCAGTGCCGATTGCATCACCAAGTTTGTATGCATCCGACTGCGTATTTGTGTAATCACCTGTTCCCATGACATATTTGTTGAATTTTGATGTAAGGCCAAAAGTCATCGCATCCGCAAATCCTACTGAAAGATTTGACACTGTTTCAAGGGCGTCCATCCCGTCTGGATCAGAGTAGCGGATTGGGTTTTGGAGACCATAGGCAAATGGTGTCATTCCTGCATACTTCTCCGCCATCGGATCCACGCTCGCCCAAATGCTTGCTACAGGGTCATAGTACCGCGCCCCGTAGTAGTACAAGCCCGTTTCGCTATCCAGTTCCTTGCCGTTGTAGAGGTAGGGCTGGGTATCGCTGCTGGTATGCTCCTCTACGAAGGTTTCCCCGAAAGCGGTGTACTCGATGTGCTGGCGTACACGGCCATCTCTGCCTGTGACGTAAGTGGCGCTACCGAGGTGGTCGGGGTGGTAGAAGTATTGGTTCACCTCTTGGCTGTTGCCGCCTAGCCCGTAGCCATAACCTGCCGTGGCACTCGCCGAAGAGATGACCGGAGAGGTGGTGGGTGGGTTCGATGGTGGCAAGGTTGGATGCGTGATCTGCATCTGACCCCATACGTTGCTCCAGCCATAACCATCAGGCAGTTCCGCAGGTGCGGTGGCGATGGTGCCATAGGGGTTCTGTCCACTGGGTCTCGGCAGGGTAAGGTGCTGGTGTGCATTCTCCTGTTGCGCGTTCGCATGGCCGTTCTGCGCGTTCTGGAGTTGCTGGATCCGGTGATGGTAGTCCCAATTCCCGGCTTGTAGGCCCGGCATGGAGTTAGGGCCGAATACGAATTGTCCGCTGCCGATCCGGCTGGCTACCCGCTGCCCTTCGATGTAGTAGTGCTTGGTGAAACCTCGTTCGGTCACCACCAAGTACGGGCTCACGTAGGCGGTCCAGTTGCGGTCGTGGTTGATGAGACCCACCGGTGCGCCGTTCATGTACACGGCCTGCATGCCTCCATGGCTTTTCATGGCACGCTCACCGGCGGCATCGTAGGTATAGAAGTTCATCTCGCCATTGTGGCGGATGGCCTTGAGACGGTTCTCCTCATCCCAATGGAAGTCGCGGCTCAGGTAGGTCGGATGGTCCTCCGCCCAGGAAGTCAGGTTCCCGTTGGCATCGTAACCATAGGTGCGTGTGCCGATGCGGCTCGGCACATGGGGCCGTTCCTGCTCATCGGCATAGACGTAGGCCAGGTCGTGGTTCACCCGCGGCTTGGTGAGCATGTTGGTGGTGTCCTGCTGGGCCTTTTGAACGATGTTGTGGAGGTTGTCATACTCCATCTGGAGCGCATAGGAGTCGCTGCGCACGTTGCCGATGTAAGTGGCTTGTGCATCCACCAACCGGTACAAGCTATCGTACTGGTACTCGGCGCTCATCGTCCCTCCCAATTGACCATCTGCGAGCGGTGCGTCGTTCGTGAGGGCAAGGATGTTATTGACCTGGTCATAGGCATAGTCGTTCCGCATGATCGTGCGAGGGGCCAAGCCTTCCGGATGGATGTCCACGAGTAAGGTATCCAACCGGCGACGGTCGGTCTCGTACCGGTATCGGGTCTCTGCACCGTTCCCCTGTTTCATGTATACCCGCTGCGCGAACTGGTCATAGCCCATGCGATCGATGATCGGGTATTGCTGTCCTCCTTTCTCGCCGGTCATGGCGCGCAGCTTCCCTGCAGCGTTGTACTCGTAGTCCACGATCTCGCCATCGGGATAGGCCATTTCCTGTACCCGGTTCCACGAGTCGTAGCGTTGCTGCCAGACGTAGGTATGGACCTGCGCCTGGTTGATGATGATGGTGCGGATGTTCTTGACCACTTCCCCCAAGGGGCCGTAGAAAAACTCCTGGCCACCGGAGGCATCCATCTGGCGCCAGATGCGCCCGGCGCGCCCATGCTCGTCACCGGGAGCGCCATAGTCGTAGAACACCTGGTTCTGGAAGTTGTCCGGATAATCGATCCGCCGCAGCCGCTCGTACTCGTAGGTGTACTTGACGGCACCACTGGTGTCGCCGTAAGCGGTCAGGAGGTTGGCGCTCAGCTTGTGGGTCAAGTTGCCGGCAGGGTCGTATGTGAAGCTCGTTAGTCCGCCATCGGGGTGGTCGTAGGTCAACTTGCGGCCGAGCATGTCGTAGGTGTAGGCGGTCACGTTACTGCCCACGTCCATCACTTGTTGCAATTCCCCGATGCCATTGATCAACGAGCGGGTGGTTATGGCCTCGTTGCCCAGATAGTCCACACGCGCGCGTTCGTTGCCGCGCACGTCGCTGATCTGGTCCTTCTTATTCCCTTCCGCATCGATCATTCGCGACCGGAGAGCTTGCGAACCGTTGTCGTCCACGATCGCATAGGTCGTCGTGGTGACTGACTGATCCGGTAAGCGTACGGTCAAAGGACGGTCCAGGACATCATAGGTGGTCTTGGTCGGTGGAACGGCATCGATGTCGTCCGTGTATTCGTGGATTGAATCCTGAGCCCAGAAGAGCGGGTAACGCTGTTCGGCAATACGACCAAAATCATCATACAACGTCCGCCCCGACACGATCGGCATCACCGTTTCCGCTCCATTCGATGCATTGAAGAATACGCCCGTCTTCTTCACCTGAACCGGCCGGAATAACCCATCAATGAAGGTGACGGTCTGGATATCGCTGTCGGTGTCCTCATTGTGGTGATTGACCACCGCGTAGGCAGGAACCGCGTCGGTATTGTAGCTCACGGTGATAGTGGGTCTGTTCAGCTCACGCTCGTATGGAGCAATGACCGTGTCGACCCGGCCACGACCGTCAACTGTGTACTCTGTCATCTCACCGTTCATATCCGTAGCACTCTCCATTTGCCCGAATTCCGGGAAGTACGTACTGCTGGAGGTATAGCCGTAGCTGTCGGTCACACGGGATACATGCGTTCGTACAGCAGGGTCGTACTCGTAAGTGTATGCAAGCGATTGGCCCAAATGATTCGCGGGCCGCTGCATACTCGTCAAATTGCCGTAGTCGTCATACCCGAACTCATGTCGGGCCCAGGTCTCTTCATCGATCTTTTGCTCGATGGATGTGATGTTCCCACTGGCATCCTGTTCTTGCCTTCGTTCACGGCGAATGACGCCATCTACCGCTATGGTCTGCGCACGCGGCGTGGCACTGATGTATCCCGGCAGCGGGTCGTGGTAGCTGATGGTGACCAACACGGGATCGTTGCTTTGTAGATCGAGGTCCGCATAACTGGTCACGTTCCCTCGAACATCGTAATCGAAGGTCATACTACGTGCCAATGGGCCGGCTCCGCCTTCGAAGCTCGATTCCAGTGTGGTGATCAGTGCAGGGAACGCGGAAGCAGCATCATCCAAGGGGTCAAAACCCGGTGGCCTCAGCTCGTACTGGTTCGTCGATCGTTTCCAGAGGACATCATCAGCATCATGCAGTTCGGAGGACAACAGGAGGCCCTTGCGGTAATAGTCATCCACGTTGTAGGTCCGTGTGGTCCTGCGGTAAACCGCTTGATCGCCGCCGGTAAAATGGTCCCGGCTCTCCACCTCGCCAAAGCCGTAGAACTCCCGCTCCCGGCGTGAATACTTCCCGCCAGCGTAGGAGAAGGTGGTCAAGGTGCTGTCGCCCACCCCGTTCGGGTTATCCGAAAATCCATCGAAAGTCGCCAGGCGGCTCATCACCCATTTGCCTTGGGGCAGGTCGTAGGTGTTGCCGGTGAGGGCGTAGTCGACTTCGAAGCTGGACCCGATGGGGCCGTTGACCTTCTTAAGGAGGTTGGTGCGGCCGATGGTGGAAAGGCGAACGACCATTGAGGATCTATTGTCGGACGTAATGTGGTCAACGAATCCATCCCCATTGATATCAATGAACTGCGTTTCTGGCTGACTGATGCCCCAACCCGTAGAGCCACTCGGGTTAAAGCACACCTTGGCTACAAGCAGCAGTGGGACACAAACCGTGAATCCCGCGTTAACAGACTCGCCTGCTGAATAGGTCGCATCCAATTGGGCGGGGCATGTCCATTGGATAGGACTACTGAAACCGTCACCCTGGTTCAAACGGACTTGCTCGACTTCATCCCCTGTTGCTTCAACAAGGTCCGGCAGCCCATCCCCGTTCAAGTCAACCAAGGCCCTTCTCGCAGAAGCTGAAGTCCACGAACTCCCGATACCTGCAGATACACTTCCATTGTACAGGGAAACACCTAGGCCCAACCCGTGATCGGCCGATTCTGACCCACGGATGTCCGCAATGTTCCACGCCTCCATGTTCGCGAAACCATAACCAAGGTTCAAACCCACCGTGATCGCATCTGCAGTCGCATCCAACCGATCAGGAAGACCATCCCCATTCATGTCCACCAGCGTTGTCTTCAGGTCATCATCGCCTTCGGAAGCGCTTCCATTCAACCCGATGCACACACGCGATGTTCTCTCTCCACCATCCGCAGCCATGTTGAATCCGAAGAACTCCAATGCGGTCATATTATCGCCCGAGCCCGGTGGTTGAGTACCTGAAGTTTGTTTTGGAACAGGGACACTTCCACTGGAGGTGGGACCGTCGGCATGGGTACTGGTGCGTTGCTCAAACTCGGTCGTCAATACTGTCGCATGCATCGCGCCCCGAGGGTCGGTATACTGTATACGATCAGAAATGATAATATCGGGATACCGATCCCCATTCATGTCCGAGACATCGACATCAACCACATCCGTTCCATCCGAATTGCCATATCCTAGTCCAAGGCTTATGGTCCCCGCAGAGAGACCGAAATTTCCAGATTGACCGAAGGTGGTCGATGTAGACCTACGGAAAGGAGCCGGTATCACATCAGGAATGCTGCCAGGGACTGCGAAGTTCAGGTCATCTTCTCCCAACCTTGAGGATGAAAGACTATCACGGGCTATGTATGTGAACTCATCCAAGCCTTGCCAGACTTTCCGCACCGCATCAGCGACCATGTATATGACCTTTGCCTGTGAAGGATCCAAGGCAGACAAACCGTCCTCGTCAATATCCCCTGGGCTCTCCAAACTCCCCAAGTCGCCTGCTGGATCACCTGTCGTCATATTCTCGAGCGTCAAGATCGACTCATCGATCGGCGCATCTTGGTCATTCGCCCTGTAGATGAAACGACCCCACCCGCGGTACATCGGACCGAAAACAACGTCATCATCAGCTGTGCGGGTATGCACCCCAAGGCGTTCCTCCAACTGTGCAGCCGTGGAGTCACTTCCAACAGCATCGAAGCCATCACTGATCTCGACATCGATCACGATGGAGTTCAACGTATCAGCCACCTCATGTTCACCGATATGGATCTCGGCCCAAAGCGAATCACCCTGCACTACCGAGGCTTGGAATCCGTCATCATTGATCCCATGTAGATAGCCATCGTAAAAAGGATAAACATGTTTGCCATAAAGTCGATCCGGACCCTTCAGGCTCAATGTCACATCCGTTGAATCCTCCAGATCGTATATATTCAGATTTCCAACGATGCGTAACGACAACAACCCCGTATCTGCCGCTATGACGACCCGGGAGGGATAGGCTGGGCCACTCGTATTGAAGAATTCGTTCCAACTCGCATGAACGTGATCGAATGTGGACATGCTCACCGTTGCAGTGTAATCGAACAAATACTCCGCCTCATCGTCCTGCACTTCAATATTCGCACTATCCGCAGCTGTGTATACCACACGAGGTGACCAAATCACCTTTTGCCAATCCACATTCGTCGCTGACGAAACATGGAATTTCAGTTCCGTACCGGCGTCAACATGGATCGCACCTTGCTCCATGGATGCATCCCCGACCAAAGGCGTGGACCAAGGAACGAAAAGCCTTGTGGTATCAGGAACGCTACCATTGACCGTATCCAGTCTAGTCCACCAGAACGTGACGTCATCGGACAAGACCGGCTTATCGATCAATCCCGATATTGCAACGGTGCCCGCCAATGGCATCACAACACTTTGCGATGCGGCCAGTAAGAAATCACTTTCAGCCTGATAGTGTTTCAGACCCAAACCATTGGGATCAACTTCATCAGAAAATCCTGGATCACTGACGTTCAAATATGTGATATGAGGGTTCCAGCTGACTCGGTCTCTCGCACCATCGAACCTAGACCCAAGTCTGAAATAGAACCTATCGCCCTTCTCAACTTCCGTAGTGATGACGGGCCCTGCCAGCCAACCTGGTGAGAGCAGGGAATCGGACCAGAGCACGTCGCCATTTCGTTGCACCCAGAGCTTAACCCCATCAGCATGTTCATAAGGTTCCGGATCATTCGAGGCCAATAGGTCTATCGACCCAATGATCGTGACCGAACCATCGTAAGGGGCCATCCAAACCCGAACTACATCATGAAGCGGATTCTCGTTGATCAACGTCTCCAAGTAACCTTCAGGTAGCTGGAACAAGGACTGGTCGATCACTCCACCTTCGACCGGATTAGGCGTATTGCTCGGATCCAACCCGAATGTGGGCACCCCATCAACCTGGCGATTGAAGTAGACCACACCGTCCTTCGCAAAGTCCATCAAACCATCCCCATTCCGATCCGTGATGTAGGTCTTCGTCTCACTTTCAGACTTCGTCCATGATAGACCGAGGAAGAAATTACCAGGATGCGCTTCAAGGCCCTTGGTGGATGTTCGTGACCGACCTTGGCTCAGCGCAGGAATAGTAGAGCCACCCAATGGGAGCATCGGTCCAAATGGCGAAGGTGCTCCTGTCCCGAACTGGTTCCGGCAATATCGCAGGCCGTCATCGTCCTTGAAGACTTGATCCGGCAGGTTATCACCATCGATATCGATCAACGAAGTCAACCCCTCGTTCTTACCGAGGGTGCGCGAATAATTCCCGCCTATGGAGTTCTGCTTTGAGTAAGGTCTGTTGTCCCACCAACCGACAGTAATGGCGCCGCCGAATGTGTAGCTCCTGCTCGTTGAACCACCGATCAAACTCGGCTCGTTCCTTAATAGGGTTGTTGGGTTGAACAATGGACCACCCGGTACAGCACCACTTGAGATCCAATCTTGCGGCTCTTCATAAGGACTATACCCTTGATCATCTGAAACCTCATCAAAATACTCGTATTCATGCCTGTAGAACTCCTCCCCATCCTTATCCCGTTCGATGATCGCACGTAGCAACGATTTGCGGAAAGCCCCAATCTGGTAACGTAGGCGATAGCTCCGCACCACTTCATCCTCGTAACGCACGACAATGCTGTCCAAGCGGTGAGCCGTCACTTCCACCAGGCCAAGTCGAGCATTGATGTTGATATCAGGGCGGGCAGGATCTGGATCACGATGAAAGGTCACACTGAACTTACCTGGGTCTGACGATGGGACATGTCCTGTATACCTGACCTGTGCTAGGTAGAGCTGCTTTCCACCACTGCCGGGTGTCCCGGAATGGGTAACCTCATCGTACTTATAGTCGACGGTATTCCCATTGGTGTCCCTTACGCGAACCAAGCCCCATCTGGCAATATTCCCATCCGGATCCGTAAGGCGCGCTGTGCTGGCAACGCCCGGCGCAGAACCATAGTAGTTCACCGTCCCGTCCTTGGCCGTTATCTCCCAGCGGTAAGACGTTGGATCGCTGCCAAATCGTTTGATCTGGCGGAACGAACCCTCCACGCGCGGATGAAAGATCTTCGGGTCCGTGGCTGAACCCGTACGTGTAACCCATTCGCTCCGGTGTGCCACCGGCGTTAGCATCTCACCATCCATAACATAGGTCTCCGTTTCTAGGTCGGGGTCGTAGCGCGGAACACCCCAACGTGTATCGATGGTGATCTGCGAGACTCCGCTCAGGTTCCAGCCAAGCCCTGTCCAACTGTGCCCCCCTTCGCTGCTGTATAACAGGCTCAGATCCGGCTGCATGCCCTGCCTGCCAGGCGGCAACTTCAACGGAAAACGCGTGGACATGGCACCCGTGGACGAGGCCTCAGGCAAAACCAACGGTGTGAGCCCTGCTGAAGCATCTCCGATCTTCAGGTCCTTGATGGAGGTGGGCTGGTAGCCCATGGTCTCGGGCGCCTCCGGCACCTTGATGACGCCGTTGATGTAATCGGTGAAATGTGTGGTGGTTGACCGTAGCGCCCTGGCAGCGACGATCAGCGTGTCGGGCGGAACTTGGATCCAGTTGCGTGTGTTTTCATCAAAGTAGTACGCTCGAACATCGGCCGCCGTATATCCTATCGGGATCAACTCCGTATCATAAGCCATGGTCAACCGAGCAGGGGCCGAAAAGCGAACACCGTCAGGCAGGAAACGATATCCACCACCATTAGGCACCACATTCACCAGATCGCCGGGCATTGGCGGAAGGTCAACCGAACGCAAATGGCGGACCTCGATATCCAAGGGAGTAGTTGCACAGGCCCCGTCCAATTCCAAACGGGCATCTCCGCATGCTATTTGGAATGCGATGCCCGGAATAAAAGGTGAGCTTACCGTTGGCGTGGTTGCCCCGTCGAAAACACGCAATTCCTCATCCACACTCGGTCCAAGGGAGACCGTACGTGTGACCAAGCTGCCATCAGTGGACCGAACGGATACAACCACTTCATGCGCCTCTACATTACCGCCAAGATCCAGTACCGTCTCGAACGAGCCGTTATCGACCTGCACGACCTGCCCACCAATGGAGACCTCGACCGCCTCCACCCCACGAACAAAACCCTTGATGAAAGCGGTGCCTGCGAACAGGGTATCCGATGCGTTCGTTATGATGACCTCAGGTTCACCAATAGCTGCGTTCTTCTCGACGACGACCCTGAGACCCCGCAAGGCATAGTGTTGAAGTGACGGGTCATAGGTCCCGAAGCGGATGACGTTGCGATCCGCACGAAGGCTTTTGGGCGAGATCCGCTCTCGCTGTGGATGCCATCCCGTCGATCGGCGCAATAACCGACCTCCTGTACTCCGCTGATCATTGATGCTGCGTGGCACAGCATCATGATCGGGCGCACCCGATAGCTCGTAGGTCAACCAGACGACATCATTGTCGGACGGCAGCTCATTGATATCGACGATAAAGACATTGTCGTATGCCTCGTCCACTTGACCTCGAACCGGAACACCGATGTTCCCTGAACCGATGTCGGGGCGATATTCCAAGCTGACCGGAAGCGCCTCCTTAAATGGAGTAGGCGGCGGTTGAGCCGATGACACTTCTTCGGTTTCAATGTCCAATACCACGGAGCGGAGAGGAACAACCACCACGGGAAGAGCAAAAAGCAATGAACCCAAACCAACGCATAGGAGTATTTTGACAAATAGGCGCTTCATGATCTCTCCTTTGCAGTCATCAGGGGGCCACTATTTTCAGGGTACGCGTTCCATGCTCACTGGTCACAGATACCATGTACACGCTTCCGCGCTCCACAGTGAGATCCATGCTGTAATAGGCACTCCCGGACAGATCCCGTGACTGAACGATAGCTCCCTGCGAGTTGACTATCCGAAGGCTTGCCGTGGTCGATGTGCTGAAGCCGACGTTGAGCTTGAAGCGCCCATCCAATGTGGGGTTAGGCATGGCAGCCACCTCGAAATAGTCATCCTCCTCTTTTGTGCGGACGCGGAAATCCTTCCTCGACAGGCATCCATCGACCCCGACCGTACATTGGTAGGCCCCTGTACGGCCAATGGTGATCATGCGTCCAACCCCGGCGATACTTCCGTCACACGTCCATTCGTAGGAAGCGCCACTTGGAAGATCCCCTGCATCGACAATGAGCGGTCGTACAGGGTCCAAGAGGTACTCATCATCCAATCGGATGTTCGGTGCATCCACGGCCTGAATCCAGAGCCGGTCGTCGAGGCGATAGCCACTTGCATCCGATACCTCAAGCTGGAACTCACCTTGCGGGACATCCCTGATAGCGCGAACCGAATCGTCTTGGACCACGAGCTGTCGTTCGAACGTACCATCCAACTGTCTCAAAGCGATCCTGATATCCCCTTCCCCGCCCGCCACACCAACATGGACCGTTGCACCTATCGCGGTCGCGCACACCGGTGGGTCGATCCATAACTTGGGTATGAAGGTCCCTCCAGCAGCAAGACGAAAAACATCCGTCCCAGAACCGTCTCCATCCCACCGTAGGTCTTGGAAAGAAAAGCTCCCTCCAGCACCTGCGATGGATCCACGGTGATAATCGACCTCGCCCAGCCGGAACTCGCCCGTGCCACTCCGGTCGATGACAAGCCATACGGAACCATCGGTCTCAGGTGCATTGATGATGGATCGACGAGAAAGTTCCAATTCGGTCTGGAACGGTGTAGAACCGGTCTTACGTAGCAACCAGCTTCGGTCAAGGAATTGGGGTTGCCCTGGCTCACGCTCGTTCCACACACGCTGACCACCATTGTCCCCAACGAGCAAGAAGTGTCCATCGGGAATAGCTGTAGCCGCGTCATTCCAGATGGCATAGGGGCCGGTGGTCAGGACCATGAACCCATGCTCATTGGTGCTGGTAGTGCTTCGCTGGTCGATGGCTCCATGCGTATCGCGCCCCACCCCGATGATGTTCGCCCCGTAGCTCCTGTCCACTTGATCATTCCAGACCATAACCCCATCAGAATTCATGTAAGGAATCCCATGGAGCGTTAGGCCGTATTTGATCGCCAGCGCAGATATGACCCTGCTCCTCTCCGGCGTCGACAAGACCCTATCATGGATGAGCATTTCAACAAGGGTGTCCTGAACACCCAATACGGATAGATCGGGATAGGCCGAGGAACCTGCGATATGTAGTGTGTATGGCCCATCGGGCGTTGCGTTATATCCGTGCGTGTAGGTGGCTAGCTGTAATGCACCTGGGTCGTTGGTCGCTAGATCTACGAATGATTGATCAGAAAGTCGACCAACCCGGCGCGCAGTCTGGACACACAGGCCAGTATCGGCATATGATATCGACCATGACAAGCGATCTTCCGCAGGGCTTGGCGCTCGCTGGACCGTGAACACCGTCATATGCTTGAGTTGGGGCGTGGCTAGTACTAGAGCACGCGAATCAGCAGGGCAAATTGCGATCGGATGATGATTGGACCATGAAACTCCCTCTCCTCGGACCCCACTTCCCAAGACCTCAACGGAATCTTCACCAACATGATGAACGAAGCGCACTGAATCAGGACCAGAAGGGGTGCTATGAAGCCAGACCACGGCCCCTCCAACCCCACCCGGATGTTGGCCAAGGAGCACTCTTGGACAAACGAGAACCACCGCCAAGTAAATAACGGCCCGCAGCATTATGCCCCCCTTGACGAGCAAGTGCCCCAGTCGGGACATGCAAAAATCATGTGCGAAGGCAGCCATCCTGTTCATCGTTCATTCCGAAAATATCTGCGACCAGATCACAGACATAGGATCAAGAGTCCTTCTTTCTAGGCCCTCCACCGAAGAGATACATGGTAATACCGACCTCCCTTATCGCATTGTTCTTTGAACTTGTCCCGATCATGGCGTTGCTCCATTCGCGAAAACCGTAGGAGTTGCCTAATGTCCTGAGCGCATCCGATCGTACCACGCGCCATCGATAGGTGAAGTCCAGGCGGCCAACCCTAAGACCAACTCCCATGATCCGTGAAAGTACTGTGGTAGGCTGCAGCACATCGTTCATGTTCTGTGTCACCTGCTCATCGATACCAGGTGTCGGGTCGTTGGACATGTAGTAGACTCCATACTTCGAAACCGGCATCGCCACACCGAACCCATAGTCGAAGTGGAATTGGATCGGTTCGAAGAGAAAATCCAAGGCTCCAGAAAGACTCTCATCATCTGCGTCGTTGGATTTCTTACCATGGAACAACCAAACATTGAAACGAGCACAGGATGACAACTCGAGGTAGTCGAAGTTCAACCAGACCTGGTACTTGAGTGGATCGCCTGGGCCTATATGGTTCAGCTCTGTGAAGTTGAGATCGGCTCCTGTGTTCTCATCAAATGTGTCATATGTCTTTCCGTTCGCGCGATCGTAAATCAAAGCAGATTCAAGGTCGACCCCGACACCGACCCCAGTGCCATCATAGCCTCGGCCGTATCCTTCTTCACGATCAGGCCAGAGAAAACTACTCTCATTGTCATCGTCATCACCCCATAAAGTAACCTGCCCAACTGGTGCTAACATCACAATTCCGACACGCGACCTATTTCGCGGCTGGCCAGAATCTAAAGAAAATGTTCCGGGAGCGTAGAAGCCTTGCCGGTAGACCGTTGAATCAAACCCATTGTACGTGGCCTTACCATTAAGGTCGTACTTCAATCCGAATAGCGGTCTCGGCATTTGGGCCAGTAGGACCTGTAACCCAAGGAGCGCAAAACAAAGCACCAACGTTCTACACGTTCCAAGCAGATACACGATTCCACGACCTGAGAAGGAAGCAGTACCGAAGATCTGATCTGGTGAGGTTATCTCCGATCTCATGTTCGTCCGTCTATATTTGAATCAGCCAGTCCGTGAAAATAACCTTCTCGGGGTATCACTGATCGCTAAAGAGAGATTCCGGCTGAATGGTCGTCATACTGACATGGATCACTCGGTATCGGACATGAGTGACCCACCAGCCGAGATCACCCTTTTCCATTCGCCCTTGCTTATTGGAATTCGTTCCGAATTCACTAGGAGCGCACCTGTCATTCGATCGAGTTCGATCACTTGATGAAGCGCAACGATAAACCCCCTATGCACCCGCAGAAACAACAGTTCCCCCATCCGCTCACCGCAGCACAGCATCCCTTCCAATTCCGTGAGCGTGTGGAACACCGCCTTTTCGGTGCCATCGGTGAAGGAGATCCTGCAGAACCGCGAATCCGCTTGGGCATAGAGGATGGTGCGTACATCCACGACGTGGTACCCACGGGCGGCCTTCATCAAGACGACCAGCCGGGGGACGGGCGCTGGATGCTCGTTCTTACGGGTCCTATTCGGCGTGGACATTTCTAGTGTGGATCGTTCCGGGTGTGGACTGTGGTGCGAATGAACATGAGGCTCGGAGCGATCGCGCCATCGTGCCCTTCCGAGTTCTGTTCAGAGTTCTATTCTGTGATCGCAACGCACTCAAGATCCGGCGCTTATGGAATTGATCCGGCTTGGTTATGTTTGTGTTGGTCCGATCACGATGAAGCTGAAACCACTGGACGCCGCTGAACTGGCCTTCCTTCGCGAGCGGGTAGAAGCGCAGTACCGGGCGGAGGGCGGCACCGAGCTGGAGTGGAAGTCATACCTCCCACGGTATGAGGACCTGTATGACCACATCAAGGCGCGGATCCATGGTCAGGCCGATGCTGCCATCAGTCCGAACATCCTGCGAAGGCTTTTCTGGGAGACCCTTGGAAAAAGTGACGCGACCTTCAACATCGTCTACCTCAATGCCTTCGCACGCTTCATATCCGAAGGAACGATGGGCTACCGGGATCTGGCCGCATCACGAAACACCTCACAAAAGCAGGTTGAACCGGTACGGAGCGGTGCGGTGGCCCGTGCATCCGACATGGACCTTGGCCCGGCTATTGAAGGGTCCGCTCAGGCGCCTCCGAAGCGCCCCGCCTTGGAAAAGGACGCAGCTAGGCGTTCACCAGCGCCACCGACCGAACAGGTGGAACACCGCGAACCTGAGCCAAGCTCTTTCCGAGATACTTCAGGAGTTGCGACCGAGGATCCACAAGCGCCTCTCTTTAAGCGATCGATGACGTTACCGTCACAGGCTCTGCTTCGGGCCTTTCTGGTGGCCGCCTTGTATTCCGGTCTACTGTCGTTCGCGTTCGTGCTGCTCTTCAATGAGATCTCCGGCTACGAACGCCTCGGCACGGGCGGGTTGCGCCGGCTGATGGTCTCTTGGTTCGGCTTCACGGTATTCGGCCACCTTGCTCTTGGTCTCGCGCTGGCGTTCTACACGAACCAACTGCTTCGGACCGATCGACCCGGTAGGTTCTTCCGGAAGTTCCTATTCACCTTGCCTTTGCTTTTCATACTCACCTTCTTCACTCGACAGGTGTTCGTCAGTAGCGGCTGGCTGGTCAACGGTCGAAATGCCATTGCCTTTTTCGGGAAGCCGGACCTGGAAACCATTGCCATCGCGCTCGCGCTATGCCTGTTCATTACGCTGTTCCTCGTGGTCCTGCACCGAGGAAGGGTCGCGGGCGATCGCTCGATGCTATTGCCGACTACGCTCATCACGCTGAGTTGTGGTACCGTGTTCTTCTCCATCAGCGCTGCGCACAATATTCTGGTCGTGGAGGAGGTCCTCGACCCCAATGGATACTTCATCTCCCCGGCCCTCCTCAATTATCGGTTCCCGCACCCCGAACGCTTGCCACTGATCTGTTTCATGATCTTCATCCAGACCTTTCTTTCGTTGAAACTCCTCAACGAATGTTCGGTAGCGAGCACGAGCCTGCCCCTTTCCGCAGGAACCAAAGCCTCCGTGGAAAATGCACCCTTCACTTCCTTGCGACCATGAACTCCGCACGGATCGAACCAGTGGGCCTTCTGATCATTTCACTTGCCCTGCTTACGAGTTGCGGCAAGGATGACGAGCAGACACAACCGAGCGGTGGCACGCCCTGGATGAACCACCTTGAGCTTTCTTTGGACTCCGCCTGTGTACTGGCACCCAACGTCTTCACCCCGAATTTCGATGGCATCAATGATCGGTTTGTGGTGGTCGGTTCGAATATGGCATCCCTCAACGTCGAGGTAAGGAATTCGCAGAACACGATCGTCTTCACGTCGGACGACCTGTCCCCCATGTGGGACGGCACGGACTCGACCGGCACTGGGCCTTACTCCGTGCTCGTTAGCGGCACCACAATGTCAGGCGTTTTCCTGAGCGGCCAAAGCAGCTTGACCGCACTCGACTACAACGGTGCGTTGTGCTTGACATACGCAGGTGACCCTGTCGCCGGCGACCAGTTCGTCCCGCGGATCTGCGGGGTCACGTACCCGAGCAACGTTATCTTCTGCGAATAGCGCAACGTCGTTCGTTCGGTCACTGGGGCACTCACCATCTTTGTGCCCATGGCCGGCCGCCCCTCTTCCAAAGCCTTCGCTGATGCGCCACGTCCCAAACTGGACAAGGCTACTTTGCGCAAGGCGCTGCGCATCTTCCGCTACCTGCGGCCGCACCGGCTGTCGATGGTGGTGGGTTTCCTCCTGCTGCTGACCACCACGGGTTTGGCGCTGCTCTTCCCGGGCCTGCTCGGGCAATTGGTGGATGCGGCCAAGGGCAATGCAGCGGCCCAGCAGCAACTCTTCGCAGATATCGATAAGGTGGCGATGACGCTCTTCGCGGTCTTCCTCGGTCAGGCGGTCTTCGGCTACTTCCGCATCGTGATCTTCAACCGGGTGACCACCGATATGCTCAACACCTTGCGCACGGACACCTATGAACACCTGCTGCGGTTGCCGATGATCTTCTTCGCGAAGAACCGCGTGGGCGAACTCAACAGCCGGATCAGCGCCGACGTGAGCATGGTGCAAGAAGCGTTGACCAGCAACCTCGCAGAGCTGGTGCGCCAGGTGATCACCGTGGCGGCGGGAGTGGTGTTGTTGGCCACCGTGAGCTGGGAACTCACGCTCACCATGCTCAGTGTGATCCCGGTGGTGGCCATCGTGGCGGTGTTCTTCGGGCGTTTCGTGACCAAGTTGAGCAAGCAGGTGCAGGACAAGATCGCCGAGACCAGTGTGATCGTGGACGAGACCTTGCAAGGCATCCAGAACGTGAAGGCCTTCGCGAACGAGCGCTGGGAGGCGCTGCGCTATGGCCGCGTGGTGGGCGAAGTGCGCTTGCTCGCGCTGAAGAGCGGTCGATGGCAGGGGGCCTTCGTATCGTTCATCATCCTGTGCATGTTCGGGGCCATCGTGCTGGTGATCTGGCGCGGTGTGCGGCTGATGGCGCTCGGCGAGATCAGCACGGGCGAGCTGGTCACCTTCATCATGTATTCCATTTTCATCGGCGCCAGCATCGGCGGCCTGCCGGAGGTGATCAACCGCATGTTGAAGGCCATCGGGGCGAGCGAGCGCTTGATGGATCTGCAGGATGAAGCGCCCGAACCTGTTTCGCTCGCGGCGAAAGGCGAACCGCTCGCTCTCCAAGGGGCCGTGCGCTTCGAGCAGGTCTCCTTCCACTACAGCACACGGGCAGACATCACTGTGCTGCAGGACGTGAGCTTCGATGTGCGTCCGGGTGAACGTGTTGCGCTCGTAGGACCGAGCGGCGCCGGAAAAAGCACCGTGGCCTCCCTGGCCCTGCGCTTCTACGATCCGGTGAGCGGTCGCGTCACCATCGATGGCAAGGACGCCCGCGACTACGACCTCACCGCCTTGCGCGACCGCATGGCCATCGTGCCGCAAGAAGTGTTGCTTTTCGGTGGAACGATCCGCGAGAACATCGCCTATGGCAAGCCGGATGCTCCTGCAGACACCATCGAAGCCGCTGCCCGTAAGGCCAATGCCCACGAATTCATCACCAGCTTCCCGCAGGGCTACGAGACCGTGGTGGGCGAACGTGGCATCCAGCTGAGCGGCGGTCAACGGCAGCGCATCGCCATCGCTCGCGCGGTGTTGAAGGACCCCGCGATCCTGATCCTGGACGAAGCCACCAGCGCCTTGGACAGCGAGAGCGAACGCCTGGTGCAGGATGCCCTGGACCAGCTGATGAAAGGCCGCACGAGCATCGTGATCGCCCACCGGCTAAGCACCGTGCGCGATGCGGACCGCATCCTGGTGCTGGACAAAGGGCGTGTATTGGAGAGCGGCACGCATGACGAGTTGATCTCGGACGTGGGGGGCTTGTACCATTCGTTGAGCCGGTTGCAGTTGGCCAACACATGAGAACAGCTCGACTACTTCTGTCGTTCTTGTGGTTCTTCCTTCTCGGGCAAGCGTGCAAGGCGCAGGCCCCCTATACCATTGGCCAGTATCTACGGGACCAGAAGACCGGCGAACGTGTGAGATCCGTGTACGATGCCGGAGACGTGCGCAGTGCATTGGAGCTTCATCGTACGATCACGCATTGCTCCCCGTGGGATCATTTCTGGCGTGCGAAACTCATCTGGGAGACGGGCGGATCGCCGGAAGCGGAACTAGTCCGAGCCTTCGAGAAGGGCCATCACTATACGCCGAGCACTCCACCGGACAGCTTCGAGCTCGTGCATTCAGCACTTTTGCTGGAGTTGGAGGCCCTGGCCGTTACGAAACGCCATGTCCATCGGATGAAGCGTTGCGAAGACCTGATCATGCGTGACCAGCAGCTGGCCAGTATTACACCATATGACCAACCGGGCAATCGCGCCAATCTGAGCGTCTTGGACGATTTGATCCTTGAGGGCGGTTGGCCGAGCAGCTATTCCCTCGGCGATGCCGGGATCGGAGCCGGGGTCGCCATTGTCCTCGCGCATCAGGAATGGGACGAAGCGCATCACTTCGAACCCTACCAAGCCTTGATCGAGCAGGAGTGCTTGGCCGGGCGCGAGAAATGGATGGTGGCTCTCTTCACCTTGCAACAACGCATCCGACATACAGCACGCAACAAGACAGACACCATCGCATTCAAGGACATCGACCTACCAGATGATGACCCGGCACTACCAATGGTCGCAGCGATCAGTGAACGGTTGACCGCCAATGGTCACAAGCAGCTTTGGCTACACACGGCGGACAGCACAAGCGCGCAGGCGATCGCCGATCGGATCGTTCTTGTTCAGCCCGTGATAGACACACCACCGGATGTCCTGGAGATGTT
>Ga0075154_10001071_pt1 | contig 20417 bp, 20 predicted proteins | sample JI71714BDNA_FD_70965 | JGI IMG/M metagenome (GOLD analysis project Ga0075154, IMG submission 70965) | Wastewater effluent complex algal communities from Wisconsin, to seasonally profile nutrient transformation and Carbon sequestration -... | ecosystem: Engineered > WWTP > Effluent > Algae...
TTGGACAAAATCAAACAGTTGGTCAGCTTTTTATCCATTCTGCACCACACACCCGTTCCAATAGAGGATAATCCATTAGCTGATAATTTATTGATGCGAGAATTAAACCATAAGTATATTTTTATCAACCCATTTCAAGCAGATAACGGGCTAAATTTAGACGCTATAACTGATGGCTTGGCAGCAGTAGCGGGCAAGTATGTAGCGGATAAAAATTTGTTAGCTAAAATCAACGATTTGGGTAACTTATACCTACAAAAGGGCAAAACGCTCCTGCACGGGGATTTTTATCCTTGTAGCTGGTTGGAAACCCCCAAAGGGTTGAAGATTATAGATTTTGAGTTTGCTTTCTGCGGTTGGGCTGAATTTGATTTATCGGTTTTGTACGCACATTTAATTTTAACCAGGCACGCTGATAGCTTATTTTTTGACTCCTTGGCGAGTTATGAAAATAATGAACTTTTAAACCTGAAATTGATAGAAGCTTGGGCTGGAGTGGAAATTTTTAGGCGTTTGTTGGGGGTAGCACAGTTGCCACTTGCGGGGGATTTATCCACGAAAAAAATGCTATTGGAAAAAGCCTATCATTTAATCACCAACGTTTAAAAGGTTAATAATCTATGTGGTTTAGAATAGGAATTATAGCGCTATTTTTGGTGGGTGCTGTGTGTGTTTATGCGCAAGAACCAGCATTTAGAAAGAAGAAAGTTTGGATAGACACAGACAATAAATTTGGAAAATTCAACCGCGATGTTGACGACCACTTGGCTATAATCTCTTGTCTCAACTCAGATTCTTTTGAAATAGTGGGTATTGGTTTAGCCCGTGCTGGGGATTATGGGCGCAAAGTTACCCAAAAATTGTTAAAACATTATGCTCCTTATCAAAACATTCCCGTTTATAGGGGAGCTATTAATAGCCGAGATACCCAAAATACAGAGGCTTCTCAAGCCCTAACCGCTTTATTGGAACGGGATAAAATCACTTTGTTGGTTTTAGGCCCTGCTACCAATATAGCTACAGCCTTGCGCGACAAACCGCAGTTGGCTGGTCAGATAGAAGAGTTGATTTTTTGCGGCGGGCGTACAAAAAATGCGGTTTTTAAACCCAGCAAAAAATCTTTTGCGCTGCGCGATGCTAATTTTGATTACGATACGAGCAGCTTTTTGCAACTTCTGCGACTGCCTATCCCGTTAGTATTGGCTGGCTATGAGGCTTCCACCACTTTGGTATTAACTCGCCAAGACATACGCAACTTGCGAAAAAATAGCGCGCCTTATCAGCGTATGATGCACAGAAAATTGAACCGTTGGGCTTTTTTTTGGAAAAAAGTGTTAAAATTTGATGGCTTTATGCCCTTTGATGCGGCTACTGCTGCCTATCTTACCCACCGACAAAGCTGCAATTGTGTAGAAAATATACCAGTGCGCGTAAGTTGGAAAAAAAACGATACGGTCAAAGGTTATACCAAAGGGGAACAAAAATTATACTTAGAAATAAGCCCAACTTTTGACGATAAGCGCCAAGTTAGCTTTTGTTATCCTATAAATGCTGCTATTTTTAAACCCTTTTTGATGGAAAAAATACGCGATATTACCCACAAGTAGCCCCTTTTTAGCTAATCGTTTGCAAAAAAAGCTTTTTTTTATCAAAAAAGGGCGAAAAAATGAAAAAAGTGGGCTTTTTTGCGAAAAAAACTTATCTTTGCGCTGTTTTTACCGTCCAAACGGTTTTTTTTATCTATTTCGCAAACGAAAAAATCAACTTTTCTATGCTTCAATTTTTTAAAAACTGTATAGCTGTAGGTCTATTACAGCTTGCTTTTACCCCGATTAGCCAAGCCACTAGCGATAAATTCCGTTGTATTATCCGCGATGAACCTTCTACCACGATGACTATAGGTTGGAATCAAGTTTCTGGTGCAGATGCAACCGTTTGTTATGGAGTGGTGGATTTTGGTAGAAATGCCGAAAAATACCCCAATAGGTTAACCCCACAGCGGATTGTTGCCGCCAAAGGTATGAATAATCATTTTGCGCGCTTATCTAATCTACGCCCCAATACAGTTTACTATTTTGTGATACAGGACAGCGAAGGAACAAGCCAACGCTATTATTTCCGCACAATGCCCGATGACCACAAACAAAAGTTATCTATTATAGCGGGGGGAGATTCTCGCAACCATCGCACGGCTAGATTGGCAGCGAATAAAACAGTGGCTAAATTGCGCCCCGATTTCGTACTATTTGGTGGGGATATGACAGGCGGCGATACAGACCGCGAATGGAAAGAGTGGTTTGAAGATTGGCAACAAACAATTACCAGCGATAATAGAATTATCCCTGTAGTCCCAGCGCGCGGCAACCACGAATTTAGCAACCAATCTATAGTGGATATGTTCGATGTGCGCAGTCAAGAGGTTTATTATGCGCTTACTTTTGGGCGGGGCTTGTTGCGAGTTTATACTCTCAATAGTATGTTATCCACTAGTGGCGACCAAAAAGATTGGCTGGCTCAAGATTTGGAAGCTAATCAAGATGCTGCTTGGCGTATGGCTCAATATCACCACCCGATGCGCCCGCATACTACCCGCAAGGGCGAACACGAGTATTTGCGCAGACTTTGGGCTCCACTTTTTGCCCAATTTGGGGTGCGTTTAGCTGTAGAATGTGATTCGCACGTGGCTAAAGTTACCCACGCTGTCCGCGCTACCAACGAACCTGGAAGCGAAGAGGGTTTTATCCGCGATGATGCAAAAGGTACTTATTTTGTGGGAGAAGGTGGCTGGGGCGCGCCTTTGCGCGAGGCTGATGATGCCAAAAGTTGGACTATGGGCATAGGTAGTTTTAACCAAATCAACTGGATTTTTGTGGGCTTGGATAAAATGGAAGTTCGCACGGTCAAAACGGATAACATAGATATGGTAACCGAACTAACCGAACAAAACCGCTTCGCTATACCCGAAAATGCCGACATTTGGAAATTTAATACCAACGGGGTTTTGGTTATTCCCAACCAACAAAGCAACTTTGTAGCCCGCGAAGCGCAAAATTTGATGGATTTTGGCAAAGTAGAGGCTGTAGTTACCGATGATAAGGTCAAACTGAACTGGCAGGCGATTTATGAAATGCCCAATGCAAGGTTTAAAATACAGGTTTCGCCCAACAAACTATTTTGGAAAACGGTGGGAATTATGCAAACCCAAACAGGACAACCGAATAATTTTAACAACTACACTTTTGCCGAACCCATTCCCGCTAAGGGGGGGAAACTATTCTACCGAATTGCTATAGTGGATGCTATGGGCAACGAAAAACTAAAACGCGAGGTGGAAGTGCGCACGTTGGGTTCTGAACAGTTGGAAACCGTAATGGCGTCTTTGGCGAGTGGGCAGTTGTTGGTAGAAGTGGATTTGCCTGAAGCTACAGAGGTAGAAATCGAACTATTCGACCGCCAACGCAAGCGCGTATTCATACAAGCCTTTCCTTATAAAAAGGGACGCCACAGCATTCCCTTGAATATCAAACACTTAGCTGAAGGTTTTTACCTGTTGGAGGTAAGTTATAATGAACAATTATTGCGCAAAAATATCCGCGTTACTCGCCCCACTAGCATAGTGAAAAACGAATAAATTAATCTTTCAAGTTGTTAAAAATCTCGGCTCACAAGGTCGGGATTTTTTTTTATTAGTTAAAATAAAATAATAGTTTTGCATCCTTATTTTATCCGTTATCGTACAGGTAATAAAAATTTAGACCGTATGCAATTAGTTTTATTCGGACAGCTAGAAATCCCCCAACAAGTACTCCAAAAACAACCACTCCAAAAGACGGGGGAAATGATGGAAGAGGATTTATTTTGGGCTATCGTTAGAAAATCGCTAAAATATAAAGGTAATCAAACCCGACAACGGCGTTATTTAATCAAAATACTTAGAAAATTAACCCCTACTCAAATTATAGGCTTTCATTTGAGAAGGGACAAATTATTGTATGACAGCTATACTTCAGAAATGTGGTGTGCTGCTTATATTATGAATGGGGGCTGCTCTGATAGTTGGTTTGAATTTTTTAGGGATTGGGTAATTTCAAGAGGGAAAAGGGTTTTTTATAAAGCACTGAAGAACCCTGATAGCTTGGTTGCCTTAGTCGAAAACGGAAGAGAAGATTACGTATTTGGGGGTTTTTGGTATGTCGCTTTAGATGCTTTTGCGCGAAAAACGAGAAAAGATTTATATGATTATATAGATTATGACCTTTTCAAAACCCGCGGAGTTAGTTATCGCCCTATTCAGGATACTTGGGACGCAAATAATCCCCAAAGTATGCAAGCTATTTGCCCCCAACTATTTGCTTTGTTGTGGGGATTGGAAGAGGAAGAATAATTAATTTCAAATCCCGGCTCATAAGGTCGGGATTTTTTTATAGAAAATAATTTGGCGTTTTGAAAAAACTGCTTTACCTTTGCAAAATAAATTTTTGTAATATCTATTCTTAATTAAAAACATTATGACAACAATACCAGCGAATTTATCCGATTTTTTGTTTTGGGTAAAAGAACAAACCGAATTATTTTGGAGCATAGACCCCAAAACCTCCACCAACGATTTTGTGTGTGAAGAGTGGGCTTATGGGGCAAAATGGATTGGGCTGACTGATGAACAAATAGACCAAGTGGAAGCTAAATATGAAATTCGTTTTTTGCCCGAACACAGAGAATTTTTAAGGATATTGCACACTATAGACCGCCGCGAAAGGATAGAATATGAGGATGATGATGAAATTGTGGTAAAAGAAAGACCCTTTTTCTACAATTGGTTGGAGGATGAAGCAGAGATAAAAAGAAGGCTAAATTGGCCTTTTGAAACTATTTTCGAGGACGTGGAGGGCGCGAATAAATTTTGGTTGAAATCTTGGGGGGTTAAACCCAAAACGTACGAGGAGAAAAAAGAGATATTCACCCGTTGGTACAATCAAGCACCTAAGTTATTGCCTTTAACCAGTCATCGGTTTATTGTCAGCGACCCTAATCTGCAATTTAGACCCGTTTTATCCGTTTATGGCTCTGATACTATAGTGTACGGTTGGGATTTGAGAACTTATTTACTCAATGAATTGCAAGACCATTTGAATGTGTATAAAGCCGTTTTTGACGAAGAAGACGATTGTTATTATGCCGAATTGGAAGAAGAGGCTGCCCTTATTCTAAAAAATGATAATGCTTATAATGAGGCTAAAATTATCCCATATTGGCAAGATGTGATTTTATACTGGTCGTCTGGTTGGTCTAGTTTTGGGTTGGAATTTCCCCGCAAAAATGGTGATTTAATTCAGCCTATTGTTAAAGCTGACCAATCTGAAGATGACGAAAATGAACAAAAAACTTTCACTGGGTTCTAAACGAAGCACTTTTTTATTACACAAACCATTTTAAAATATGAAATATCTAATTTTATCTTTTTTTATAATTTCTAACCTTTTTGCGCAAGAATCTAAGCTATTGGAGCGGTTATCAGCGTTGCAAGAACCTTCTGGTAGAATTTGGTATAATATCGACGGGTATATCATCACCAGCCAAATTTTTGATTTAAACTTTGACGAAGAGGGTTTAAAACAAGTGTATGAAGAACACAAAGTTGTAGCAGACGACACAAAAGTAAAAGATGATAGCATCCGTGCAAACAATTATGTAGTGCGAAAAACACAGAAGCAAACTGGAAAAATAGTCGGAAAGAGTTCGTGTTATTTTATCGAAACTAAAGATAAAAAAATTATGGTGGTCTGGTTCAGTTCTGCTTCAGAAGACTTTGAAGTGCAAAGAGAACTTACCAACTTAATCATTGAAGATAAAATTCCCCAAGCTAATTTCGCATCTGCGCAACCAAATTCAATTAATTTTGGCAATAGACAAATCCAACTTTTGGATACTACTTGCCATTGGGAAGCTATAAATTCACTGCAATGTCCCTATAATGGGCAGATAAATTGGTCTGTTTATTCGACTTTAGAAAAAGCACAAGAAGCTGTTGAGATGCAAATGCTGATGAGCAAAGAAAGTGCAAAAGTATTGACTGAAAAATTTGTGGATGTGGAATTTGAAGGCGTTCTGACTAAAGCTAGAAGAGTGGTTTTTATATTCAAGGGATTAATGGAGGGTAAGATGCTCGTAATCTATTATGTTGCGGAAAAAGTAAGAGGAAATTACATAGGTTGTGTGATGAGCCATTGGAATGATGATAGAATAAACCCTGAAACGAAACTTCCGCCTTTATTGGAAAAAGTGATGAAATTTAAGTAACTTATCCTAAAATCTCGGCTCAAAAAGTCGGGATTTTTTCATTTTATCAACATTTTATAGAAAAAACGGCTGCTAAAATTGCAGATGTGAAAAACTTGGTTTAGTTTTGTCGCGACTTTATAAACATTCCATTACAAATAAAACAAAATGAGAAAAGAGATAAATTATATCAAAGGCGACGCAACCGCACCCGTTGGCGAAAATAATAAAATTATCGCGCACATTTGCAACGATATTGGGCGTTGGGGAAAAGGTTTTGTGTTGGCACTTTCCCAGCGTTGGGCTGAACCCGAACAAGCGTATAAAAATTGGTACAAAAAAAGCGACGATTTTTTGCCTGGAGCTGTGCAATTTGTGCAGGTTGAACCCAATCTTTGGGTGGCTAATATCATCGGACAGCATACGATTTACAACGACAAAAAGGGAAATCCGCCCATTCGTTACGAGTGGGTGCGCGCTGGACTTGCCCGAGTGGCTGATTTTGCGATAGATAATAACGCTGCTGTGCATATGCCGCGCATTGGTTGCGGTCTCGCAGGTGGTACTTGGGATAAAATTGAGCCGCTAATTGATGAAAATTTATCTGACAAAGGGGTAGAAGTTACCGTATATGATTTTTAACATTTGAATTAATCCCTTTTTATCACAAATAAAACCAACTGGTAGTGAACAAATTTTTAGCTATTCTGCTACTATTTACCTTAGCAGCTTGTGGGGCACTTAATAAATCCACCAAAAAAAATAAAATTCCCAACTGGAAAACGCTCAGCGGCGAAGAGTATTCCATCCAATATCCGCCCGATTGGGGTGTAAATCAAACAGGGATGATGAATACGAAATTCTACCTTATCTCGCCTATGGAGGATAAAAATGATAAGTTCAGAGAAAATATCAGTTTTGCCATACAAGATTTAACCGGTTATGGGATAGATTTAGGGATGTACGTGGAAATGTCAGAGGAGCAAGTTCCAGCGTTTTTAAACAACTCGGAAATAATAGAAAGCACAAGAGTAACGACCGAAAAACCCGAATTTCACAGAATTATCTACTCGGGTGAATACGAAAATAGAAAAATGGTTTTTGAACAATACTATTGGATGGTTGGGCAAAAAGCTTATTTATTGACATTCACTTGCGATTATGATAAATTTATCGCTTATAAAGCCACTGGTGAAAAAATACTCAATTCATTTGTTATCAAAAAAAGGAAATAGCTGTTTAAATCTCATAATCTTAACTCAAAAATTGGGGCTATTTGATTAATTTTTATACTTAATTTTAATTTTTCTATGTTGTTAGAAATCTCCACAACCCACACACCCGCTACGGATTTGGGTTATTTGTTGCATAAACACCCCGATAAGCTGCAAACTGTAGATATAGCAGCTGGTCAAGCGCATATTTATTATACCGAAGCGAGCGAAAATGCTTGTACGGCTTGTTTGTTGTTGGATATAAACCCTGTAGATTTGGTGCGGGGAGATAGGGGCAGAAATGCGTTTTTGCAAGAACATTATGTCAACGATAGACCTTATACCAGCAATTCATTCTTGAGTACAGCTATTGTTAAGGCTTTCACTTCAGCTATCAACGGCACTTGCCATCCCAAACCCGAATTGGTATCAACAATTATGCCACTATCCGCTAAAATTTACTCGCTGAAAGTGGATTGTTCAAAAGATTATATTGATAAATTGTTTGCGCCACTTGACTATAAATATAATTATGAGCTAATTCAGCTGGATGAAAAGTTCCCAAGTTGGGGAGCAGCAAAAGTGGTAAATTTGACCGTTGAAAAAAACACCACATTGAAGGAATTTCTTTCCCAACTGTACGTTTTTATGATGGTTTTGGACAATGACCGCCATTATTGGATTTCTCAAAACGATATTGATGTGCTGATGCGAAGGGGCGAAAATTGGTTGGAAACACACCCCGAAAAGGATTGGATAACTAAAAGATTCCTCAAAAATCTGAAAAGTCTAACCAGCGAAGCCCTATTGCGGTTGGCTAATGAGAACGAATTAATTTCAATAGAAACCCAACCCGAAAAGAAGATTAATTTGCATCAACAGCGATTGGATAAAGCTTTAGAACTGCTAAAATTAAGCGGCGCAGAAACCGTTGTAGATATGGGTTGCGGAGAGGGCAAATTGTTGAAAATGTTGCTAAAAGAGAGCCAGTTTAAAAAAATATCGGGTATGGATGTGGCTTTTGGGGAGTTGCAAAAAGCTAAAGAAAACTTGTTTTTAGACCAAGCATCGCCAGCGTTGAAAGAGCGGATTAAACTGTTTCAAGGTTCGGTTACTTACCAAGATGAGCGGCTAAAAGGCTTTGATGCTGCCGTTTTGGTGGAAGTGATTGAGCATTTGGACGAGGAAAGGCTGCCCGATATGGAAAAGGTTATTTTTGGCGTAGCTCAACCCAAAACTGTAGTTTTATCCACACCCAACGCTGAATATAATGTAGTTTTTGAAAAATTGGATGCGGAAAATTTTAGACACGACGACCACCGTTTTGAATGGACGCGGAAAGAATTTGCCGATTGGTGCGACAAAGTTTGCGAAAAATTTAACTATTCGGTAGAAATTTTCCCCGTTGGACAAGCAGAAAAAAATGTGGGTTCGCCCTCTCAATTAGCTTTATTTAAACAAAATGAAAGAAATTAAACTACCCGAAATCTCTTTAGTGCTTTTGGTGGGGGCGAGCAGTTCGGGCAAATCTACCTTTGCTAAAAATCATTTTTTGAGCACTGAAGTTATCTCTTCGGACTATTGCCGCGCTTTGGTGTCTGATGATGAAAATAATCTCTCTGCTACCACCCCCGCTTTTGAGGTCTTGTATTTCATCGCCGAAAAGAGGCTAAAATTGGGCAAACTGACCGTAATTGATGCCTTAAATCTGCGCAAAGAGGATAGGGCGAGGCTGCTGCAATTGGCTAAAGATAACTACGCTTTGGCTGCTGCTATAGTGTTGGAAACGCCGATTAAAAAATTGTTTGAACGCCACGACAAGCGCACAGATAGGCATTTTAGCAAAAATGTGATTGAACGCCAATACGATGATTTCAAACGCACCTGCAAAACCATTGAAAGAGAGGGTTTTAGCTATGTCTATTTTACCAACCCCGAAGAAGAGGTAAATATCGTCCGCCAAAAACTTTGGAATAATAGAAAAGAGGAAAGTGGTGGGTTTGATATTATCGGCGATATACACGGCTGTTTTGATGAGTTGCGGGAGTTGTTGCAACAATTAGGTTATGAAATCAACTACCAAAATGACGGCAATATCGATATTAAAACCCCCAACAACCGCAGGGCTATTTTCTTGGGAGATTTGACCGATAGAGGACACAAGTCGCCCGCTGTGCTGCAATTGGTGATGAAAATGGTAGAAAATAAGCAGGCTTTTTGCATTTGTGGCAACCACGACGAAAAATTGAGCAAATACCTTGGCGGAACGAATGTAAATCGCAATCACGGTTTGGACGCGACTATAGAACAGTTGGAAAGTTGTTCAAAAGAGTTCCGCGCTGAAGTGAAGAAATTTTTAAGCGGTTTGGTTGCGCATTATGTTTTGGACGGGGGAAATTTGGTGGTCGCTCACGGCGGACTTCCCGAAGAAATGCACGGGCGTGCTTCGGCTGCGGTTCGGGCTTTTTGTCTGTTTGGGGAAACAACGGGCGAAATAGACGAGTTTGGCTTGCCTGTTCGCTACAATTGGGCTAAAAATTACAAAGGTAAAGCTATGGTTGTGTACGGACATACGCCCATTCCCGAACCAGAATGGCTGAATAATACCATTAACATCGATACAGGTTGCGTATTTGGGGGGCGTTTGACCGCTTTGCGTTATCCAGAAAAACAGATTGTGTCTGTAGAAGCTAAACAAGTCTATTGCGAGCCTGTGCGCCCAATTCAAACCCAGTCGGCGCAAATTTCAGCCCAACAAGAATTTGACGATTTGTTAGACATAGAGATTATCAGCGGCAAAAATTTGATAGAAACCAAATTCCACAGCAAAGTTATCATAAGAGAAGAAAATGCAATCGCTGCGTTGGAGGTGATGAGCCGCTTTGCGCAAAATCCCAAATGGTTAATTTATCTACCGCCCACTATGTCGCCGCCCGAAACGAGCAAATTGCCCGATTATTTGGAACATCCAACCGAAGTGTTTAATTACTATCTCAAAAATGGCGTTTCGCGGGTGATTTGCGAGGAAAAACATATGGGTTCGCGTGCTGTGGCTATCATTTGTAGAGAAGCGGCTGTTGCCCAACAAAGATTTGGCTTGTCGCAAGCTGCTTTAGGAACTGTTTATACCAGAACGGGGAGACGATTTTTTGAACAGGAAACCACCGAAAATGAGTTTTTGCAAATGCTTAATAAAGCCCTGACTGATGCCAATTTTTGGGAAAAATTTAATACAGATTGGGTTTGCCTCGATGGTGAACTAATGCCTTGGTCTGCCAAAGCTAAAGACCTGATTATCAAACAGTACGCTGCTGTAGGCAGTGCTGCCAATTTGGGTTTAAATGCTGCTATTCAATCATTAGAACAAGCCCAAGAGCGGGGGATTAACACTCAAAATTTGTTATCAAAGTACAAAACTCGACAAACTCAAATCGGAAAATATACAACCGCTTACCGCAATTATTGCCGCGAAACAAACGGTTTGGAGGGGATTATGTACGCGCCTTTTCACATTTTAGCTACGGAGGGCAATACCCATTTTGATAAACAACATACTTGGCATTTGGAAAATATCCAATCTTTTTGCGATTACAATCCCAGCCATTTGATGGTTACGGACAACACTTTGGTAGATTTACAAAATCCAGAAAGCGTGCAAAATGCTACAGATTGGTGGTTAAATCTTACCGCCAAAGGCGGCGAGGGGATGGTGGTCAAGCCTTTAGATTATATCAGCCATTTTAAGGGAAAAACAGTTCAACCCGCGATGAAAGTCAGAGGCAGCGAATACTTGCGGATTATCTACGGGGCTGAATACGACTCGCCCGAAAATATCCAAAATCTCAAGGAAAGAAACGTGAAAGTAAAACGCGAATTGGCGATTAAAGAATTTACTTTGGGCTTAGAATCTTTAGACCGCTTTGTGAGTAAAGAACCTCTGCGGCGCGTACACGAGTGTGTTTTTGGTGTGCTGGCTTTGGAAAGCGAAGCGGTTGACCCTAGACTTTAAACGATTAAATACACATTACTAAAAATCCCGACCTTATACTTATAAGTCGGGATTTATTTTATTAGAAAATACGCTTACCTTTGCGCTCCTAATTTTATTCTGTTACAAAGTTTAAAAAAAAAAGATATTGATGAAACATATAGAAGGATTGCAAAAATTTCTTTCTTTGGGTTATTTGTATTTAATCAGTTTGGGCATACTCCAGCAGAGTGTATTTTATCAGCAAATTGGGGTTAATATATTCCAGTACTCTTCTCTTGCCGATATTTTAATCAGCCCAATCGCTACTTTAGCCACCAAACCTATAGTATTAGTATTTGCTGTAGCGATGACTTTTTTATTTTATCTAATGCCTTGGTATTTATCCAAAAATAGCGATAAAAACTGGGTTAAAAAAGCATTTTTTAAGAATAAATTAGATACAACAAAAGAAGAAATACAAGCTACTTTCAAAAATTTTTATCTAACCTGTTGCGCGCTGGGTTTATTAGCTTTTTTCTTGGGGCTTGGTCTCGGCAGCGGGGGTAAATTAGCGGCTAAAATAGCCAATAATGAGCTAGAATATAACAATAAAATAAGTTTTGACGGCGCAACCGCAGAAAATGTGCATCTGATTAGCGTAAATAGTTTATACTGTTTTTATGTCGTGAAAGGCAGTTTAAATGTCAAAATTGCGCCTATTAGCACCATCAAAAATTTTGAATTAATAGCTAAAAAACAGTAAAAATAATATGAAAAATTTACTACTTACCCTTTTTAAAATAGCGCTTGGCGTTTATGTTTTATTGTGTATAATTTTATACTTTTTTCAAGAAAAGCTAATTTTCTTACCCCAGCGTTTGGATAAAAACTTTGAGTTTAAATTCAGACAGAGTTTTGAAGAAATGAGTATAAAAACTAAAGATGGAAAGTTGCTAAATGGGCTTTTGTTCAAATCGCCCAACTCAAAAGGGCTTATTTTTTACCTGCACGGCAATGCGGGAAATCTAAGTTCTTGGGGCGGAGTGGCTGAAGTTTATACTGCGTTAAATTACGATGTTTTTATGATAGATTATAGAGGTTATGGAAAAAGTGAAGGTAGTATAAGCAGCCAAAACCAACTGTTTGAAGATAATCAAATCGCTTATAACGAGCTGAAAAAGAGCTATAAAGAAGAGCAGATAATTATATTAGGCTATTCTATAGGCACGGGTTTAGCTTCAAAATTGGCTTCTGAAAATAATCCCAAATTGCTAATTTTACAAGCACCTTATTACAGCTTAACAGATATGCTAAAACAGCGTTTGGCGATTATTCCCAGCTTTTTATTAAAGTATAAATTGGCGAATAACGAGTATCTAAAAAGTTGTAAAATGCCATTGGTTATTTTTCACGGAGATGCCGACGAGGTTATTTATTATGGTTCTTCGCTCAAACTTCAAAAAGAGTTTAAACAAGGGGATATTTTAATCAGCCTCGCGGGAGAAGGACATAATGGAATGTCAAATAATCCAAATTATAGGGAAGAATTGGCTAAGATATTGGCAAGACAATAAAATAGATTTTTGGGAGCAAATAACTAAATATGGGATACAAAAATGAATAACTCGGTTTATTGTTTCATCTGTGGTTACAACATTGCAGAAGATGCTGATTTTTTTAATAATGCGAATAACATTCGTTTTTATATGTGTCCTTGTTGTCTTTTCCACTATGGAATAGATGATGGTATGTATAAATTGATGGAATATCGCCAAAGTTGGATAAAGAAAGGTTTGCCTTTTGGAGGCGAGTTGATAGCTCCTAAATGGAATATAGAGGCTGCAGTCAAACAGCTTAATAATTTATCCAAGTGCAATTTCTCTATTTTTTCCAAGGCTAACGTGAATTGGGAGAATTTCATTAAGGTTCAAAACGCTGAATGGACATCTGAGTTTGACAAGGAGTATATAAAAAGTAATTGGCTTAAGTATAGACAATAAATAATAATCATCTATGTTTAATGATAACGAACAAAATAATGTTGTCTTAGCATTTTCATTAGCTTATGAGGCTTTGGAGCACGACGTTGACACAACAAAACACTTTTTATTGGAAAAATGGCTACCATTAATACCTTTATATACTCGTGTGTATGCTCCCAAAAGCGCAGGAGGGTGGGTAAATTTCAATTTCCGATTTTTATTTCCTATACAAGAGTTTGAAAGTGCTTTGGATATGCTGCTTGATATGTTAATGGTAAATCTTGACTTTATTAAAAGCCAAGGTAAAGGAGTATATTTATGGGACTTTGAGATTTTTATAGAATATCAACTTACACAGCGTGTATTAATTAGTCCAGAACAATTAAAGTTGATTGTGGCTATACAATCATCTTTCGAGGAAGAGCCTCATATATCAATTTCCTTAAATTCATCATCATTATCAGTAGATGAAAGTATCGGAATATCAGAAGTTGAAACAGTTAGTGAAAATGATTATGGAGAATACTATCAATTAGTTTTCCAAACTTCACAAGAGAGCATAAAGCAAACAATAATTAATAATTGGAATAATGCTTATGGCGCTAAATATACTTCACATCAGTATTTGAGTCTTATAGAAAGAGCTGTTGGGGCTAACGCTTCTTACGTTGTGCTAAGCATCAAAACTGAAAAAATTGGGGAGTTATTTGAATGGAATGAAATACAAAATGATTTATTTAACTTTATCAAACAACAGAAAGATTTTTTAGATAATAACCAGACTAAAATTGTTTTTGGGGTTTATAATTGCAATTATGATGGAGGGGAAATTGGATACAGTGTCATACAACCTTTAATTGAAATGAATATAGATTTGCTGATTACAAGAAGTTTAAAACTCCCATTTAATCGGATTAAATAGTGGAAATAAATTAATTGTAGTTATAAATTCTACGCTATTGAGCGCACATAGGAAAAATTAACTGCAGAAAGCTAATTGTAAAAAAAATGAAAAATATACTGCGTAAGGTCAGTTAATAAATCTGAAAGATGATTGATTTAAACACTTTTATCGACCAATGCGGAAAGGATTTGGTTCATAATCGGAGGATTTCTGAACATAGTTTATTGCTATTTGAAAATTTATCCAATAAAGATAAAAATCTTTGCAGCCCAATTCTTGAATTGATAGCTCAAAAACCTATATTTGGGACAAGTGATATTTGTGTTCATACCCCAGAAGAGCGGATAAAAGTATGCAAACTTATCCCTCTTCTATTCTCACTTGACACAGACGCGCCCGCGTGGTCGAGTTATATGCTGCATCAATCTATAAAAGCTGCGCTTGCTGTTAATAACATCTCTCTTGCGGAGGTTGGGATAGCTGTTATGGAGGTGTTGGGGGAATTTTTGACCCCTCTCAATAGTTTTGTTTATAATTTTTGCATAGACCTCGCAAAGGAGTTGAATATAAATTGGCATAACCGAAATAACGAATTGGAAGCTCTAAATTTTTGGAATATGAATAATCAATTATTACCTTCAGTAGCTTTTTGTAAGTATGTACTAACGCCATCGGATAAATATGAACCTCAATTTATCTTAGAAACGATGGTTGCGTTGCTCAATAATGATTTTCTTAATGATTTGGTGGCAGAAACAAAATACCTGTTTGACAACGCAGCATATAAGCAAAATTTTCTAAATTATTTGCAGTCTAGCGAATTATCGGCGCCTAATAAAGAGTTGATACGGGATATGTTTTTTATTTAGCCGCCAATTTGCTGCCAAAAAAGAACGCTCAAAAGCCAATTTTAGCGCTTAAATATACATAAAAGAGTAAAAAAATTCAATTATCTTTGATTTGGTTACAACAAACAGAGTTTTGACTACATCCACCAATATCACCAACCCTACCTTTGCATGATCGTTAACAATTAAAACATTTATAAGATGTCAACAAAAGTTTGGTTAATTACAGGAACTTCAAAAGGTTTCGGTAGAGTTTGGGCACAAGCAGCCTTAGAGCGTGGGGATAAGGTAGTAGCTACAGCGCGGAATGTAGCTTCATTATCCGAATTGGTGGGTGTATACGCTGATGCGATTTTACCGCTTTCGCTTGATGTAAACAACAGAGCAGATTGTTTTGAAGCGGTTGAAAAAGCAATAGCAAAATTTGGAAAAATTGATGTCTTGGTAAACAACGCAGGGTTTGGACATTTTGGCTTTGTAGAAGAAATTGCCGAAACTGAAGCAAGAGAACAGATTGAAACCAATCTATTTGGTTCTCTTTGGATGATACAAGCCGTATTGCCCTATATGCGAAGTCAAAACGAAGGACATATTATGCAAGTGTCAAGTATTGGTGGGGTGATGGCTTTTCCCAGTCTAAGCATTTATCACGCATCAAAATGGGCTATGGAGGGCATTTGTGAATCGCTATCGCAAGAAGTAGCACAGTTTGGCATAAAAACCACTTTAATTGAGCCTGCGGGCTACGCCACAGATTGGGCGACAACCTCAGCAAGTCATAGCAAACCAATATCGGCTTACGACGGATTAAGAAACGCTATGAAAGCCAATAGTGGAAATATGGAATTTGGTAATCCAAAAGCTACAGCTGACGCTATTTTAAAAGTAGTAGATGCCGAAAATCCACCTCTAAGATTATTTCTGGGCAAACTGCCGTTGCTGATGGTAGAGCCTACATACAATAATCGTTTAGAGACTTGGAAAGCTTGGTACGAAGTGTCTAAAAATGCTCAATAATTAGATTAATAATATGAAAACAGTAAAAAAAGCATCGTTCTATTTGTTGGTTGGTTTTTACCTTTTTATGGGTATAATCCACTTTATTCAGCCTGAGCTCTATTTGGATATGATGCCCGCTTGGTTGCCAGCGCATAAATTTTTAATCTATTTGAGCGGTTTTGCAGAAATTGCCTTAGCGGTTTTGTTGATACCAATTAGAACGAGAGCTATAGCGGCAAAGTTGATAATCGCTATGCTGTTGGTTTTTTTCTTTGTTATTCATATACCCGAAAGTATTAAATACTATCAAACAGGCGATGGAAAATTTTTAGCAAGTATAATAAGATTGCCCATCCAGTTCCTTTTTATTGCTTGGGCTGGGATGTTTGCTAAAAAATAAATTTTTAAAACTATCAATAAAAAAAATCAACAATGTTAAACCTTTAGCATTGTTGATTTTTATTTAATTAGGCTGATGACAAAAAATATCAATCATATATTCATTAATTCTATCTCAGAACTGCATCGCTTGTTGGGGTTAACAAAACCGCTTCATCCTTTAATCAGTTTGATAAATATGGACGAGCTACAACCTTCCGCGCATAGAGAAGAAACGTATTTTGTGCTTAATTTTTACGGTATTTCTTTAAAGAGGAATTTAAGTAGTAAATTAAAATACGGGCAAAATTATTACGACTTTGACGAGGGAGTGCTGGCTATGACAGCCCCCAAGCAGATGTTGGCTGCGGATAATGCAGATAATTACAAAGTCTCAGGTTATTGGTTGGTTTTTCATTCAGATTTTATCTTAAATTATCCCCTTGCAAAAACAATAAAAGACTACGGTTTTTTTTCTTATGCTATAAATGAAGCCTTACACCTTTCAGATAAAGAAGAAAAAATGCTGGAAAATATATTTAAAAATATAGAGCAAGAATATCAAACTTCAATCGACCAGTTTAGTCAAGATGTGATGATTTCGCACTTAGAATTATTGCTTAATTACTCTAATCGTTTTTATAATAGACAATTTATTACCAGAAAAACAGCTAATAGCGGACTACTCAGTAAAATGGAAACTTTACTTGATGATTATTTTGCTGATGCCAATTTACTCGCTTCGGGATTGCCAACTGTCCAGTATTTTTCAGACAAACTTAATCTTTCTCCAAATTATTTGAGTGATGTGTTGAGAGTGCTCACAGGGCAAAGTACACAGCAACATATTCATAATAAGTTAATAGAAAAGGCAAAGGAACTTTTAATTAACACTAATTTATCCGTGAGTGAAATTGCCTATCAATTGGGTTTTGAGCATTCGCAATCATTTAGTAAACTGTTTAAAAATAAAACCCATTTGACCCCTTTAGCGTTTAGAGCTCAGGTTAATTGATGTTGATAAAAACCGTATTTTTGTGCTAACACTCAACTTGGAAACTTTATATTTGCTATAAGAAAGAACGCTCAAAAGTCAATTTAGCGCTTAAATTTACATAAAAGAGTAAAGAAAATTCAATTATCTTCATTTTGAACACAAACCGCTTCATTTTGGACACAATCAAAACTTATAAACTGCTGACTTTTGTGCTTCACAATTAAACAAATAGCGATGAAGTACAAAATTTTAGGTAATACGGGTTTGAAAGTTTCAACCCTATGTTTGGGCACGATGAACTATGGCGGGAAGGGTTTTTTTGGTTATATGGGCAATCTCGACCAAAAAGCAGTTGATGAACAAATTAAGACGGTAACAGCGGCTGGGGTTAATTTTATCGACACAGCCAATATCTATTCCGAAGGACTTTCGGAGATGATGATAGGGCAGGCTATCAAAAATTTGGGTATTAATCGGGATGATTTGGTTCTGGCTACTAAGGTGAGAGGAACGACAGGAAAAGGACAAAACGACCTTGGACTTTCCAAAAAACATATTATCCAACAAGTTGAGGCTAGTTTGAAACGGCTGGGCACGGATTATATTGATTTGTACCAAATTCATACCGCCGACCCGCTAACACCGATTGAAGAAACTATCCGAACATTGGACGATTTGGTACGGAGTTGCAAAATTAGATACTTTGGCGCAAGCAACCTCGCCGCTTGGCAGTTGATGAAAGGCTTAGCTTATTCACAATACAACCATTTGGATAGATTTGCGTCCTTGCAAGCCAACTATTCGTTGGATGTCAGAGATGCGGAGCGGGAAATTGTGCCTTTATTGTTAGACCAAAAAGTGGGAATGATGGTTTGGAGCCCCTTAAGTGGCGGTTTGCTCACAGGCAAATACCAAAGAAACGGGGAAAAAGGAGAAGGGCGGTTAAACGTTTTCCCATTTCCCCCATTCCACGAAGAAAGAGCTTACGATGTGCTGGACGTACTTAGCCCGATGGCAAAACAGAAAAATGTATCTATCGCGCAATTGGCTTTGGCTTGGCTATTGCAACAGCCCGTTGTGAGTAGCGTTATTATCGGCGCAACAAAATTGCATCAATTAGAAGATAATTTAAAATCGGTTGGGGTTGTTTTCATCGGCGATGAATGGAAGCAACTCAACGAGGTCAGTAAATTGCCCGTAGAATATCCTGGCAATGTTTTGGAAATAATGACAATGGATAGAAGCGCTGCTGGAGTTGATTTTTTAAATGCCTAAATTAATACACTAAGCGGTAAGAAATTGCCGCTTTTTTATTTGAAAATATGAAAAATAAAGAGCAAAATATCCAAAAAATAAACTCGGTAAAAGAGCTACACGCGTTTATGGGCTTGCCATATCCATCAAATCCCTTGATTACGGTTATAGACCATTCCCAAATAGAGAATAATTATCAGCTTGAAAATCAAAAACTAAGTCTAAACTGTTACAACATTTCCATAAAAAGAGGTTTTAAAGGACAGTTGAAATATGGTAAAAATAATTATGATTTTGATGAGGGGACAATGTCTTTTATCGCACCCAATCAGGTTATAGCTATTGATAATGAAGCAGATAGGAGCAACGACGGTTGGTCTTTATTATTTCATCCAGATTTAATCCGCCAATATCCGCTAGCCAAGACTATTAAAAACTATGGTTTCTTTTCTTATGAAATAAATGAAGCTTTGCATCTTTCCGACGAAGAAGAGAATATAATAGCGGGCATTATCAAAAATATCAAAAATGAAATTTATTCGCGTTTAGATAATTTTAGCCAAGATGTGATTGTTTCCAGCTTAGATTTGCTCTTATGTTATTGCAATCGTTTTTATAATCGTCAATTTATAACAAGGAAGATGGCGGCTAATGATTTATTAACAAAGTTTGAAAATATTTTAGCAGAACATTTTGCGTATAACGCCACGCTCAAATTACCAACTGTTGATAAATTAGCAAACGAGCTGAATGTATCTGCTGCTTATTTAAGCGATATGTTGCGCAGCGCCACTGGACAGAATACACAACAGCATATTCATAACAAATTGATAGAAAAAGCAAAAGAGATATTGACAACCACCCAATTAAGTATAAGTGAAATTGCTTATCAATTGGGGTTTGAATACTCGCAATCGTTTAGCAAACTTTTTAAGGCAAAGACAAATGTAACCCCTTTAGCGTTTAGAGCTTCATTTAATTAGCTGGAGTTACGCTTGAGGTTTAATTTTAGCACAAAACGGTTATAAAGTTAGATTGGGTAGAATTTTTTTAACGGCTTACGCCTAAAAAATTTATTTTTCTGTACTTTTTTGATGGCAAAAATGATAAATTTATTCAGCCGATACAATTTTAGCTGGTTGCATAATGGCATTTCGTAAACGCTCCTCATTTTCATCCCCCCAGTTGCCTAAAGCTGAAATGATAGGGATTAAAGTTTGACCAAAATCAGTTAGCGAGTATTCGACTTTTGGGGGAACAACAGGATATATAACCTTTGCGATGAGCCCGTGTTGTTCCAACTCATTCAGCTGGATATTCAATACTCTTCTCGAAGCGTTAGGAATTTTGCGCTGCAATTCGCTTGGGCGTTTATGCCCTTCATTGATAAACCAAAGCAAGCGAATTTTCCATTTTCCATAAAGTACTTCGCCAATTAGGTCTAGACCACAATTTAAGTTTAATGGAATTTTTCTATCTTTCATATTTAACCAATTTTTAATTTTTTTTATAGAACAAATGTAGTTGAATTTTCCCAATTTATGTGGTAGGGGAAAAAATTAGCCCTATGCGATTCGATTTTCCGTACTTGTGCA